>Ga0209253_10001385_pt1 | contig 21219 bp, 20 predicted proteins | sample FrelakmetBRP12BR_FD_187145 | JGI IMG/M metagenome (GOLD analysis project Ga0209253, IMG submission 187145) | Freshwater lake sediment microbial communities from the University of Notre Dame, USA, for methane emissions studies - BRP12 BR (SPAdes)... | ecosystem: Environmental > Aquatic >...
AATCAATCGACGGAGGTGAAACCTGGAGATGGTTCCAGGTAAAAGGGTTTGAAAAAAATGACTTCCGGGATATTGAAGCCTTTGATGAAAAAACCGCCGTGATCATGGCAGTGGGGGGGTCAACCAACGCAGTTCTGCACTTCCTTGCGATTGCCCATGCGGCCGAAGTGGAACTCCGCATCGACGATTTTGAACGCATGCGTGGCAAGGTGCCGGTACTGTGCAATCTGAAACCATCCGGACGTTATGTTGCCACCGATCTGCACCAGGCAGGAGGTATTCCACAGGTAATGAGAATGCTGCTCGACCATGGCCTGCTACACGGCGATTGCCTCACCATCAGCGGTCAGACTGTCGCGGAAATACTGCGGGACATTCCCGCGACACCGCGCAAAGATCAGGATGTAATCCGGCAATGGGAAAGCCCGATGTACGCGCAGGGTCACCTCGCCATCCTCAAGGGCAACCTTTCCACTGAAGGTTGCGTGGCTAAAATCAGCGGGGTGAAAAACCCGAAAATCACCGGTCCAGCGCGGGTATTCGAATCGGAAGAAACCTGCATGGCGGCAATACTTGCACGCAAAATCCAGCCTGGCGATGTGGTGGTGATACGCTACGAAGGTCCCAAAGGAGGGCCCGGCATGCGCGAAATGCTTTCGCCCACTTCCGCCCTCATTGGCGAGGGACTGGGAGATTCGGTGGGGCTCATCACCGATGGGCGTTTCTCCGGTGGTACCTACGGAATGGTGGTTGGCCATGTCGCGCCGGAGGCATTTGTCGGCGGAACCATCGCACTGGTGCATGAAGGGGATTCCATCACCATAGACGCGGAACAACGACTGCTGCAACTCAATGTCGCGGAGGAGGAGCTTGTCCGGCGCCGCGCCGAATGGCGGCCACCCGTTCCGCGCTATACGCGTGGAGTTCTGGCGAAATATGCGAAACTGGTTTCCACCGCCAGTCGCGGCGCAATAACCGACGGGTCGTAGCCAGTAAGACTGTCGAACATGCCCAATCATCTCGCGGGCGAAACCAGCCCTTATCTTCTTCAGCACGCAGATAACCCGGTGGACTGGCACCCTTGGGGTGAGGAAGCGTCGGCGCTGGCGCGCGCACAGAATAACCCATATTGCTTTCCATCGGCTACTCCGCCTGTCACTGGTGCCATGTCATGGCACATGAATCGTTTGAGGATGGGGAGGTTGCTGCGGCAATGAACCGGCACTTCATCAACATCAAGGTGGATCGCGAAGAGCGCCCCGATCTTGACCAGATATATCAGACCACCCTTTACATACTGACCCAGCGCAACGGCGGCTGGCCATTGACCATGTTCCTGACGCCTGAACAGAAGCCATTCTTCGGCGGTACCTATTTTCCCAAGCTGCCGCGTCACGGTATGCCGGGTTTCCTCGATTTATTGCCGCGCGTTGCCGAGGCTTATCATGCGCGTGGTGCGGAAATTGAACAGCAGAATAGCGCGTTGCTGGAATCGCTGGCGAGTACGCTGCCGTCAAAAAATCCAGAGGTGCCCGTATTCTCGGAGCAACCACTGGCCAATGCATTGGCGGAGTTAAAAGACAGGTTTGATGCTGTGTATGGTGGTTTTGGCGGAGCGCCAAAATTTCTGCATCCCACCGAGCTCGAATTCTGTTTACGCCATTACTCAGTTAATAAAGACAGCGAAATTCTGCGAATTGCTTATTACTCCTTGCAAAAGATGGCAAAAGGCGGCATCTACGATCAACTTGGGGGTGGTTTTTGCCGTTACAGCACCGATCCATACTGGGGCATTCCGCATTTTGAAAAAATGCTGTATGACAATGGGCCGCTGCTGCGGCTCTACGCCGATGCCTGGCTGGCAACGGGCGATTCTTTGTTCAAGCAAATTGTAGAACAGACTGCCGAGTGGGTGCTGCGCGAAATGCAGTCGCCACCAGGAGGCTATTACTCAACCATTGAGGCTGATTCGGAACATGAAGAAGGCAGATTCTACGTCTGGGAGCGCGCTCAGGTGGAGCAAGTGCTGTCACCGGAAGAATACGCCGTGGTTGCGCTCTATTACGGCCTCATGCGCTCTCCCAACTTCGAACATCAGCACTGGAATCTGGAAATCGTACAACCGCTGGCGGAAGTAGCCCAAGCCATTGGTATCAGCCAGGAGGAGGCGCAGCAAAGATTGGCGGCCGCACGCACAAAACTGTTCATCGAGCGTGAGCTGCGCGTGCGTCCGGGGCGCGACGAAAAAATTCTCACCAGCTGGAATGGGTTGATGATCAAAGGCATGGCGCGCGCAGGCAATGTTTTCGGGCGCGGCGAGTGGGTGCATTCAGCCGCCCTGGCAGTGGATTTTATTCGTTCCACGCTGTGGAAAGACGGGCGCCTGCTGGCGACCTGCAAGGATGGCAAGGCGCATCTCAACGCCTATCTCGACGATTACGCTTTCTTGTTGGATGGTCTGTTGGAACTGATGCAGGCGCAGTTTCGCCAGGCCGATCTGGATTTCGCCGTGGCGCTGGCCGAGGTGCTGCTGGAACAGTTCGAGGACAAACAGGCGGGAGGTTTTTTCTTCACTAGCCACGAGCATGAAAAACTCATCCACCGCCCCAAGCCCGGTTATGACAACGCTACGCCTTCAGGCAATGGAGTGGCGGCCTACAGTCTGCAACGTCTTGGCCACCTGCTCGGCGAGTTGCGCTACTTACAAGTGGCGGAACGCACACTGAGCTTGTTTTATCCCGTATTGTTCCGTCATGCCAGCTCCGGTTGCAGCCTGCTGACAGTGTTAGAGGAAACGCTTACTCCGCCCCAAACCATTATACTCCGTGGCCAGATGCCGGCTCTTGCAGAATGGCAAGATGCATTGCTACCCATTGCACCTTATGCCATGATGCTTGCTTTACCAGCGGAACTTGTCGGCTTGCCAGTGAGTCTGAATAAACGCGTGCCGCCAGATAACGCTGTCAACGCTTGGGTCTGTCAGGGCGTTAGATGCTTACCGGAAATTTCTGACTTGCAGGAATTGCTGCGCGTCTGCCAAGTTCAAGGTAGAATAAAGTTTCCTCTATAACACTTTAACGGATAAAAGGAGCAAAAATGAAAACTGTCTGGATGGGAGTGATTGCAGCATCAGCTCTGTTGATGGTAGGCACCGCGCAAGCGAGTCAGGAACTGGCCCAAGGCAGCGGCTGCATGAACTGCCACATGCTCGACAAGAAAATGGTCGGACCCGGTCTCAAGGATATCGCCGCCAAGTACAAGGGTGATGCTGGCGCCGCAGCCAAGTTGACCGAGAAAATAGTCAAAGGCAGCAACGGTGTGTGGGGACCGATCCCGATGCCACCGAATGCGGGTGTCAGTGAAGCCAATGCCAAAATCTTGGCACAGTGGATTTTGTCACTCAAGTAACCTGGGTTTATCGTACAGAAAAAGCCGACGCAGTTATGCGTCGGCTTTTTATTTTGTGTCAGGCGCCTTCGAATCGGGATCACGGGAGACTGAGTTAAGATCATGGGCTGGTTTGCGACCAATCTGCTAAGCGCTTTTCTGCTGCCGCCGCTAAATCTTATCCTGCTGGGTATGCTGGGTGTGCTATTGCTCAGGCGCCACCCGCGGTTGGGCAAGCTTCTGGTTGCCAGCACATTGATTCTGCTTTATCTGCTGTCTACTACTTTTGTTACCGGGACTATGCTGCAGAAGCTGGAAACACCGTTTGTTCCCGTTTTTGCCGACAGCGGGGCGCAGGCCATCGTGGTGCTGGGTGGTGGGACTTATTTCAACGCGGTCGAATATGGCGGCGATACGGTAAGCCGTTACAGCCTGGAACGCATTCGTTATGCCGCCCGCTTGCATCGGCTTACAGGCAAGCCGATACTGGCGACCGGCGGCGCCCCGCTCGGCAATGCTTCTTCCGAAGCAGCGCAGATGAAAGCTGCGCTGGAAAAGGATTTCCAGGTCCCGGTCAAGTGGGTCGAGGAAGCCTCAAACAACACGCGTGAAAACGCTTACAAGAGTTTTGCCATGCTTAAGAAAAGCGGGATCACACACATCATGCTGGTTACCCATGCCTGGCATATGCCAAGGGCAGTCCAGGAGTTCGAGCAGGCGGGGTTCAAGGTTACCCCTGCCGCCACAGCATTTACTACTCGTTACCGGACAGATGCGCTGGCGTTTATCCCCACCGCCGGTGCGCTACAGCAAAGCGGATTATTCATGCATGAAATGATAGGGATGCTGTGGTATCGGCTGTTTCCGGCCCCTGATCAAACTTGAAGTCGTTAGAATGGCACCCGAAAATATTTGAAAAGGATAGAGATGAAAGCGCGTATCAAGTGGAAGGATGGAATGAGTTTCCTGGGTGAATCCGGCAGCGGCCATGCAGTGCTGATGGACGGCCCGCCGGAGGCGGGCGGCAAGAATCTGGGGCCACGCCCGATGGAAATGCTGCTGATGGGAACCGGCGGCTGCGCCGCCTTCGACGTGCTGCTGATCCTGCAAAAGAGCCGTCAGACAGTCAGCGATTGCGTGGTGGAAATTGAAGCGCAACGGGCAGCGCAAGATCCCAAGGTGTTCACCCATATTCACTTCCATTTCATCTTGACCGGGAAAAACCTGCAGCCACAGCAAATTGAGCGGGCGATCAGTCTATCCGCAGAAAAATACTGTTCGGCCTCGATCATGCTGGGGAAAACGGCAGAGATGACGCATGACTTTGAGATCGTGGAGGGGTAGGACTCTCCATTCGAAATTTTACGTCAGACCCAATAAGCTGTCCGCGTCATCACTTTTGATCCCAGTTGCATTGCCAGCTTTACCGGTGTCGGCAGCTCTGCACCACCATAAGACATGGCCGTAGTGGCATGGCCTGCTTCGTCGACTTGCATCTGCGCGACGATGGCACGACTTTTCCCGTCATGTTGCGGCAAGCGTTGTAAATGTCCGGCCAGATGAGTTTCCACCTGGCGTTCGGTTTCTGCAAGAAAACCCAGATTCCACTTGTCACCGAGCATGCCTGCGAATGCACCGATGGCGAATGATCCGCCGTACCACAACGGATTCAGTAAACTCTTGCGCCCGCCCAGTTCCGCAATCCGCCGTTCGGTCCAGGCGAGATGCTCCGTTTCTTCACGCGCCGCCTGAGTCAAGGCCTGCTGCACTCCGGTATCCCGCGCGGTGAGGGCCTGTCCCTGGTAGAGCGCCTGAGCACAGATTTCCCCGACATGATTGACGCGCATCAGCGCGGTGGTTTCATTTTTTTCCGCATCGGTCAACTCGACTTCCGGCAACCCGGTTCCCGGAACCGGCCGTAGAGTCTGCGCAGGCGTCAGCAGCGTGCGCAATGCGTTGTCAAAACCGATGATGAATCTGTCAATATTCGGCATGCAAATTTCCTGAATGAATGGTGTGGAACTAAGCCGGCATACCCATTTGCCGTGCCAACAGGGTTACCGGATGCAGCACCTCAATTTTTGACCCCGCCTGCCGCAATGCGCTGGCCAGATGCAGCGCACAGCCGACGTTGGAAGTGGCGAGATAACGCCCCCCGCTCTCGTCCACTGTAATCATTTTATCATCCAGCAGTGCCTTTGCCATCTCCGGTTGATCGAGAAAATATGTTCCGGCTGCGCCGCAGCATTGATCATTGCCGGCGAGCGGGGCAATGCACGCGCCAGGAATGCGTGCCAGCAGCGCATAAGGATGCGCTGCGCCGCGCAGCACGTTACGCAGGCTGCAGGGTTCATGCATTACAATCTTGTGTGACAGCGGTGAGATCTTCACGTCATTCCAACCTTCCGCATTCTCCAGAAAGGCGCTGATGTCGATGACCTCGGCGGAAAAATCAAAGGGGGCTTCTGCAAGCTGCACACCACAGCCCGATGCCGTGCTGATGATTGCGTGCAGGTTCAACCCTGCGAAAGCTGTCATGTTCGCTTGCGCCAGTTGCATGGATGTTTGCGTAGCGCCGCCATGCCGGTGCAGTGCGCCGCAGCAGGTTTGTGCGGGTGGCACATGCACCGTATAGCCCAGGCGGTTGAGCACAAATATGGCTGCATTCAACGTTGCGACATCCGCCAGTCGCGCCACACAGCCGAGGAACAGACCGACTTCGCCGCGCGAGTTCCCAAGTGCGGGGTAGATCGCTTGCCATGATGTGGCTGTTTTGTTGGAGGCTGAACAGGGTGTGCCGATAAGCGGCAACTGAGCTTCCAGCACGGCAAGTTTTGTTTTACCTAGCACCCTCGACTTGCGCACCCAAGCTTGCAGGCCGCTGGTCTGGTAAAGACGCAAGAGTGGGCGCAACGCATCGAGCCGTGCAGGTTTGGCGATAAATTCCTTTTCTGCCAGGGCTCGCAATCCAGGTTTTTGTATTCCCGCATCCTGTCCGGGACGGGCAGATGATGACGCCGTCATGACGGCGCGAGCTCCGTCAACCAGGTGTCCGTAAGCCACATGGTTGGGGCAGACGGCCTCACAGGCGCGGCAGGTGAGGCAGCGGTCGATGTGCAGTGCAAAGCACGCATTCATCGGGATATGGCCGCTGGCAACACCGCTGATCAGAGCGATACGCCCACGCGGCGAATCGGCTTCCGACAGGGTTATGCGGTAAGTTGGACAATGTGGCAGACACAGGCCGCAAGCAACGCAACGGCTGGCTTCGGCGAGCAGGGAAGCGGAAGAAAAATCAGGCGGGAGATCGGTTGGCTTCGTGATCATCTCCGGTATAAAAAAACTGGAAGCTAATTTTGCTGGAACTGTAGGCACTGGCAGAGTCTACCCGCTAAAAGACGGGAAGGGTAGGGGAGTAGCCGCCGCCATTTCAGAATGAAAGCCCGTATCATATGTGGCGGTCTCGAGCAAGTGTATCCAGTCGCCTCAATGGGAAACCACCCTTGACGAACGAGATGGGCATGTCTATTATAAAAACGGAGACTAACTGGTTTCCCGCATGTTTCCTCAATCATTTAAAGGAGTTAATTATGCTACAGCATCGATTTTTCCGGAAAACACTGCTTGGCGGCATTGCCCCGTTACTGCTGTCCGGCATGTTAATTACTCAGGTCACACCGGTCAGTGCGTCGGAACATGGGCATCACAAAGCCCACGCCAAATTCAATCAGGCGGGAGAACTGACCCGGCCAGCAAACATCAAGGAATGGATCTCCATTGGCGCATCGGTGACCCCGAAAGACATGAATAACGGCAAGCCGGCATTTCCCGAGTTTCATTATGTCTATATTGATCACGCAAGCTGGTCTCACTGGAAAAAAACGGGCGAGTTTCGCGAAGGTGCCATGATTGCCAAAGAGCTGGTCAGCGTGGGCTCCAAGTCAGCAGCCAGCGGCAGCGGATATTTTGCCGGTGATTATGTCGGCCCCGTGGCGGTTTCGGTCAAGGACAGCAAGCGTTTTGCTAAGTCAAACAATTGGGGTTATTTTGTTTTTGGCGACGATAAAGCACAAAATGCGGCAGCTGATGAAAGCTGTATAGCTTGCCACAAAGCCAATGCCGCGCAAGATATGGTCTTTACCCAGTATTGGGCGCCATTACGCGCAGTCAGCCCTAAAAAATAAATGAGTTGGCAACGGTAAGTTGGGATAGCGGCACCATAGAGTGCTGCCCTTGCTTGTCGTTGTGTTCATATCGGATCCGGGATGACAAAAGCAATGACGCATGATTACGCGAGTCTGGCGCCGGAGTTGCAAATATCGGATTGGCTGAATACACCGCAGCCGCTTACGCTTGCCTCGCTCCGCGGCAAGGTGGTTGTGTTGCATGCCTTTCAAATGCTCTGTCCAGGCTGCGTACAATTCGGTATTCCGCAGGCGCAGCGGATTTACGAGGAATTTGACCCGAAGCGGATCGCGGTGATAGGTCTGCATACCGTGTTTGAACATCATGAAGTAATGGGGCCAGATGCGCTGGAGGTATTTGCTTACGAATACCGGTTGCGCTTTCCGATCGGCATCGACAAATACGAAGGCGAGCAGCGCCAAGGTCTGCCACTAACCATGGGCGCGTACCAGATGCGGGGAACCCCGACCCTGATTCTGATCGACAAGGTTGGTCGTGTGCGCTTGCATAAGTTTGGCCATGTGAACGACCTTATGCTTGGATTCTCGATAGGGGCCCTGCTCTCTGAAGAAAGCGAGGGTGCGGCAGAGGATTCGGCAACAATGCAGGAAAGTGCCGAAAATACTGCTTGTGATGCGGATGGATGTGGCGTCTGCTGATCAGAGGTTCATTCTTTCAGCGCCCATACACATCCTCAAAACGCACGATATCATCTTCGCCCAGATACGAGCCCGATTGCACCTCTATCATTTCGAGCGGTACACAGCCAGGGTTTTCCAAGCGGTGACGGGTGCCGAGCGGGATGAAGGTGGATTCGTTTTCGGATACCAGATAGCTCGTTTCACCACGCGTCACTTGCGCCGTGCCACGCACCACGATCCAATGTTCAGCCCGATGGTGATGCATTTGCAGGGATAGCGCGGCCCCCGGCTTGACGACAATGCGCTTCACCTGGAAGCGTTCGCCGGCGTCTACGCCGTCATACCAGCCCCACGGGCGGAATACCTTGCGATGCAACTGACCTTCCGGTCTGCCCTCGCGCTTGAGGCTGTCGACAATTTTTTTTACATCCTGTGTTTTGTCCTTGTGCACGACCAGGATGGCATCTGGCGTTTCAACTACCACCACATCCTCTACTCCCACGCAAGCCACTAGGCGGCTTCCCGACATGACCAGCGTGTTACGGCAGTCGTGCAACAGTACATCGCCCTGTGACACATTTCCTTCGCCGTCTTTAGGTAACACCTGCCACAAGGAGTCCCACGCACCGACATCAGACCAGCCAGCCGCTAGCGGAATCACTACTCCAGGTGGCAGTGCGTTGTCACCGGCGGCAATGCGCTCCATCACAGCATAGTCGATCGAATCGCTCGGGCACTGCGCAAACGCCTCTTTGCCTACGCGCAAAAACTCGCCATCGACCGAACCCTGATCCCAGGCTGCACGGCAAGCTATCAGGATATCCTTGCGGCAGATGGCAATAGCCGCCAGCCACACCGAAGCGCGCAGCATGAACAGGCCGCTGTTCCATAGGTAATTGCCATCATCCAGATAAGCTTGTGCTGTAGCGAGATCCGGCTTTTCCACAAAACGTGCGATACCGTAGGCCCCACCTTCCCTGAGCTCCACGCCATATTGGATATAGCCGAAGCCTGTTTCCGGCGAATCCGGCGTGATGCCGAAAGTAACGACCGCACCCTCTGTCGCCAGCGTCATACCCTTGCGCACCACTGTTTGAAAAGCCGCAGTATCCAGGATTACATGGTCCGCTGGCATCACCAGCAGGATCGGGTCGCCTCCCTCGCGCATCGCAGCCAGCGCAGCCAGAGTTAGCGCTGGCGCCGTATTGCGCCCGACCGGCTCGAGCAGGATTGTGCCCGCTATGTTCATCAATCGCAGTTGTTCTGCGATCACGAAACGGTATTCCTCATTGCAAACCACCATCGGCGCTTCGAGCCGTATGCCCGCAAGTCCCTCGATACGGCGGATGGTGGCCTGCAACAGGGAATCTTCACCAATCAGCGGCAACAACTGTTTGGGATATTTCTCCCGCGAGAGTGGCCACAAACGGGTACCGGAACCACCGGAGAGAACGACGGGAAGCAGTGTTTGCATGGGTTTCCTAACGTGAGCGATAAATCATATCTGTTCTAACCAGCAGCTTAATCAGGCTTCAGCGGGCGAAATTCTACCATTGTAGTATCACAGCAAGGCCATCCGCTTAACTCTCTTTGAGGCAATTGGAGCATCCTTCCACATGTTCCAATGAATTTGGTGCTGTGTTAGAATTGCGCGCTCCCAATTGGCTGGCGTATAGGCAGCCCTGTTGTGTATGCAAGGATGCGACAGCTTCACAAAAGGCCAAGTAGCTCAGTCGGTAGAGCAGAGGACTGAAAATCCTTGTGTCGGTGGTTCGATTCCGCCCTTGGCCACCATTATCCATGTGGACTTCCATGATTTCCCGAGTTGGAGATTTTCTACAACAACGGAGAAGTTCCCGCAATTTTTCTGAAGATTTACAATGTCTCTCATTGATAGTATTCAAGCTGTTGTAATACTATAATCAACGGATTTCTAATTATTCACCAGTTGCTTACATCATCTTCCATGCAGTTATTTGCCTTCGGCATCAACCATCAGACCGCACCATTGGACGTGCGTGAGCAGGTTACATTCTCCGAAGACGCAATGGAAGGTGCGCTGCATGATCTGGTGCAGCATCATCCAGTAGGGGAGGCGGCAATTGTCTCCACTTGCAACCGTACTGAAGTTTATTGCAGTACCGACAAGCCTGAGGCGGCAACGCACTGGCTAGCGGATTATCATCACCTGCAGGCGCGGGAGCTGGAACCCTATCTGTATAAGCTGCCGCGCGAACAAGCAGTAAAACATGCTTTTCGTGTTGCCAGCGGATTGGACTCAATGGTGCTGGGCGAGCCGCAGATACTCGGCCAGTTGAAGGATGCAGTGAAATCTGCCGAACACGCCGGCACATTGGGTATGCTGCTGCACAAGCTGTTCCAGCGTACCTTTTTCGTCGCCAAGGAGGTTCGCACTTCCACCGAAATCGGCACCAATTCCGTTTCCATGGCTGCCGCCGCCACCCGTCTGGCAGAACGGATTTTCGGCGACATCAGTGAACAGCGCGTGCTGTTTATCGGTGCAGGCGAAATGATAGAGTTATGCGCTAGTCATTTCGCCGCACGCCATCCGAAACATATCACCGTCGCCAATCGCACAATCGAACGTGCACAGTTGCTGGCGCAGCGTTTCAATGCACAGGCCATCACCCTGAACGAGCTTCCCGAACAACTGGCGCTGCACGATATTGTGGTGAGCTGCACCGCCAGTCCCTTGCCCATACTCGGCAAGGGTATGGTGGAGCGCGCCATCAAGGTGCGCAAGCATCGTCCGATTTTCATGGTGGACCTGGCTGTGCCGCGAGATGTTGAGCCGGAGGTGGCGGAACTGGACGATGTATTTCTTTATTCCGTGGATGATCTGGCCGATATTGTCAAAGAGGGACTGGATTTGCGCCAAGGTGCGGTGGCGCAAGCCGAGGCTATCATCGACTCCAACGTGATCAACTTCATGCACTGGCTGGAATCGCGCGAGTTGGTACCCACGATCCGTGCATTGCGTGATCAGGCCGAACGTTATCGACGGCATGAACTCGAACGTGCCATGAAGCTCCTGGCCAAGGGTGAAGACCCGCAGAAAATCCTGGAATTACTGAGTAACGGCCTCACCAATAAATTCTTGCATATCCCCTCCGAAGCGCTCAATCATGCCACAGCCGATGAGCGTGACGATCTGGTCGGGTTGGTCAACCGCTTGTATCAACTCCACCGCCCGGAATGAACAATAGCATTGCTGCCAAGCTCACGCAGCTCAGTGTGCGCCTGGAGGAATTAACCCGTCTGCTAAGCAGTGAGACCATCACTGCCAATCTGGATAACTACCGCAAGCTTACACGCGAACGTGCCGAGATTGCCCCGGTGGTCGAGCTTTATCACGCCTACCAGCAAGGTGAGCGCGACATCCAGACTGCGCAGGAAATGAGTGCCGACCTGGAAATGCGCGAATTTGCCGATGCCGAGATACGCGAAGGTAAAGAGAAGCTCTTGCGAATCGAAGCAGAGTTGCAAAAACAGTTATTGCCCAAGGATCCCAATGAGGAGCGCAATATTTTTCTGGAAATTCGTGCCGGCACAGGCGGCGACGAATCCGCATTGTTCGCGGGCGACCTATTCCGCATGTATGCACGCTTCGCCGAGCGCCAGCGCTGGCAGGTGGAAGTGATTTCGCAAAGCCCCTCGGAAGCGGGTGGTTACAAAGAAATTATCGCCAAGATCATTGGCCAGGGTGCTTACTCCAAGCTCAAGTTTGAATCCGGCGGCCACCGGGTGCAGCGTGTGCCGGCCACCGAGACCCAAGGGCGCATCCATACTTCCGCCTGTACGGTAGCAGTGATGCCGGAGGCGGATGAGATCGACGATGTGACGTTGAATCCGGCTGAATTGCGTATTGATACATTTCGTGCTTCCGGTGCAGGTGGTCAGCATATCAACAAAACCGATTCAGCGGTACGCATCACTCATCTGCCGACGGGTATCGTGGTCGAATGCCAGGATGGGCGTTCACAGCACAAGAATAAGGCACAAGCCATGAGCGTTCTGGCGGCACGAATCCGCGACAAACAGACACGCGAACAGCAGGCCAAGCAGGCTGCTACCCGTAAGTCGCTGATTGGCAGCGGCGACCGCTCGGAGCGAATTCGCACCTACAATTTTCCGCAGGGGCGTATTACCGACCACCGCATCAACCTTACACTTTATAAAATAGACCAGATCATGGACGGAGACTTAAACGAACTTTGCTCTGCGTTGATGTCAGAACACCAGACGGAACAACTGGCGGCGATGGCGGATTGAGCCAGGCATATCACGCTTACCAACAGATCTGGACTATTTGTTGCGGCACAGCAACTACAGCATGAGTCCTCCACTACAACAGCAAACCACTATCGCAGAAGCGCTGCAGCAGAGACGGCTGGATATTGTCGCTACGGATGCGCGCATGCTGTTGCAGAGCGTGCTCAACGTGAGCCACGCCCATCTTATCGCTCACCCCAGCCAAGAGCTTGCACCCGAGCAAGCGCAACAATTTCATTCATTGGCAGCGCGCCGTGCCGCTGGCGAGCCGATTGCTTATCTCGTTGGCGAACGCGAGTTTTACAGCCTGAACTTCAAAGTAACCCCCGCCGTGCTGATTCCTCGTCCAGAAACCGAGTTACTGGTGGATCTGGCCTTGGAGCGAGTTTCCATAGATCGCCCTTGCAAAGTATTGGATCTAGGAACTGGTAGTGGTGCAGTGGCAATAACCATTGCCAGACATCGTCCGCTAGCTAGCATTACCGCAGTGGATGCTTCAGTCGATGCCATCGCCGTTGCCAGGGTAAACGCCAGACATCTCGCTGCGACCAATGTGCGCATGCTCGTGGGCGACTGGTTCAATGGGATTGCCAAAGAAGAATTCAATCTCATCGTTTCCAACCCGCCTTATGTTGCTGGCGGTGACCCCCATCTTGCGCAAGGGGACCTGCGCTTTGAGCCACGCACGGCACTGGTGGCAGGCAGCGATGGGCTGGACTGCATTCGTTGCATCATTACCTCCGCGCCGATCCATCTCGTTGCAGGTGGCTGGCTGCTGCTGGAACACGGCTACGGTCAGGCAGAAGCATGTCGCCAATTGTTAAACAAGGCGGGGTTTGGCGATGTGTTTTCCCGCCCTGATCTGGCTGGCGTGATGCGGGTCAGTGGCGGGAAACGCCAAAATTTTCCAGCACAAAGCTGCTAAAATGAAAAAAGTGGGAGCTTTAGCCAAGATGAAGGGAGTTTCTTGAAAGCGGCATGACCTCCCTGCAGGCAGATTTTCAGGTGGATTAAATTTGACGAGGAACTAGATATGGATACGCAAGAAACCATCAAGCAGCAAGTTGGCACTCATCCCGTGGTGTTGTATATGAAAGGCACACCGGAGTTTCCGCAATGCGGTTTCTCCGCCAATGCGGTAAAGATACTCAATGTGTGTGGCGTGAATGATCTCTTCGCCGTGGACGTACTTACCAACCCGGAAATCCGGCAGGGAATCAAGGAATATTCGAACTGGCCGACAATTCCCCAGCTTTATATCAACGGCGAATTCATTGGCGGCTCAGACATCGTAACGGAAATGTTCCAGAGTGGTGAGTTGCAGAAGTTACTGCAGAAATAAAGAACTTGAACTGGAGTGCAATAGAAAACCGACATCTGTCGGTTTTCTATTGGGTAGACTGAGATTGTCAGCTGATAGCCGCCGCGATCATCCAGTAGCGTGCAAATTTTCCCACAGCCATGAACAGCATGGCCCATAACCAGTTTAACCGCAGCCATCCCGCTGCAACACACAGCAGATCGCCGATCAGCGGTACCCACGCCAGCAATAGCGCCGGGCTGCCGTGCTTACGTACCCACCCCAGCCCCCGCATATTGCCGCCAGATTTCTTCAGCAGTGCTTTTTCATCGGGCAACAGCCGCCCGATAGCATATGAACTCATGCCGCCCAGGGTATTGCCCAACGTAGCAATTCCCAGAGCGGGCCAATAGAGCTGGGAGTGAGTGGTTAAAACGCCAAACAGCACTGCTTCCGAGCCACCGGGAAGTAGCGTGGCGGCAAGAAAGCTGCTGGTGAACAGCACCAGCAGGCTCGATTGCTCATCCATAAAATTGTCCAGAAATGAATTAAACCGAAGTGTAGCCGCTAATTGGCTGGCGATGGAACAGGAATTGACTGTTTTATGAGCGCGGTCGCTTTGTCGGTCAGAATGGCGCTCACCAAAATTTGACTTGGCGATATTATTTGGCGATGATACGCCTACCAATCACCCATCTCTGTTCAAGAGGAAAAACCATGATGACCAATGCAATGCTCAAGCAAAAAATCGATTCCATCATTGCTGCGCGGAGTCTGCTCAAGCATCCTTTCTACGTAGCCTGGACCCAAGGCAGGCTGTCCAAGGAACAATTGCGTCAATACGCCGAACAATATTTTCATAATGTGCTGGCCGAGCCGACTTATTTGAGCGCGGTGCACTTCAACACGCCGCACATGCACACCGAAAATAACAGTGGCGACATCAGCGTGCGGCAGGAAGTATTGAAGAACCTGATCAGCGAAGAGCATGGTGAAAAGAATCATCCCGCGTTGTGGAAGACTTTTGCGCTGGCGCTGGGTTCAAGCGACAAAAGCCTGGCTGCTGCGGCCGCATTGCCGAGCACGGCCAGACTGGTTGAGACGTTCCGGAATATCTGCCTGAACCAGCCGTTCTACGCGGGGCTGGCAGCGCTGCATGCGTTCGAATCGCAGGTACCGGAGATTGCTGCGGTGAAGATAGACGGACTGTCCAGGTTTTATGGAATGAACGATCCTGACAGCTATGAATTTTTCACGGTGCATCAGGAAGCCGACGTGTACCACTCACAGGCGGAATGGGCGTTGATCAAGCGTTTTGCCGACACCCCGGAGAAGCAGGCCGAGGTACTGGCTGCGACAACTCAGGCCTGCGATGCGCTGTGGGGATTTCTGGATGGGGTCTACGAGAACTACTGCGCAGAGCTCGATTGCGAATGTACGGTAGCAGTGACGCTGCACTGAGCATGGGGGCGCATAGCTTCTCGCTACGCGCCCTTGATTTTAGCTCGGGCACCCCTGCGGCTTTATCTTGGCAACCTCGTTCTCTGTCTGCAAAACTTTCAACAACTCTGTTTCCAGGTGAATCAGAGTTCTTTCTTCGCTCAATACGTTTCCCGTAATCAGAAAGGTATCCTCGGCACGTTCGCCCAGAGTGCTGATCCTGGCGCTGTGGACATTTATGCCGAAATGTACCAGTGCTTGCGCGATACGCGACAGCAATCCCGGACGATCCCCGGCAACAATTGACAGAACGTGGTAGATACCCTTTTCGTCGGGCTCGATATTGACTGCCGGTGTGATCGGGAAATGCTTGAGGTGGCGGCTCAAGCGTCTAGGTAACGGGGACTCCAGCAGAGTCTGTTTCTTTAGTTGTTGTGTCAACTCCTGCTCTACCAGACTGATCACACTGCTGCATTGCTCTATCGCATTCGGTGGAACCAGCACCAGAAAGCTGTCAAGTGCGTAGCCATGGCGAGTGGTGTGGATTTTCGCCTCGACAATGCCATAGTTGATGCGCTCAAAAAAACTGCAAATACGCGCAAACAGGTCCTTCTGGTCGGGGGCGTAGATCATCACCTGAATACCTGTTTCAGCTGGGGCGATACGCGCTTTTACCACGGGCATGGGTGATTCCAGATGGTCATGCAGATGGTGCATATGCCAGGCGATTTCCTGTGGGTCATGTTGCAACAGATAGGTTGTATCCAGCTCTACCCACAGCCGTTCATATGCGACGGCAGGGATGGCATCGAGTCGCAGCAGTCTCAGCACCTCTTCTCGCCGATGTTCCAGCGTGCCACCGGCATGGGCCGGGGCACCGCTCAGTTGCCGCCGCGTCGCCCAGAACAAGTCTTCCAGCAGCTTACCCTTCCATGCATTCCATACTTTCGGACTGGTGCCACGGATGTCGGCAACGGTAAGCAGGTAAAGTGCAATCAGGCGGCGCTCATTGCCAACGCGCTTGGCAAAGCTTGCGATTACGCTCACATCGGACAAATCCCGTTTTTGCGCCGTGGCCGACATCACCAGATGGTTTTCCACCAGCCACACGACCAGCTCCATATCTTCCACCGGCAGTCGATGCCGCTTGCAGAATTGCCTGGCGTCAGTTCTGCCAAGCAGCGAGTGATCGCCGTTGCGCCCTTTGGCGATGTCGTGGAACAGTCCGGCAAGATAGAGTACTTCCGGTCGCTCAAATTCACTGATGAGGCGGCTGCATAGCGGATATTCGTGGGCGAACTCGGGTACTTTGAAACGGCGCAGGTTTCTCACCACCATCAGGATATGCTCATCTACAGTGTAGGCATGAAACAGGTCATGTTGCATCTGGCCGACGATACGCCCAAACGCCGGGATATAGCGCCCCAGTACGCCATAGCGGTTCATCAGACGCAGTTCGCGCGTGAGTCCGCGCGGCTGGCGCAGGATCTCCATGAATAGAACGCAATTGTGCGAATCGCGCCGGAACGCAGCATTGATGAGGGGCGTGGCGCGCCACAGTGCCCGCAGAGTAGCTGCACTACGGGCGGTTAATTCGGGATGTTGTTGCAGCAGCAGCGTACTTTCCAGAATTGTGCCCGGATCCTGCCGCAAAATGTCTTCGTTGCATGCTTCCAATAATTCACCACGTTGCTGGAAGCGCTCATTGATGATGACCGGGGTTACGGCCGCATCAGGAAAGATTTCCGTTCGCAGCGCGAGCAGCAGGATGGTGTTGATCTGTGTCACTGCCCTGGCAGCACGGTAGTAACGCTGCATCAACATTTCACCGGCGCGGCGCGGCGGTTTGTCGGCTATGTTGTATTCTCCGGCGAGAGAGGCTTGGTAATCAAATAGCAGCCGGTCTTCGCGCCGCCCTGCAAGATAATGCAGCCGGATGCGCAGATCCTGCAGGATGGTTTGGTGGCGCTGTGCAAGTCGGGCCTCCTGGCGGGTAATGAATCCGCTTTTGGCGAGACTCGTCCAGGATTTCCCCAGCCCGGCAGCGCGGCTGACCCACAGAATATTTTGCAGATCTCGCAGGCCGCCGGGGCTTTCTTTCAGATTGGGTTCTAGATTGTAAGCCGTATCATGATAGCGGCCGTGACGCTGCTGCTGTTCCAGCTGTTTGGCATTGAAAAAAGCACGTGGGTCAAGCGCAGCCCGCATGGCGTGCGAGAATTCGTTGAACAACAGACGGTTTCCGGCAAGCCGACGTGCTTCCAGCAAGCTGGTCTGCACCGTGATATCCTTGGTTGATTCTTCTGCGCATTCGGCGAGCGTACGGACGCTGTGCCCCACTTCCAGCCCCATATCCCACAGCAATCCTACCCATTGCTCCAGCCGGGATTTGATTGTCACATCCGCCACATTTACACTGTTTGCTCCGGCAGGGAGCAGTACCAGCAGATCTACGTCGGAACCCGGGAAAAGCTGACCGCGGCCGTAACCGCCTACCGCCAGTAGCGCGATGGAGGTGGGCAGCGTCGTTTCGCGCCATGCTTGACGCAACAGGCTATCCACCAGTCGGCAATGGTTACGCAACAGGGCTGTGCCGTTATTATTTTCGCGATAGTGCTGGTGTAATAGTTTGCGGCCCTGCAGCAGCACCCTCTTGCCTACCGGAGTGCTTAACGGCTCTGGCAGGGGTTCCGCGCTAAGGTCATGCATGCGGATCAGGAACTGAATGCGGGTTTCGGTGGCGCACCGGTAGACAGCGTCAGTACTTCGTATCCTGCTGCGGTGACCAGCACAGTATGTTCCCATTGTGCCGACAGGCTATGGTCTTTGGTGACTATGGTCCAGCCATCAGCCAGTTGGCGTATGGACGCCTTGCCCGCATTGATCATCGGTTCAACCGTAAAAATCATGCCGGCTTTGAGTTGCAGTCCAGTCCCGGCACGGCCATAGTGAAGTACCTGCGGCTCCTCATGGAATTTCGCACCGATGCCATGACCGCAGAATTCCCTGACTATGCTGCATCCCCGGCTTTCAGCGAAACTCTGGATGGCGTGACCGATATCGCCCAGATATTTGCCGGGTTTGATTTCCTCAATGCCGCGCCACATCGATTCGTAAGTGATTTCACACAGACGTTTGGCTTGGATTGGTGGTTCGCCCACGTAATACATGCGACTGGTGTCGCCATGGTAGTCATTCTTGATGACGGTTACGTCTATGTTGACGATATCGCCGGCCTTCAGTTTCTTCTCGCCGGGCACACCATGGCACACTTGATGATTGACCGAAGTGCAAATTGATTTTGGATAGGGTGCATATCCCGGCGGCGCGTAATTGAGTGGTGCCGGAATGGTTTCCTGCACGTTGACCATGTAATCATGGCATAGCGCATCAAGCTCGGCGGTGGTGATCCCAGGCCTGACAAAGGGTGTAATGTAGTCCAGTACTTCCGAGGCGAGTCTGCCTGCGACCCGCATTTTCTCGATTTCCTGTGGAGATTTGGGATGCACCGTCATAGATGTTTCCAGTTAATCAAATAGACCAGACGCATAATGGGGGTTGCAGCAGCGCTTTGCAAGACCAGCAGCAAGCATAAAGGGTTGTTGCATGCGGCGGGTAGCCGTAATTACGAAAAAACGCTACTGCCACGGTAATCCATAATTCGCCATCAAAGTGATGGTGTAGCAACTTCACATCCGCTTGCTTTCAGTTCGCTCCCAGGAAACTCCTGTTTCAGGTGGATCATTTTCTCGATGATATCTTCCGCCGGTCTGTGCGCCACGAATGCCATCTGCTTCAGGCTACGCTCGCTCATGACGGCTGACCTGATGCCCTTGCTTCTCATTTCCCCTAAAAACTTGCGGGCTGTTTCTTCGCTACGAAAAATATCGAGTGAGATGGCGTTGTTCCATTCACTATTGTCCTGAATGTGAAAATAACTGGTCACACCCAGTTTTTTCAGTTCCTCAATTTTTTTTGCAGCATCGTACTTGGTCTTCAGCGGCAGAATATGCACCCAATAGGCTGGGACTTCGCCCACCGCATGTCGGTTCAGACTGTCACCCAATTGCAGCTTGGCGATGGCCGTCTCGGCCCGCTGCAAGTCGGTACCGATAAAATTTCCCCATTCCAGACAAGCCGTAGTTGCAAGCGCGGGCGTGGCAGCGGGTAGCAATTTGATCCTTTCTGGGTGTAGCTCCGCGGGTAATGATGAGCTACTACTGGAGCCAAGCCCGGACTGAATATAGATTGCAAAAACCACGTTGGCAAATAACAACAGAAAAAATAGTGCTTTCATTTGTTGACGGTTTGTTGTTGTTAACAAGACCTTATCTTGTTAGAATTCGGCACCAACCGCATGAATATCACTTTTCGGGAGTCTCGGGAATGCAAGGCATGAAAGTAGCATCAAATATGGCAATGTTGGCTATGCTGGCAGTGTCCACGCAAATACTTGCCGAAACTGCCACCAAAGGTGACGCAGCCAAAGGCCAGCAAATTGCCACCCAGGTTTGCGCAGGTTGTCACAATGCCGATGGCAACAGCGTTATCCCGACCAATCCAAGTCTGGCTGGACAGCATGCCGAGTATACCACCAAGCAGCTGATGAATTTCAAGGCACAGGACGGCAAGCCGGCAGTGCGCAACAGTCCGGTCATGGGTGCAATGGTCATGGCGCTGTCGCCGGATGACATGAAGAATCTCGGCGCCTATTATGCCCAGCAAATCCCCAAGCCCAGAGGGGCCAAGGACAAATCGCTGGCGCAGCAGGGCGAAAAAGTTTATCGTGGCGGCAATATCGAGGCCAGTGTACCGGCATGCGCCAGTTGCCACTCCCCTAATGGCGCTGGTATTCCACCGGTCTATCCGCGCCTTGCTGGGCAACATGCTGAATATACCTTGGCACAACTAAGGGCATTCCGCAAAGAGGAGCGCACCAACGATAACAATCAAGTGATGCATATGATTGCTACCCACATGAGCGAGAAGGAAATGCAGGCGGTATCGGAGTTCATTTCCGGTCTGCGCTAAGCCTGAAGAGCATAGCAGTTCCCTAAAGGCGGCCTCGGCCGCCTTTGTTATTTCCAAGCGCTAAATATGCGCTCGGCGGCAGCCAACGTCTTGTTGATATCCTCGGCACCATGTGCAGCAGAAACAAACCCGGCTTCGAATGCTGACGGCGCGAAATAAATGCCCTCGCCTAGCATGGCATGGAAGAAGCGGTTGAAAGCTTCCCTGTCGCATTCCATCACTTCTGCATAGCTGGTCGGTGGGCTTGCTCTGAAATAGAGGCCAAACATACCGCCCACTGCTTGCGCACAAAAAACGATACCATATTTTTTTGCGGCGGCAGTGAGACCCTCAGTAAGTTGCCGGGTGCTGGCAGCAAGTTTTTCATAGAATCCCGCTGCTTGTACCAGCCGCAAGGTGGCAAGTCCCGCGGCTACTGCAACCGGATTGCCGGAAAGAGTGCCGGCTTGGTACACCGGCCCCAACGGAGCCAGACATTGCATGATGTCACGCCTGCCTCCAAAGGCGGCCATCGGCATACCACCCCCGATCACCTTGCCGAGAGTGGTAAGGTCTGGCTTGATGCCGTAAAGCCCTTGAGCGCAGCCTGCGTCAACGCGAAAGCCGGTCATCACTTCATCAAAAATCAGCACACTGCCATGTTGTGTGCATAACGTGCGCAAAGCCGCCAGAAAACCGGGGCTTGGCGCTACCAGATTCATGTTGCCCGCCACCGGTTCGACGATGACTGCGGCAATTTCCTTGCCGGACTGAGCGAACGCTCGCTCCACGCCGGCCAGGTCGTTGTAATCCAGCACCATGGTATGGGCGGCAGTCTCTGCAGGAACCCCAGCGGAACTGGGATGGCCGAAAGTAAGTGCACCGGACCCCGCTTTTACCAGCAGCGCATCATCATGACCGTGATAGCAGCCCTCAAATTTGATAATGCGGCTTCTGCCGGTG
>Ga0209253_10001386_pt1 | contig 21217 bp, 22 predicted proteins | sample FrelakmetBRP12BR_FD_187145 | JGI IMG/M metagenome (GOLD analysis project Ga0209253, IMG submission 187145) | Freshwater lake sediment microbial communities from the University of Notre Dame, USA, for methane emissions studies - BRP12 BR (SPAdes)... | ecosystem: Environmental > Aquatic >...
CGCAATACCGATACGCACCGACCCAGCCGAACGACACCGGCCCGGCACGCCGACGTCTACTAGATTCTTCAGGCCTATCGAACCGCACACTGCTGTTCACGCCGAGCACCGCCCAACGGTCCGACAGATTCCATCGGCCGACAGGGGGAACGCCCACTGATAGATTTCTCGCCATCGACTATCAACTACTGCAACATGCGTCGCCATTGTCAGCGACGACTATGCAGGCGGCACCTCAGGTCGAACGAGTGGCGGCACCGCTGCCTGAACCTCTCGCAGGAGCCAGTCCGTCCGACGCCCAGGCGGATTCCCTCGCTCAGCTCGAGGTGGAAATTCACACACTGAAGGATCTCGTCATCAAAAAAGACTTGGAGTTGGAAGTTCTCAGGAAGGAACTGCAATCCGTTCAAAAACAACTCGACAGCCAAACCACCAAACACGATAGCCCCAAGCGGAAAACGACACCACCTTCGAAACCGCAGCAGACAGCCCCGTAAATATCAAGCCCAGTCGGTCTGGTCTATTCGGTCTATCTGGTCTGTCTGGATAATTTTGTTCAGCCAAACACACGAGACAGACCAAATAGACAAGACAGACTCCTATGAATTTCGGTATCCGTTCGTAATCGGCATCCGCCGATCCTTACCCAAAGCCCGATGCGTGATCTTGATGCCGATCGGCGCCTGCCGGCGCTTGTACTCACTGCCATCCACCAGCGTCATCACGCGCGCTACCGTGGCACGGCCATGCCCCGCCTCAACGATCTCTTCGAGAGACCGGTCTTCTTCCACATAGGCCTGAAGAATGGGATCAAGGACTTCGTATGGCGGAAGCGAATCCTCATCCTTTTGGTTCGGCCTCAGCTCGGCGGTCGGCGGTCGATCGAGGGTCCGCTTAGGAATCACGGGTGTTGTACCTCGGAGGTTGCGGAGCCGCGCCAGGTCATACACCATCGTCTTGGGCACGTCTTTGATTACGGCAAACCCGCCGGCCATATCGCCATACAACGTGGCATACCCGACGCTCATCTCGCTCTTGTTGCCCGTCGTGAGCACCAGATGGCCGAACTTATTGGAAAGGGCCATGAGGAGATTGCCACGGATGCGGGCTTGGAGATTCTCTTCCGTTGTGTCAGGCGCACGGCCCTCAAAGGTCTCCGCGAGCGCCTGCCGATAGGTCTCAAACAGCGTCGTAATGGGAATCGTTTGCACGGAGATCCCGAGTCGTGCTCCCAGCTCTGCCACATCCTCATGACTATCCTGCGACGTATAGGGCGAGGGCATGAACAGACCTCGGACGTTATCGGCGCCCAGCGCATCGACGGCAAGCACGGCGGTCAACGCCGAATCCACGCCCCCGCTCAACCCGATTACGGCACGTGTAAATCCATTTTTCCCCACGTAGTCGCGCACCCCCAAAGTGAGCGCTCGATACACTTCCTCCAGCGGATCCAGGATCGCCGCCATGGCAGGGACCGCGCGTACCCGAGTCTTTGGAATAGGTGGAAGCGACGCGGTACAGATCTCCACCACAGAGGCCACCTGCCTCGGCAACGGCTTCTTTCTGCCCTGAGTACGCCTTGCCCGCGCGACAGCCTCCATGTTGAGGTCAGCGACAATCAAGTCTTCTTCAAACGCTTTCCCCCGCGCGATGACCTCACCCTGGTGATCGAGAATCACACTATTCCCGTCAAACACCAGTTCATCTTGACCACCGACTAGGTTGGTGTAGGTGAGCACCACGCCGTTTTCTCTCGCACGGGTCGCCAACATCTGCTCGCGCACCCGGCTCTTGCCCAGATGAAACGGCGAGGCATTGATATTCACGATCACCTCAGCGCCTGCCGCCGCCTGGAAACGTGTCGGGCCTTCCGGCAACCAGACATCCTCGCAAATATTGACCCCGACCACCGTGCCACGCAAACGGATGAGCGGCAGTCGTCGGCCTGGATGGAAGTAGCGGCTCTCGTCAAACACCCCGTAGTTCGGCAGGTACCACTTGCAATAAGTCGTGATGAGTTTCTGATCGGCGATGACTGCAGCCGCATTGTAGAGTTCGTGCACGCCAGCTGGCACCACCGACGAACGAGCCGGCGTCAGATCTATGCCATCGCCCTGGCTCACGCAACCAACAACTGCGGCAAGGCCCCGACAGTGTTGGACTATTTCTTGAAGGGCGCGGCGATTGTCCGTGACAAAACGTGGTTGTAACAAGAGGTCTTCGGGCGGATAGCCGGTGATTGCCAGTTCCGGAAATGCGACCAGGTCAGCCTTGGCCTTCTTCGCCTCGCGCAGCCAGCCCGTGATCCGGCGGACATTCCCATCCAGATCCCCGACCGTCGGGTTCATCTGCACCATCGCGATACGAAAGGTACGCATAATTACTGTCCACTGGATATCACACAATACTCAACATGCGAGGGCAACATATGGAGAAATGTGCGCCTGAGTTAGGCGGGTGAGAAGCGCAACTCTCTCGGCATCCTGCTAGCCCCGCTGCCTATCAACCCGCTGGTCGAGTTCTCCGGCTAAGAGCACGGCCTCGGCAATCTCGCGCATCGACTTCCGCAAATCCATGCTTTGCCGCTGAATGAGCTTGAAGGCCTCTTCTTCGGTCAGCTTCTTCGAGCGCATCAGATAGCCCTTGGCCCGCTCCATGAGCTTTCGAACCGCCAATGCTTCCTGCATCTCAAAGGACTTCTCGATCAGGGTGGTATGCTCGATCGCGATGGCTGCCTGATTCGCGATAGCCTGGAGCAGCTTGACCTCTTCGCTGGTAAATACGTGCGGAACTGACGTGTAGCTATTGATCACACCCACCGCCTTTTCCCGCACCATCATTGGCACCGAGACCATAGAGCACAGCCCTTCCTTCTTGGCCATGTCCGGATACATATAGTCCCGTTCTTTGGTGACGTCGGCTACGATGATCGGCCGACGATCTTTCACGGCACGGCCGCTGATACTCTGGCCGATCTTGAGATTCGGCTTGCGGCGATATTGCTCGCTGAGGCTTTGTGTGGCCTCGATCCGTAACTCCCCGGTGGTTTCGTCCAACAACATGATCGAGCAGATCTTGGAGCTCATCATTTGCGCAGTCATCGTCACCAGAAGCTGGAGCACGTCTTCGATCAACCGATTGGACGCCACCGTTTCTGAGACCAGCGACAATGTTTCCACCTGCAAGGCCTTGCGCTTCATTTGATCGTAGAGCCGGGCATTCTCGATGGCGCCACCAACCTGATTGGCGATGGTGGACAATAGCGCGATCTCATCAGGCCGATACCGTTTCGGGCGCTTATGCTGGACATTGATTACGCCGACTACTTCTTTTTTAGCCATGATCGGTACGGAGACGAAGGCTTGATGGCGGTCTTCCGGAAGGTTATGAAAAAACTTGAACCGTGGATCGTCGCTCGCATTACTCGGAATCACAACGCGCGTTCGCTCCTGCGCGACCCACCCGGTGATGCCCTCTCCCAAGCCGATCGTGATACGACCAATCAATTTAGGATGAGGGTTTTTTGAGGCACGAAGAATGAGTTCGTCCTGGCTGTTCGACAACAGATACAGAAGGCAGGCATCCGCCTTGGTCACTTCGACGACTACTTCGACGATATGTCTGAGAACGGCTTCAAGATCCAGTTGGTTGCTGATTGAGTCAGAGATCCGATGGAGGACATCAACCTCGCGTGTTTTTTCACGCAACGCCTGTTGGAGCTGGACCACAGATGGGGTGCGTGCGGTCGTCATAATGAATTTACCTTCGTGCTGGGGATTTTCGGCGAGCAGGACCCTTGCCTTGACGGCGACTACTTGATGGGCTGGTCCGACGGCCGTGTTTCTCTTGAAACCACTCGGCACAGACCTGTTGCTCGATTGGCTGAATCACAACCTCCCCAATCCGTAGGGGCCACACCCCGATGACACGCCCCCCGACCACCTTCTTGTCGTGTTGCATGGCGCTCCAGAGAGACTTGAAGGAGATCGCTGCAACCTGTTCTGACAACCCGGCCTGCTGCACTAGACTTCTGATCCGTTCGACCACTTCATCGCCGCACAAACCCATGTGGCGAGCCAAATCGGCCTCCTGCACCAAGCCGACCCCGACCGCCTCACCATGGATCAACCCACGATAGCCTCCGAGTGACTCCAGTGCATGTCCGATCGTGTGGCCATAATTGAGAATTCGCCGGCGGTCTGATTCCCGCTCGTCTGCGGCAACCACCTGCGCTTTGATCTCGCAGGATCGCTTAATCACGTGGGTAACGGGCGCGGCTTCAAGTTTCAGTAGTGCAGGAATTTCTTTTTCTAGAAACGCGAAGAATTCTTCATCAGCAATAATGCCGTACTTGATGACTTCAGCTAAACCGGCAATCCATTCGCGGCGCGGCAAGGTATGCAGTGTGAGAGGATCGATCAGGACGGCCCGTGGTTGGTAAAAGGCCCCAATGAGATTCTTGCCCAACCGATGGTCCACACCGGTCTTGCCCCCGACACTGGAGTCGACTTGCGCCACAAGCGTGGTCGGCACTTGGACGAACGGGATTCCTCGTTGATAGATTGCGGCAGCGAATCCGGTGATATCACCGACGACCCCACCACCGAGGGCCAGCAGCAGCGACTGACGTTCGAACTTGTGTTTGGCTAACGCATCAAGGATCTTGCCGATTGTGCCAAGCGTCTTTGTTCGCTCTCCCGGAGGCAAGATGATCGGGGTGGGATCGTATCCCGCCCTACGAAGCGAGCGGAGGGTCCCTTGAAGGTAATGGCGCGCCACATGCCGATCTGTCACAACCCCGACCTTCGTAGAGGTGGTAAGGCCCTTGAGCCTGTCACCCACTGTCGCAAGTAATCCAGGACAGAGCGCAATGTCGTAGCTCCGCTCCCCCAAGATCACTGGCACAATCTGGTCTACCACTGCAGCTCGGCTCAATGACGGTCTCTCCTGACACAATATACCTGGCACCCATTCATCACTTCATTTAGACAGGGACGCCTGGATTCACGGCACACTTCGCCTGCGATAATGATGAATTCCGAGGGATAAAGTCGGAGGGATGGTACCACAACGGTGTATAAACTAGAAGATTTTGATCGACCTTGATGAGGGCAGGAGTGACCTGACAGACACGGGGGGAGCACCTGAGAGCATCGAGCTGAGATGCCGACTGAGTGGCCCTGCCACTGATAAACGCCCATCGCAGGGCAGGGCCAAGAGTCTCGCGTCTAGCTCTTCACGATACTGGGCGTCAAAAAGATGAGCAGTTCTTGCTTCGCGACAGACTCGGTCTTCTGCTTGAAGAGCCACCCCAGAACGGGTATGCGCGAGAGATAGGGGATACCAGCCACACTGTTGTTCTGCGAATCGATAAAGACTCCGCCGATCACCATGGTCTCGCCATCGCGGATCGTGACCTGGGTATTGGCTTCTCGTCGGTCAATACTCGGACCAGCAGGGTTGCTCCTGGCGCCCACGGCATTCCTCGTTGCGCGCACCTTCAGCTGAATAGTCTTACCGATCTCCTTCGGGTCACGCGAGGTAATCTGGGGAGTCACATTCAATTCTAAGTTTGCATCCACGAACGTGGTCTGAGTCCCCTGAAGGGAGGTTGTCTGGAATGGAATCGACTCACCCTGCGAGATCTTGGCTTCCCGCTTATCCAAGGTTGTGACCTTCGGCGCGGCAATGACCTTACTCAACCCGAGCAACTCGCCCGCCGACAACCGCACATCCAACAACGCTCCATCTGTTTTCCCCATCGTGAACCCGACGCCAGGTGTTGCCACTAAGCCTCCGACCGTGGCAGGAAGATTGACAAGAAAGTCAGATGCTTGATTGCCAAATGTGCCATTAACACCAGACTTGAAGTTCGACACCGCGCCACCAGGGAGCTGATTCACATTCTGCACGCCCCACTGAACACCCAGCGAACGCGAGTAGGTCGTATCAGCCTGCACGATCCTAGCTTCGATTTGAACCTGCGGCACTTCGAGATCGAGCCCATCAACCAATTGCTTCATCACCGCAATCTTACTTTCCGTATCGCGGACGATTAAGGAATTCGTCCCCTGACTGGTTTGCATCAACCCTCTAGGGCTCAAATACTGCCGAAGAGCCGTCATGAGTTCTGCCGCTTGGATGTTCCGAATATAGAACACCCGATCGACCAGGTCTTCGGCTTTCATCTTGGCATCCTTCGCTTGCGATTCTTCATTCTGCTGTTTCGCAATGTTCGCCAGCGAATCGATCCAGAGGATATTGCCCTGCCGGATCTTGCCTAACCCATTCATCTTCAAAATCATATCGAGCGCCTGATCCCAAGGCACACTCACAAGCTTCATCGTGACCTTGCTCTTAACCCCTTCACCGACGACCATATTAAACCCGCTCACTTCGGCAATGAGGCGCAGCACATTACTAATGTCAGCCTGCTGAAAATCCAGCGAAATACGCCGGCCGACATAACGCGTTTCCCCAACAACCAAATCTTCCTTCGGCGTATTTTTCTCACCCGCATCTGCCGCAGAAGTCATTTGGACAGGGCGCACATAAAACTTCAGCGAAGACGGCCGAACAGTGGTCATTGCACGCTGCACTACTCGAGAATTTACGCCCACTTGAAACGGTTGCCTTGCCAACTTCTCCAACTGGATCGTTTCGGCCGCCGCAGCACGGGAGTAATCAGCGGCCGCACGCATGTCCGCCGCGGCATCGTGTCGGAGCGTGACAATGAGATTCGCCCCTTCCGGTTCAACCGAGTAGTCGGCCTGACCAGCAAGATCCAATACCACTCGCACTTTATCGGCATGGTAACCCAAACGCACTTGCTTCAAAAACTGGTGATTCACTGACAGGACCGGCTGACGTATGGCTGATGCGACGTGTGGAATATCGATAATGAGACGACGCTCATCGATACGTGTCACCTCATGAGGTAATCTGCCATCTCCCGAAATGACAACACGGATATCGTGAGCCCCGCGCTGCACATCAATGCGGGTCAGGGTCTGCGCCAGACCTCCCTCGATACTCGAGGGCAGACGTGAATCAACGGCGGGCCAGTCAGTTGACGCCCCCATCGATGGCACGGCCATCGGAATACTGAGCGCTCCCACCGCCGAGAGCACACGGACAAATGATGTAGTGGTCATGGTCAGCTTAGGTATCATTCTGCGCCCTCTTTCGGGTGAAGGAGCTTGACATACTCCCGCTCCTGTTTGCTTCCATACACATCTGTAAACCTTTCTTGCACCACAATGCCTTTCTCCGTCACAGCACTCACCACACCATTGTTGGGACCGATACGCGTTCCTCGACGCACCGTATACCCATTCCCATCCGGCGTCTGGACCATAGCCGTATAACCGTAGGCACCCCAGACCACAGCGATCAGATTCATCTCCGTGAGCCCAACCCGCTGGAGGGGAGGTAATGTGGGGTCAATCGGTCCGAGTCCCAACTGTTGCAGAACTGGAGCGAACGGATCACGCCGCCCTGAAGGATCGTACGAATGCGCACCTGCCGGTTCTAACAATGAATTGGGTACACCCGATTGAGCATTCTCATCAATGGCTGCCGCGGCCACGGATGAAAACGGTGTGGGCCTTGGGGCATCGTTGAGAGAGGGAACTTTCAAAGCATCCTGCCGCATCGGACTAATTTGACGAGCATGAGCACTCATACCTGTCTCCGCAAACACCAGTCCAACTGAGATGAGGAGGCTGACACATCCAATGAGAATGAGTCGTGTTGTCTTCATGGTCGACCGCCCGATTTCAAAGTTAGCATTCATCGCGCATTTCCTCATACACAGCCACAACTCTGTCCCCTATTTCTTCTGAGGAATTGCCGGAGTCCCTGCAGCCGGCTTGGTTTCCTGTGGTGCCGCGTAGGCGACAAGGTCAAATACAGTCTGAGTGACAACCCGTCCCTTCTCAAACTTCGGGGCTCCCATTTTGAGGCCCGACACGGTCACAATCCGAGGTAACGCATTGATGCGATCGAAAAATAAAGCGGCCGTATGGTACCCGCCGGAGACCTCTACGTTCACCGGCATTCGCACAAAGAGTTTCGAGGCGTCTTCCGTCCTAGCACTGGGCTTCCACAATTTAATATCAAGGCCAAGCCGCACGCCCAAATCTGATACCTGTTTCAGCAACATTACCGCTTCCTCTTCAGGCGGCAGTCGTTCCTTCTTCTTCGCGAGCTCAATCTCTAGTTGCTTGCTCGCGGCAATGAGTTCATCCAGATGCTTGACCTTAATCGTCAGCGTTTGAATCTCACCATCAAGTGTGCCAATCGCTCCTTGAAGCCCTGCAATTTCCGTCGACTTTGGCTCCGCCACATAGTAATAGAAGCCGACCAGGATCCCCGCAAGAACCATCAGAAGCAGCCCCGCCTTCTGGATCAATGGGATTGACCGCAATACGTCAAGATTAATAGACGGCAGGTTCATAGATTTTAACCTTTAAGACGGAAACCAAGTTTGAACTGATAGATATTCAGTTGACTCTCCACCGCAGCTCGACTTTCTTGAAGATTGATATTCGTAAAGTAGTCGGTGCGGCGCAGATTGTTGACGAATTCCACCACATCGTCATTAGTCGCAGCACGGCCCTCAAGATCGATATCCTTCCCCGTGAGCGAGACTCTCACCAGCCACACCTTGAGAGGTTCCAAACTCTGACTGACATGGTCGAGCACCCTGACAGGGCCAACACGTGATTTCTCCAACTCGTCAATAATACGGTTTTTGTCTTCCAGCACCTTCTTCCGGCTTTCAAAATCAGAAACCTGCTTCACTTGTTCCTTCAACTGCGCAACCTGCTTCTCCATATCCAACTTCTTGGTCTGCTGCGCACTTATTTCTTCATCGAGTGACGCCGAATACCACCAACACCCAGCCAGTGTGATGAGCAACAATCCCACACCCAACAGCGCCTGTGCTCTGACATCATACTGAGGCTTTGCCTTACGCCCTTTTGACTCTGGCAATAAGTTAATGCGAATCATCGATCCCCTACCGATCTAAGGGCCAAGCCAACCCCTACGGCAGCCAGCGGAGCCAGCGCGGCCAACGCGTCCTGATCAAAGTCGCTCCCCGAGGTGTCAATTTCACTGAACGGATTGACCACCTCGACAACAGCCTGCATTCGATCTCTCAGTTGTACGACCAGGCCCTTGACCTGAGCGCCCCCTCCGCACAAGAGAACATGCTGAACATCCGCATCCGACATGGTGGACTTGAAATAATCGATGGTTCGCGCAATTTCCGACGCAACCTCAGCATTGACACTGTCGACGACCGTGGTCACCGCAGACTGATTGCTCCCCGCCGAACGCTCGCCTTTCTTCGTTTCTTCTGCCTCTTCGTAGGACATACCCATTTCTCGTTGAATGGCTTCCGTATAGCGATTCCCTCCGATGGGAATATCACGCGTGAACAGCGAGGTTCCGCCTCGAACAATATTAATATTCATAACACTGGCGCCAATATTCACGAGCGCCGTCGTATCCTCCTGCGAAACGGGATAGTTGATCCCATGCATGTTTTCGATCGCAAAGGCATCCACATCCATGACGAGCGGAAACAGTCCGGCTCCTTTGACGAGTTCGGTCAGCTCATTGATCTTGTCCTTCTTAGCCGCGACGAGAATGATCGACATCTCTCCCTGTGCATCACCAGAATTCTCAGAAGATGGCAACACACTGAAGTCGATGTTCACCTCATTAATATCAAAGGGGATATACTGTTCCGCAGCAAGTCTCACCTGCCCCTCCAGCTCCTCATCGGGCATGGGCGGCAGGCTGATCTTTTTAATGATAACGGCATGGCCGGAAATCGACACAGCGACCTGCTTCACCTTGACATTCGTTTCCTCAAACAATTCCTTGATTGCCGACACCACCCGCCCCTCATCCATCACCGTGCCATCGACGATCACTTCCGGTTCGAGCGGTTTAAAGCCGAACTTCTGGAGAATGTATCGCCCCCGGCTTTCCTTCAACTGAACGAGCTTGATACCGCTCGACCCGATATCCAGCCCCACAAGCTGTCGCTTGGGGGTGAACATCGAGAACAGATCGGTTTCGGCAAGGCCTTTGAACGAAGTGAATGAACTCAACATTGATGCCTCTGAATGTTTAGGGCTGCCCCTGGAAAACACATTATCGCGCGTGGATTGTATCGACAATCATTCATGCTCGAACATGTTGCCGGACATCGCACACAGTGACTTCCTCGCGACAGTTACTATCAAACATATGAGACCTGCATTTTCACGCCGCTTGGTCTGGAGAACTGCGCAGCAACTAACTCTTCATCTAATGTTCAAACTAGGCTTGTCTACTGATGATTCTCTTCAGGCACATGCTAAGTATAGTTCATATGCTCTACCTGTCAAGCAAATGACTTTTAGGCACACGATAATAGAGAGGACGCCCTCGGAGGTGAGACCGTAACAGCTCTGGAGAGGGTTACTGCTTATTGAGATCGCGATGGGACTCGGTCACTTGATATCCAAATGCGGCAAAGCTTTCCTGTAGCCGCCCAGCAATAGCCACAGACCGATGACGTCCGCCAGTGCAACCAATCCCAACGTTCACATAGCTGCGACGCTCTCGCTCGAAGAGGGGGATGAGAAATTTAAAGAGGCCTTCAAGCTGCCCGATGAAAGCGACGGCGTCCGGATCGGTCAACACATAGGTTCGCACTCGTGGATCTTCTCCGGTCAATGGCTTGAGGTCAGGGACGAAGAAGGGATTTCGTAAGAACCGGACATCGAATAGAAGGTCGATATCGTACGGCACACCGAACTTAAAACCGAACGTCACCAGCGAGATCGTCAGCCGGCGAGGCGTCCCCTCCTGGCCAAACCGTCGGGCCAGCAACTCTCGTAATTCATGCACCGTCATGTCGGAGGTATCAATAATACGGTCGGCGTGGCGTCGCAGATCAGCGAGACGTTCCCTCTCAAGACGCACCCCTTCCAACACCGGGAGATGCGGCAGCAGTGGATGGGGCCTCCGAGACTCCGAGAAACGCCGAACCAACACCTCTTCGCGCGCCTCAAAAAACATCAACTCAACCGAATGACCAAGGCCCTTGACCCGCTCAAGAATGCCTACGAGATCAGAGAAAAATACGCGCTCCCTGACATCGATACCGAGCGCGACATTCTTAATCTCGCCCCCCTGCTGATGACACAACTCGACAAATGTCGGCAGAAGCGCCGGCGGTAAATTATCGATGCAAAAATACCCGACATCCTCGAAACACTTGAGGGCATGCGACTTCCCTGAACCAGAAAGGCCGCTAACCACCACCAACTTGAGTCCGGCCATACAGACCTACCCCTTACGAAAGATCAATGAGAACGACTTGATCGCGATCGACACGCTGAAGAATCTGCAACTTCCCAGAGGATCGTTCGGTGAACACCATCAACGAACCAGGCAAAGGATCCAGCCGACGCGTTGCCTCTTTCAATGTGAGCACGATCCGAGCTGGACGAACCACCTCAATTTCAGGCCCCGGCTCCTCCTTAGGCGGAGCCGGCCGTAGAATCTTCCGCGCCGACTTCTTGATCGGTGCCTTATGATCGACCTGACGCTCCTTGAGCTTTCGAAGCTGCACATCCAGTCGATCCACCAGTTGATCGATCGTTGCATACATTTCAGACGTCGAGGCTTTTGCCTGAATCCGTCGCCCCTGTACTGTACAGACCACCTCCGCCGCATGCTGAAGCTTACTCACACTCAGAATCACTTCCAGGTGACTCAACTTCACGTCATATCGCACCAAGCGCTCAAACCGGCTTTCTACATGCGCTCTGAGAGCCGCCGTTACCACGAGATGTCGTCCTGTAATTTTCATCGATATTCATCCTTTCATGCTCACTAACCTCGGCCATTCTGCTGGCACTCGACGATGCATACTGACTCTGACCACCATCACAGCTGAAAGGAAATAACAGACAAGAGGTGGGGACTCGCTTGCGGTTGAAGAGGGAAGGCCTAAAAGAACCGCTTGCGTTGAGTCGCCGAGGGAATATGTTCTTCCGCCCGGTACTTGGCCACCGTCCGCCGCGCGATCACTACTTGCCTTGTGAGCAACCGTGCCGCAATCTCTTCATCTTTGAGGGGGTGGCCTGGATCTTCCTCCGCCACCATGATCCTGATCATCTCTCTCACCGTGACGGACGACATCATGTCGGACGGCTGATCCGCTCGCTGCAGGCCCGCATTGAAGAAGAACTTCAGCTCCAGCATACCTTGAGGACAGTACATATACTTGTTTGCCGTCACACGGCTGATCGTCGATTCGTGCATCCCAATATCCTCAGCTACCTGCTTGAGTACCAGCGGCTTGAGATACTGCACGCCTTTTTCAAAGAATTGCTCTTGAAACTTCACAATACTCGACACGACCTTCACAATCGTCTTATTCCGCTGTTCGATACTCCGAATGACCCATTGTGCGGCACGCAGCTTCTCATCCAGGTAGGCCTTCGTCTCTGCCGATCCACTCTCACCCGCCCCCATCAATTGCTTATAGTAGGGGCTGATCCGCATGCGAGGCAGCCCATCATCATTGAGAACGACGACCCACTCCCCTTCATTTTTGACGACGAATACGTCGGGGACAATGACATAGTTTTGAGTGTTGGTAAATGGTCTCCCCGGCTTCGGCTCAAGCACTTCGATCACCTTCGTCGCCTGAAAGACCTCTTCTACCGTGACATCTAATGCTTTCGCGATCCTCGCATACTGCCTTTTCTCAAGGTCTTTGAGATGGTGCTGCACAATGGCTTCAACAATCGACCCCTTCAACGCGCCAGGTCGAGCCCCCAACGATCCCATGGGACTCTTCCCCAAATGTCCGATTTGCAAGAGCAGGCATTCCGCCAAATCTCTAGCTGCGACGCCAGTCGGATCGAAGCTCTGAATATCCTTTAGAACTGACTCCGCTTCGACCGGAGTAAAGTCGGTCCCGGCGACCATTTCAGCCAAAGACATGCGCAGATACCCATCATCGTCAAGATTCCCAATAATCGACCGTCCGATTGCCTTGTCACGATCCGACAACCCCGAAAACGACAGCTGCCAGAGAAGATGGTCCTCTAATGAAGTGGCTTTCGCCATGGTTTGTTCATAGGATGGAAACTCGTCCTGCGAGGGCGACTGGGACTCAGATCCGCCGATCCGACGATCGCTTCCAAAGTAGTCTTCCCACCCCGCTGCCGAGGCCTCGTCCGGCGTATCGCGCTCCTCCAGGGTCGACTGCTCCGCATCCGGCGATTCGCTATTCGCTGCTACCGCCGCATCCTCAGTCTTTTCCTCTGCGCTTCCAGCCTCACTGTCATCCGCCTCGGTAGGGAGCTCCTCTAATAGCGGATTCTCCATCAAATGTTGGGTCAAGCTCTGTTGGAGTTCGAGTCGCGACAGTTGCAGCAGCTTAATCGCCTGCTGCAATTGCGGGGTCATGATGAGTTTTTGGCTAAGTCTGAGGTCGAGCCTGAGCTTCATACAAACATACTCTCACGCGTTATAGCTTGAACCGATCACCTAAATAGATGGCACGAGCTCTCTCACTCTTTACGATAAACTCAGGAGACCCGGCCTCGAGAATCAACCCCTCGTTAATGATGTAGGCCCGGTCAGTAATGGACAGCGTCTCTTGGACATTATGATCGGTGATCAAAATACCGATTCCCTTTTCTTTCAAGCGGGTAATGATTTGCTGGATGTCCGCCACGGCAATCGGGTCGATCCCTGCAAAGGGTTCGTCCAGCAACATAAATGACGGGTTCGTAGCAAGCGCCCTGGTAATTTCCAACCGCCGACGTTCACCACCGGACAAGGCATAGGCCATGCTGGTTCTGATATGGCTCAGGTCCAGTTCTTTCAGTAGGGCATCGACCCGTTCACGACACTCTGCCCGAGAGTAGTCCAGCATCTCAAGAATTGCCAGGATATTGTCCTCCACTGACAAGCGGCGAAATACGGACGACTCTTGAGGAAGGTACCCAATTCCCTTTCTGGCACGTCTGTACATTGGCAGATCCGTGATCACCTCATCGCCAAGTGAAATCGTCCCTTCATCGGGCTGACCCAAACCGACAATCATATCGAAAATGGTGGTCTTCCCAGCTCCGTTAGGACCGAGTAGCCCCACAACTTCCCCTGCAAGCACTTCAATCGAGACGCCTTTCACCACTTTGCGTGCACGAAAACTTTTCACGAGCCCTGTCCCGCGCAAACCCATAATTTTCACGCTATTCACAGATGAGCTGGCCGCTGCCGCATTCCCCTGAGCCAACTCAATCACTTGGCACCCCCCTCATCCGGCTCGATCCGCACATGCGAGCCGCCCTCTACCACACTCCGGTCATCCGCTAAAAACATCGTGATTTGTTTACCACTGACTCGCGTACCCTTATCCCAGGCCACCGGATTGCCTGTCAGCACGATCTTATCCCCATCATGATAATAGATGGCCTTATCGCAGGTCGCACTCCCTGAGTCCTTCTCGATTTTGACTCGTCCGGTCGCCTCAATCTGGTTGACCGAACGATTTGACACCGCGGGCACGGCATCAGGGCCTTTTGAAGGCGCGGCACCCTTTACAGCCTCACGCCCCTTCCGGTCATCACTCGCAGTAACCTCTTGCCCGCGAAACATCACCACCATGCGATCGGAATAGACAACCAGCGACCCACGAGTTAGCACAACCGCTCCCTCAAATACGGCTTGGCTATCCTGATTTTTCACAGTCATTTTCTTGGCCGTAATAGTCGTGCTAACCGCTTGCTCGACACCACCTTGAGGCAGGGCAGCATCGGCTGATTCGCGCAATGAGGCCAAGCCAAACAAGCACAGATTAAGAAGCAGGAGCCAAATCCACATGTACATCCTCAAGTACTTCAAATTCTTCTATGTCCAAATGTCCTACCAGCCCACGCCCCGTTATCTCTAAGCCATGTCCAATAATACGAACTGAGTCCTGTGTACGAATTTCTCTGGTCTGATCCGTCCAGGCAAGATGATTCGTATAGATCACATACCCGCTCTCGGTATGAATCACAAGTGGCTCTGATCGGTTAGAAAGCACAAAGTTCTTCGTCTCCGTATTCAGGATCCCTTCATCTCCCGTCACCGTCAATTCCTTCCCCTGCTGGCCGAATAGCGTGACAGCGACGATCTGAAGCATCGCCCGCCTGTCTCGCTCATACAGTCGGGCCTCTTGCGCCTGCACCTGCCATTGAACTACATCTCCCTTTGTTTGAGTAAACGTAAACTGGGAGATCGTAGCATCAGCTGCGTCCATGGAGCCAGGAGGCGTTGCCGTCGGGGTGGAAACTACTGTTGAATGCGTCATGAGCAGATAGACCAGAAAACAGGCCAACATCCCACTCAGCGCTAACAAACCGCGCCGCACCCAGCGTTGCCACACTTTATACGTGCTTCCTTTATTTATACAGAGAATGAAACTGGCACGATAGTAGCATGGGATCAAAACCAAGTAAACTCATGCCAGATCCGTGGCATGGTCTACTTGGTAGAGATGGAGTAATCGAGATGGGATAATCGACGAAACGATAGGACGTCGCACGCGCGACTAGATCTCCTCAACAGGAGACCTAGTCGGCAGTGGGACTCGCAGGAGCTGCTGCAGGCATTTGGCTCTTGACCGTCGCCACATCTGGACGTGCAACAAGTTCGATGGCGACCATCTTCGCCGCATCGCCAATGCGCCGTCTCGTCTTGATCGTCCTCGTATAGCCACCGGTACGGTCTTTAAATCGAGCCGCGACATCGCTGAACAATTTTGAGACGACGTCCTTGCTTCTGATAAATGCAAGAGCCTGCCGGCGAGCCGGCAATGACCCTTCCTTGCCAAGCGTAATCATCCGGTCCGTGAACCCTCGAATTTCCTTCGCCTTCGCCTCAGTCGTTTCGATTCGCTCATGCTCAAGCAACGACGTCACGAGACTCCGGAACAGGGCCCATCGATGTTTTGTCTTTCGTCCAAGCTGTCTGCCATTTTTTCTATGACGCACGGGTTGCCTCTTGTTTCGTTACTCGCTCTTCGGATTACCGCTATTGGGCTGCACAGCATCCAGCTTGATGCCGAGACCCAAACCCATTTCCGTCAGGATTTCCTTAATTTCGTTGAGTGATTTCTTGCCGAAATTCTTTGTCCGCAACATCTCCCCTTCGGTCTTCTGAACTAAGTCGGCGATGGTCTTGATGTTCGCATTCTTCAAGCAATTTGCGGCACGAACCGACAACTCCAGTTCATTCACACTACGGAACAGATGCTTATTCACCTCACGTTGAGCCTCATCGCTCCCCAAATCAGCGCGCCCTTCGACTCGCTCATCGGGATTGATAAAGATATCCACGTGATCACGCATAATCCCTGCAGCCGTGGACAGCGCATCACGGGGCGAGATAGTTCCATCCGTCCAGATTTCCAAGGTCAGCTTATCATAATCAGTCATGCGACCAACACGGGCATTCTCCACATGAAAATTCACGCGTTTGATGGGCGAAAACACGGAATCGATGGCGATCACACCAATCGGCAACCCTTCTTCCTTGTTTCGCTCAGCAGGCACGTAGCCCCGCCCATGCTTCACCGTCATTTCCATATCGAACAAGGCGTCCTTGTCCAATGTTGCGATATGCAGATTCGGTGTCAAGATCGTTACGTCTGCATCATGAATAATGTCAGACCCTTTCGCTTCACCGGGGCCCTTCTTCTTGAGACGCAATGTTTTAGGCTTATCGGTATGAACCGCAAGTCGCAACCCTTTGACGTTCAAAATAATAGAGGTCACATCCTCCGTAATGCCTGGAATCGTGGAGAACTCGTGCAACACCCCTTCGATCTTCACAGTGGTCACCGCCGCACCAGTCAGCGACGATAACAGTACGCGGCGCAAGGCATTACCCACCGTCGTTCCAAACCCACGCTCATAGGCTTCAGTCGTAAACCTGCCGAACGTTTGGGTCTGGGTATCCTTGTCGACTTCCACCCGCATTGGGATTTGAAAGTCCTTCATTGCTTTAATCATGACTCCCCCTTCATCTCATCGAGTAGACAGCCGCTGAACGGCACCAGCGCACCGCAGAGAGCTAACCCCCGGCCACAACTCCGCACCTACCTGGAATACAACTCCACCACCATCTGTTCGTTCACCGGCAACGGAATCTGATCCTTGGACGGCAATGAACGGACCACACCCTTAAAAGCCGTCTTATCTAGCTCTAACCACTCTGGAATGCCTCGTCCATCCACTGCCTCTAAGGCCGACTGGATCGAGATCAATGTGCGGCTTCGCTCACGGATGCTGATGATATCGCCCGCCTTCACCTGCGCACCTGGCACATTGATTTTCCGACCATTCATGGTTAAATGCCCGTGGCTCACGAGCTGTCTGGCTTCTTTTCGTGAAGCGCCAAACCCTAATCGATAGGCCACATTGTCCAAGCGACATTCCAGCAATCGCAAGAGCACTTCGCCGGTAATGCCAGATTGGCGTTCCGCCTTCTCAAAGACGCCACGGAACTGACACTCCATCAAGCCGTAAATTCTCCGCAGCTTCTGCTTTTCTCTGAGCTGGGTGCTGTACTCTGAGTTCCTCGGACGCTTTTGTCCATGCTGTCCAGGAGGATAGGCCCGCCGTTCGATGGCGCATTTTTCCGTCATACAGCGCGAGCCTTTTAGAAACAACTTCTCACCCTCTCGCCGACACAAACGACAGACGGGACCGCGATACTTTGCCACTGCTCTACCTCCGGTTACCGGACATCACCACGTAGGTGCGCCCAACAATTCTCGTGTATTCGAATCTTCCGACATCCCTCGCTAGACGCGTCGCTTTTTAGGAGGACGACATCCATTGTGGGGAATCGGAGTCACATCACGAATCATATTGATCCGCATTCCAGCCGCCTGAATTGACCGAATTGCCGATTCACGGCCAGATCCAGGCCCATTCACATAGACATCCACTTGTCGCATTCCGCACTCCATCGCTTTACGCGCAGCAGCCTCGCCAGCACGCTGGGCCGCAAAGGGCGTGCTCTTGCGCGATCCCTTGAACCCTTGATTCCCTGAGCTTGCCCACACGATGGTGTTTCCGCTCATGTCAGTGATAGTGACGATCGTATTATTGAAAGAGGCCTGGACATGGGCCACTCCACTCGTCACGATCCGTCGCTCTTTCTTCTTCCCTTTTTTGACGCTCATACAGGCTCCCTACTCAGGTAACGGTCACGCGCTACGCCTTACGCGCAGGCGGTTTCGGTTTGCTGCCCACACCGGAGCGATGGCCTTTTCTCGTCCGCGCATTCGTCTTGGTCCGCTGGCCGCGGACCGGCAAACCCTTCCGATGGCGCAGACCACGGTACGTACCGCTATCGATCAGTCGCTTGATGTTCATCGAGAAGGTTTTCCTCAAGTCGCCTTCGACTTGATAGCCCTCCTGAATGATTGCTCGAATCTTGACGATATGCTCTTCGCTCAGGTCCTTAACGCGAATCGATCCATCGATCCCTGCCTTGCCCAGGATGTCGACTGCGGCTGCCCGCCCAATGCCATAGACATAGGTCAGGCCGATGTCCGCCCGCTTGTCTTTTGGTAAATCTACTCCGGCAATACGTGCCATACGCCCCCCTTACTTTTACTGCTTTCCACTCTTCGTCACTGATTACCTGATCAGGCTCAATTGCGCGCGTCAAGCGAGAACCCGAGAAGGCCGTACGCTACGCGAGCAAAGAGACATGCTCAGTCCTCCTGCGACGCTCCTTATCCTTGGCGCTGCTTGTGGCGTGGATTCTCACAGAGAATTCGCACCACGCCCTTGCGTCGGACCACCTTACATTTAGCACAGATCGGCTTGACAGATGATTTCACTTTCATGTCTGTTTCACGCTCCTACTTAAACCGATAGGTGATCCGCCCGCGCGTCAAATCATACGGCGAGAGTTCAACGGTCACCTTATCGCCAGGAAGAATACGGATAAAATGCATGCGCATTTTTCCTGATATATGTGCAAGAATTTTGTGGCCATTGTCTAGCGACACTCGAAACATCGCATTCGGTAATGTTTCGTTCACCGTGCCTTGTATTTCAATAACATCTTCTTTCGGCACGTACCTCTATCCTTTCTGCCTAACCACGAATCATAGCTGACTTAAAATACGCGGAGGCCCATTCGACTGAATCGCTATCGTATGTTCGAAATGGGCAGAGATACTCCCGTCTACCGTCACCGCTGTCCAACGATCCTCAAGTACCTTGACGGCAGCCTTACCCATGTTGACCATCGGTTCAATCGCCAGAACCATCCCTGCCTGCAACCGAGGGCCCTGTCCCGGCTTCCCGTAGTTCGGCACCTGAGGCTCTTCATGCAATTGCCGGCCGATTCCATGGCCGACGAACTCCGTGACGACCGAGTAACCGGCTGATTCCACATGATGCTGGATCACATGCGAAATATCTGATAGCCGATGGCCCACCACCGCTTGCTTGATTCCGAGGTACATAGCCTCTTCGGTCACTTGAACCAGGTGGGTGATTCGTTCGTTCGTCTGACCCACCACAACTGTGACCGCAGAGTCTCCGTAAAACCCGTCAACAATCGCCCCAAGATCGAGCCCGATAATGTCCCCCTCCTTCAGCACTCGCCTGGAGGGAATCCCGTGAACAACTTGCTCATTTACTGAGGCACAGAGAGTCTTAGGATAACTCCGATACCCCTTAAACGCCGGTCGTGCACCACGTGCCCGAATCTCTTCCTCGGCGACACGGTCTAGCTCATCAGTCGTAATACCAGGTCTAACAGCTTTTCTGAGAACTGCTAGCACCTCCGCCACCACTCGTGACGCTTGTGCCATCACTGCAATCTCATCCGGCGTCTTGAGGATGATCATCTCACCTGGTACGGCGTCAACACCTTTAAGAGATGCTGAAAGACAACATCCACTGAGCCCGATGCATCCACTGAGGACAATAGCCGCCGCTCATCATAATAGCGCACAAGTGGCGACGTTTGCTCGTCGTATACTTTCAGCCGCGTCTCAATTGCATCACGCCGGTCATCGCTGCGCTGCACAAGTTGATCGCCACATCGATCACAAACCTCATCCACATTAGGCTTTGCAAAATCAACATGGAACGTCGCTTGGCATTTTGGACAACTTCGGCGACCACTCAACCGCCGAACCACGTCTTCGCGAGAAACCTGAAAATTCACGACTAGGTCAAGGGCTTTGGATCTTGAGGCAAGTGCCTTACCCAACTCTTCCGCCTGAGGGACAGTTCTTGGAAATCCATCCAGAACAAAACCATTAGCGCAGCTTGAATCAGTTAACTTCTCCCTCACGAGCCCAATCACCACGGAATCAGGAACCAACTGCCCCTGATCCATAAAACTCTTCGCTTTAATCCCCAGCGCCGTCTGATTACGAACGGCCTCGCGGAGAAGATCGCCGGTTGAAATCTTTGCTAGCCGATACTGCGCCGCAACACGCTCCGCCTGCGTCCCCTTGCCAACACCTGGTGCACCGAGAAACACCACCCGCATCACGCCCCCTCACCCATTTCGTCCACGGAGAGGGGCCATGCCCTTGCCGAGAAAACCTTCGTAATTCCTCATCAGCATGTGCGATTCAATCTGCTGTGCCGTATCCAGACCAACACCAATCACGATCAGCAGCGACGTGCCACCGAAGTAAAATGGCACATTCAGCTTATAGATCAAAAACTCAGGGATCACACATACGATTGCGAGATAAATTGATCCCGCAAACGTAATTCTCGTCAGAACTTTATAGATGTAATCGGACGTCCTAGCCCCTGGGCGAATCCCTGGAATAAATCCACCATATTTCTTCATGTTATCTGCCATGTCCACGGGATTCAAAACCACGGCAGTATAAAAGAAACAGAAAAATAAAATAAGGCCGACATACATCAATGTATACAGAAGAGATCCAGGAGCGAGTTGGGCCCCGAATGCCTTCACCCATGGGGTCTCGAAAAATCCGGCAATTGTCGCCGGAAACGCAATGATTGATGACGCAAAAATTGGAGGAATGACCCCTGCCGTATTGATCTTCAGAGGAATGTGCGTACTCTGTCCGCCAAAAACTCTTCGTCCAATAACACGTTTTGCGTACTGAACAGGTACTTTACGCCGT
>Ga0209253_10001387_pt1 | contig 21208 bp, 18 predicted proteins | sample FrelakmetBRP12BR_FD_187145 | JGI IMG/M metagenome (GOLD analysis project Ga0209253, IMG submission 187145) | Freshwater lake sediment microbial communities from the University of Notre Dame, USA, for methane emissions studies - BRP12 BR (SPAdes)... | ecosystem: Environmental > Aquatic >...
CGACCTCATCAAGAAGTCTCTCATTGATCTCTTCGTCTGCCAAGGCCATTGAAGGAAATGGGAAAATAACAATACGACTCACACCGCTTTGCTCTGCTTGTAGCAGAAGTTCTTCTGTCGTTACTTCTGTGCCCATGGTGACCGAGGGTCCCCAGTGAGTGTGAGAATCAATGATGTCCATATCACCCTCACCCGCAAACATTGAAAAAATCCTCCCCCTCACCCTTCCCCTCTCCCGCCAGGGGAGAGGGGAATTTATAAGGAAAATGAATTTAAATCCCCTCCCCATTGATAGGTGGGGGTGAGGCAACAAGGCTCCGGATCACCTTCATATTCTTCAGGTCTTCCACGGTATCCTTTCTCGGCGTCTCCATGATTCCAGGAAGATGATTCAATAAAGGATGGTTGACCAGACATCTGAATCCTTCCCGTCCGATATGTCCCTCACCGATATGCCAATGTCGATCTTTTCTCGATCCCAAAGGAGTTTTTGAATCGTTGAGATGGAGGAGATGGAGTCGTTTCAAACCAAGCGTTTGATCAAAGGCTTCAAGGGTCCTTTCAATTCCATCTTTATTGGAAAGATCATATCCTGCTTCAAAAGAATGAGCCGTGTCAAGACAGACTCCCATTCTTTCATGGTCATGAACTCCGTCGATGATTTTTTTGATCTGATCAAATGTATAGCCGATCTCTGTCCCCTGCCCTGCTGTGTTCTCCAGGAGGAGAATGACAGCGTTCTTCACCTTTTCAAAAGCTCGGTCGATCCCCTGGGAAACAGCCTCAATGGCTTGATCTTCTGAGGCTTCCAATCGGTGACCGATATGGCTGATCAGATACTGGGCTCCTAAATGCTCCGCCCTTTGAAGATCTGCAACGATGGAATGGATGGACCGCCTGTAAAATTTTGATTTTGAGGAAGCAATATTGGGTAGATAGGGCATGTGGAGGAAAATTGGGAAGAGGACAGGGGATTGAATGGATGACCGAAACGCTTCCACCTCCTTTTTATTCAGAGGAGAATATTTCCATCCCCTCGGGTTTCGGGAGAAGAATTGGATCGTCTCGCAACCCCTCGCCTCAGCCCTTTCGACTATCCTGGAGAACCCACCTGCAATGGAGATATGAAAACCAAATCGCATTCAGATCCTTTCGGTCATGCTCACAGCAGGGGTTCTCCTGGGAGTGGGAGAACAACGCATTCGCTTTTCCTCGCGAATTAAAGCTTCCGGATATTCACCGCGCAGACTTTCAATTCTGGGATCTTGGCGATAGGATCCAAGACATCGATCGTTAGCAGATTGGCGGCTGCCTCCTTGAAGTGAAAGGTCATGAAAACGACGCCCGGTGGAAGATTGTCGGAAACCTTAGATTTGACCTGAACCCTACCGCGACGGGAGGTGACTTCGACCAATCCGTTATCCGGCTTGATTCCTAACCGTTGCGCATCTTCAGGATTGATCTCGATCACTCCTTCCGGATAGATCTCAGAGAGTCCTTTCGACTTCCGGCTGATCACCGTGTGGTAGTGGTAGAGCACCCGGCCTGTGGTCAACAGGAAAGGATATTTTTCGTCTGGGAGTTCCGGAGCGGGTGCATAAGGCGTGACGTGAAACTTTCCCTTGCCCCGGCTGAATTTTTCTTTATGGAGGAACGGAGTGCCCGGATGGTCTTGCGTCGGACAGGGCCACTGGAGCCCTAAGCCTTCCAACCGTCCATAATGTATCCCGCCGTATGAGGGCGTCACGGAAGCGATCTCGTCCATGATTTCTTTGGGTGAAGAATATTCCAGGGGATAATCCAGGCGTGACGAGAGATCGCAGAGGATCTGCCAGTCTGGCCGGCTATTTCCAATCGGCTCGATCGCTTTGCGCACGCGCTGGACCCGTCGCTCCGTGTTCGTGAAGGTACCCTCCTTCTCGGCAAAGCTCACTCCGGGAAGGACCACATGGGCCAATTCGGCGGTCTCGGTAAGAAAAATGTCTTGGACAACGAGGAGGTCGAGGTGTTTGAGCTCCTCCTTGACCTGATTCATATTGGGGTCCGAAAGCAATGGATTCTCCCCGAGGATGAAAAGCGCCTTCACTTTCCCCTCGGCGATCCCCTTCATCATCTCCATCAGGGTCAGTCCGGGACGGGGCGGAAGAGAGACGCCCCATGCCTTCTCAAACTTCTGCCGAACCGCAGGGTCGTCGACTCGTTGATAGCCCGTATACACATTCGGCAGGCCGCCCACGTCACAGGCGCCCTGAACATTACTTTGTCCCCGGAGGGGGTTGACTCCCGAAGAAGGTTTACCGATCTGTCCTGTGGCCATGGATAGGTTCGCCAGGGCAAGAACATTGTTCGTCCCCGTGGCGTGCTGGGTGATGCCCATCGCATACAGAATTGAGGAATGGGAGGACTGGGCATAAACACGTGCCGCTTCCACGATATCGCTTGCCGGCACGCCTGTGATCTTTTCCACAGCCTCCGGTGTATAACCTTTCACCGAATCGGCAAGGGCGTCGAATCCTTCTGTTCGCTCGTCCACAAAGGTCTTGTTGAGCCATCCTCGAGAGAGTATGACGTTCAGCATCCCGTTGATCAAGGCCACGTCTGTCCCCGGCTTTTGTTGAAGCCAGAGATGGGCGTAGTCCACTAGGTCGATCCTCCGCGGATCGGCCACAATGAGCTTGGCCTTTCTCTGCTTCACTGCTGCCTTGACCTCGAGCGCAATGACAGGATGATTCTCGGACGTGTTCGAGCCGATGACGAAAATGCAGTCTGCATTCCGAACCTCTCCGATGGGATTGGTCATGGCCCCGCTTCCGAATGCCATCGCCAGACCGGCGACCGTGGAGCTGTGTCAGAGACGGGCACAGTGGTCCACATTGTTCGTGCCCAGGGCAGCCCGGGCGATCTTCTGGAGGAGATAGTTCTCTTCATTCGTGCACTTGGCAGAGACAAGGACACCAATGGCATCGGCTCCATGCTGGGCCTTTACCTTTTTCAGACCGTTCGCCACAGTACTTAGGGCCTCGTCCCAGGGGGCCGGGCGAAACTTCCCACCCTCCCGGATCAGGGGTTCGGAGAGCCGGTCAGGACTGTGCACATAGTCGGACCCGAACCTGCCCTTCACACAGGTCCAGCCTCGATTCACTCCCACGTCAGGATCAGAAGTGACTTTCACCACACGGTTATCTTTCACATTGAGAATGAGTGTACATCCAACACCGCAATAAGAACAGGTGGTAGGAACTTTCTTCAACTCCCATTCCCGTCCCTCAAAGCGTCCCGCCTTTTCGCTCAGTGCCCCCACGGGACAGACACTGACACAGTTCCCGCAGAAGACACAGGGCGTCTCCTCCATGGAGCGATCATAGGAGGCAGCAATCTTCGTAGCGAATCCCCGTTTGGAATGGTCCACCGCCTCGCAATATTGCACTTCATGGCAGACGGTGACACACCTCCCGCACAGGATGCACTTATTGTAATCCCTCTCATAGAAAGGGTTGGAGGATCGAATGGGATAGTTGTGTTTGTCTCCCTCGAAGCGCGACTTCCGAATACCAAATTCGTAGGCGTATTTTTCCAGCTTACAGGAACCGCTCTTTTCACAGGTCATGCAATCATAGGGATGGTCGGAGAGTAAAAACTCGATCGCCAGTCTTCGGGCATCCTGCACCCGCTTTGTGTTGGTTCGGACTACCATCTTGTTGGCCACAGGATACGCGCACGAAGCCACCAGGGTCCTGGATCCCTCAACCTCCACCACGCACAAACGACAGGCCGCGGTCGGCGTCAGATCTTTCCGGAAGCAAAGATGAGGGATAGGGATCCCTTCCTTCTTGCAGGCGTCAAAGATAGTCATTCCCCCTTGGGCTTTCACCTCACGGCCGTCGATGGTCAATTGCATCTCTGCCATATTTTTGCTCCTATTCTTATCTTGTCCCTTTCCTATCTTTCTAAATCGCAGCGCAAACAACGCTTGGCTTCCCGGGTGGCGGTCTCTTCGTCAAACCCAAAGTTCACTTCTTCGAAGGTACAGACCCGACGGTCCACGGCCATGGCAGGCATATCCGCCCTTGGTTTTACTGCTGTCTCTTCTCCTCCTTCTGTTTCGGCCCTCGGCACGTCAGCCCGTCTTTCTGCCTGGTAGAACCGGTCTTTATAGAGGTCTCGCCCCTTCAGGTACCGGTCGATGGAGACGGCTGCCCGGTAGCCACTGGCCATGGCTTCTACGACCGTGGATGGCCCGGTGATGACATCCCCCCCGGCAAAAACACCTGGAAGATGAGTGGCCAGGGTGATCGGGTCGACGGAGAGCGTTCCCACTTTTGTGGTTTTAAATCCATCATTTTGGGGAAGACAGGAGAGATCGGGCATATAGCCGATCGCAGGGATGGCCATGTCCACCTCCAACACAAACTCCGACCCCTTCACCGGAACAGGACGACGCCTTCCGCTAGTATCAAACGCCCCAAGCTCCATACGCTGGCATTCCAACCCCTTCACCTTCCCGTTTTCCGCAAGGATCCGGGTGGGTGCAACAAGGTAAAGGATCTTGATCTTTTCGTGCTCGGCTTCTTCGATCTCTTCATCATTGGCGGGCATCTCATCCCGGGTTCTGCGGTAGACAATGGAAACCTCCTTCGCTCCCAGTCGCAGAGCCGTACGTGCTGCATCGATCGCCACGTTCCCTCCGCCGATGACCGCTACCTTCTCTCCTACTTTCACTTTTTCACCGAGATTGACCCTACGGAGAAAACTGATCCCTGGAATGACACCGTCGGCATCCTCTCCTGGCGTGTTCATCTTCTGGTTGAGATGAGCCCCTATGGCCAGGAATACAGCCTTGTATCCCTGTTTGAGAAGTTCGCCGATGGTGAAGTCCTTGCCGAATGTGCTTCCCGTCTTGATCTCGACGTTGTGCTGGCAAATGAAGCGGATGTCGTTCTCCAAGTTCTTCCGGGGCAACCGGTAATCCGGTATGCCCACGGCTAGCATGCCTCCGGCCATGGGCAACGATTCGAAGATGGTCACCGGATATCCTCGCCGTCCCAGATGGTAGGCTGCGTTTAGCCCTGCCGGGCCGGCACCCACGATGGCAACCCGCTCCGCCTTTGGCTTTTCTAGGAAAGTGGGAGGAGTCATGGTTCCTGTTCGGAGCTCCCAATCGGAGGCAAATCGTTTCAGTGAGGAGATCGCAATGGCCTCATCGATCTCACCCCTTTTGCACATGTTCTCACAGGGATGGTTGCACACCCGGCCGCAGACCCCTGCCAGTGGCATGGTTAACCGGATAAGGTTCAGGGCCTCTGGGTACCTTCCCTCAGCAACCAAGGACGTGTAACCCACCGCGTCACAACGTACCGGACAGGTGTTTTCACAAGGCGCAAAGACCAGGGCCTCACACGCTCCAGAGGGGCAGTACTTCTCCAGAATATGGGCCTCATACTCGTGCCGGAAGTGGTTAATGGTTGAAAGCACTGGGTTGGGGCAGGTCTGTCCCAGGCCGCAGAGGGCCGAATCTTTGACGAGCGGCCCCATTTCCAAAAGGAGGTCAATATCCCCTTCCCTTCCTTCGCCTTTGGTGATTCGCGTCAGGATCTCCAGCATCCGTTTGGTGCCGATGCGGCAGGGCACACACTTCCCGCAAGATTCGTCCTGTGTGAAACTCAGGAAGAAACGGGCAATGTCCACCATACAGGTCTTTTCGTCCATAACGATCATGCCGCCCGATCCCATCATGGAACCCGCCTCCGTCAAGGATTCATAGTCGATGGGCAGGTCAAGGAACATGGCGGGCAGGCATCCGCCGGAGGGGCCGCCCATCTGGGCCGCTTTGAAATGGCGACCCCTAGGAATTCCTCCGCCGATATTGAAAATGACCTCGCGGAGGGTCGTCCCCATGGGAACTTCCACAAGACCCGTGTTATTGATCTTGCCCGTGAGGGAAAAGATCTTGGTGCCCTTGCTGCCCTGGGTACCGATGGCCGCGTAGGCGGCTGAGCCTCCAAGGATGATGGACCGGATATTGGCGTAGGTCTCCACGTTATTGATGTTCGTGGGTTTGCCCCAGAGTCCCGCAACGGCTGGAAAGGGAGGTCGTGCCCGGGGCATCCCCCTCTTGCCCTCAATCGATGCCAGGAGCGCTGTCTCCTCACCGCAGACAAAGGCGCCGGCGCCTTCCTTGATCTTCAAGTGAAAACCGAAGGGGGTGCCCAGGATATTATCACCGATCAGCCCCAGTTCCTCTGCCTGGGCCATGGCGATTTTCAGGTGCTGGACGGCCAGGGGATATTCGGCCCGAACGTAGACATAACCGTGCTGGGACCCAATGGCGTAAGCTGCGATGAGCATTCCTTCCAGGACCAGATGGGGATTCCCCTCCAGCACACTCCGATCCATAAAGGCCCCGGGGTCTCCCTCATCGGCGTTGCAGACGATATACTTCACCTCGCCAGGCGAGCTCCGGGTGAAGCGCCACTTTCTCCCGCTCGGGAAACCGGCTCCCCCACGTCCCCGCAATCCCGACTTTTCGACCTCTTCGATCACTTGCTCCGGCGTCATGGAGAATAACGCTTTGCTCAATGCGGAATAGCCCCCCCGACCGATATAATCACGGATCTCGGTCGGATCGATGCGACCATTATCGCTGAAAACCTGGCGCATCTGGCCTTTATAAAAGGGAACGTCATGGTCATACGTGACAACCTTCCCCGTAGCCGGGTCGGTATAAAGCAATCGCTCTACCAGGCTCCCATCCTTCAGGGTTTTGGAAACGATCTCCGGCACATCGCCAAGCCCTACCTGTTGGTAGAAAATCTCTTTGGGAAGGATGACCACGACCGGGCCCCGCTCGCAGAAACCGTGGCAACCCGTTCTCATGACATCCACTTTTCCCTCAAGCCCCTGTTTCCGTATCTCCTCGATGAAGGCCAATCGGACCTCTTCCCCTCCCCAGGCGCGGCAACCCGTTCCACCGCACACCGTGACGCAGGTCTTGTTGGGATCTCTCTCTTTACCAATGGCCTCTTGCAACGCCATTAAATCCTTATCGGATCTCAGCTTCAACTTTCTACCTCCTTCAGACATACTGTTTCAGCACCTGTCCCACCTTCGCCGGCGTCAACTTGCCATAGTAATTCTTATTGACAAGAAGCACGGGGGAAAGTGCACAGGCTCCCAGACACGCCACGGTTTCAAAAGTGAATTTGAAATCGGGTGTGGTCTCACCCTCTCCGATGCCCAAGGTCTGCTGAACCGCCTTGAGAACATACTTTCCCCCTCGCACGTGACAAGCCGTTCCCCGACAGACCCGCACCGTATAACGACCCCGGGGAGTCGTATAAAATTGGGCATAAAATGTAACCACCCCAAAAATACGGCTCAGGGGAATGTGCAGGCGCTTCCCGATCGCAGCCAGGAGTTCCTCTGACAAATATCCATAAATCTCTTGTGCCTCCTGGAGCACAGGGATGAGAGCTCCTTCTTCGCCCCGGTGCTTCTCAAATACGCTATCAAGCTTGCTCAGATCCAGTGCTTCTGCCATTTCTTACTCCTTCCATTTTATTGAATCAGTCTCTGAATGCGCCGTACGTCCAAAAAAATGTGTTTAAGTATAAGCTAAATCATGCTTAATTTAAATTGTAAGACAAGAATCTTTTTTTCTCTAATTTTCGGGTTAAACAAAACGAGGTGCAAGAAGAACTTTTGCAGGTCTAATTAAACGCAATCCTTTCCGATTGTCAAGACAAAAAAGTGAAGAGATTTGTAATGAATATCCTCTCGGGAAGGGAATAAAATCTCAGTATCGACCGCTGATTAAGAATTAATAGGTGTTGTTTCCTTCGATTGCAGATTGCATCATTGTCCGATAAGATGAAATTATTTTACGCAAACAAGCGCTCAAGATCCAAAGACGAGAGTTCATTTACCTAATTTCTCAAAATGACATTTGGCCATTTTTTTCTTGACAAGAAGGCAACTTTGGTTTAGGAATGGGACGTTCAAGTAAAATAATTCACAAGAATTTCTCACATTGAGGGCTGGCAAGCTGGCCGCAGGAATTCCAAATTAGGAAAAGGCCGTTGCTAAAATACACTTTTTTATCTCTTTCCATTCTGTCCCTTCTGATCGGAGCATCCTGTTCCCGTTCTCCCTCTTTGATAGAAAACCTTCCTCGCCGTTCCTGGTGGATCGACATGGGGCAGTTCTTATCCTCTTCCCATGGCCGTCTCGCGTGCTCGGAATGCCATTCAGATATTGAAGAAAAGGGTGTGAAACATCCTGACCCAAAACTCTTGGGCAGAATCTCGACTCTTCTTTTCGACTATAAGAAATGTGAGAAATGTCATCCCCAAGAATACCAGCGTTACCTAAGGGGCACCCATGCCAAGGTGTTGGTGGAGTGGAAGAAAAACGCGCCCACCTGTGGCAATTGCCACGTGACACACTATGTTCTCTCTGGTCAGTCTCGCGTTGAATTGGGAGTATGGATGACCGAGATGTGCGGGGCCTGCCATCCGGTGGAGAAGCGAACCTATCTCGAAAACTACCATGGAAAGTCCGCTGCCTTATTGGGATATGAAGCTTCGGCTTATTGCACCGATTGTCATGGGGCTCACACCTGTCTCTCTCTGAAGAAAAAGGAGGTTGCCCTTGAGGCCTGCCAGAAGTGTCATATCAATGCCAAGATTCGATTTGCAGAGTTCGTGATTCATGCCTCCGAAGAAGGGGTCAAGAAGGAGGAGGTGGAGAAGCTAAAAAAAGTGAAGGTGATCAAGTGGGTTGAAATAGGCTTCGGTATTCTGGTCTTTGTGGTGTTGGCCTTTTTCTATTCTCATACCTTTGTCTGGATGCTCAGGAAGGCCCATGAATGGCTGAAGAAAAGGGATTGAGGCGATGGTAGGGAAAGAAATTCAAACGGAGGTCTATTGGCGATTCAATGTCTTTCATCGTTTCATCCACCTGGTGATGATGGTGACCTTCATTGGCCTTGCCTTGACTGGACTTCCTATAAAATATCCTGATGCCTTCTGGGCCAGAGGATTGATTCTCCTTTGGGGAGGAGTGAAAGGGGCCGGGCTGGTTCATCGTTGGTGCGCTGGCATCACCTTTGGATATTTTGTTCTGCATCTGCTCTATGTGTTCTATTACCTTCTTGTCTTGAAAGGAAAATTATTGGGGCCGGATTCTTTGGTTCCATCCTTGAAAGATGTTCAGGATCTTTACCATCACATCCGCTACTTTTTAGGAAAAGGGGCACCCCCTCAATTTGGTCGATTTACCTACTGGGAGAAATTTGATTACTGGGCCGTCTTCTGGGGAATTGCCTTCATCGGAGGCTCGGGTCTCGTGCTCTGGTTTCCTGAATTCTTCTCTCGGTTTTTACCAGGAATCCTTTTCAATATTGCTTACACCATACATAGCGATGAAGCATTGCTCGCCATAGGATTTGTTTTCATTGTTCACCTTTACAATGCTCACCTCAGAGCCGGTGTCTTCCCTTTGGATAAATCCATCTTCTCAGGGAAGATTGACGCAAAGGAGATGATGGACCGACATCCTCGCGAATGGGAGGATTTGAATCAACATCCAGAGAAAAAAGAGATGCGGAGAGTCAGGCAAGACCTTCTCATGCTCTTTCTCATTCTCGCTGTGGGGGGATTCTACGCCTCTCCATCTTTTGGCCGGGGACTGACAGATGAAGAGATCATGGAAGCGGAGAAGAAACTCTGTTGGAAGTGCCATCGTCAGCCCAATTTGAATAGCAACGAGGGGATCGTGACCTCCATCCTTCTCTGCATGGATTGCCACGGGAAGAAGGATGTGGAGAAGAAGGTGGATGGGAAGCCGGTCTCCCTCTCCATCGACGAGAAGGAGTATGGAAAGACGGTCCATCGAAGAATCGCCTGCATCCGATGCCATGACGGGGTGGCCACCTCGCCCCATCGGACGACCCTGATCGAATGCGCCTCCTGCCACGGGTATCATGGAGAAGGGACAGCCCATGACCCTCATCGACGCGTCAACTGTGAGGCTTGCCACCACGAGTCAAAGGAGGTGATGAAGGATCCTAAGACCGGCAGGGTTGTCTTAAAGATGGTGAAGGACGGAGTTCCGATTAAGATGACCTCTCATCGACTCGCTGACTTTGGAGATAAGAAAACCTGCGAAAAGTGCCATTTCACTGATAATTTATTGGGGGCTCCTATTCGTGTCCTTCCAGCCAAGAGTCTGATCTGCATAGGATGTCACAGCAGCTCTGTCACTCTCAACGATCCGGTCTCCATTGTTTCTCTTATCCTTTTTATCATTGGTATTGGAGCGACCTTCACCTTTTGGTTTCAGGGGGAGGTGGGTGACCCCTCCTTTTCCAGCCATGAGAAGCTCTCCTACATTGGAGAAAAGGCCTGGCAAGTTATCTTCTCCAAGAAGATTTTTACGCTTCTCAAAGTCTTTGTCCTGGACATCCTCCTGCTCAGACGAATTCTGAAGGAGAGCGTCAGCCGCTGGACGATCCACAGTCTCATCTACATCCCCTTCTTCCTTCGCTTTTTCATCGGATTGATCTTTCTTCTCCTTTCCAGCGCCTTTCCGATGAGTCCACAAGTGGCTTTATTGCTTGATAAAAACTATCCTTTTATGACCTTCACCTACGATTTATTGGGGTTATGTATTATAATTGGAATCATTGGTGCAATCATGAGGCGTGTACAGGAAAAACCCCAAAGGGCTATCAGTACCGGGCAGGATTATGTGGTCCTTGGTCTGATCGGGGCTATTCTTTTGACAGGCTTCTTGGTAGAAGGGATGAGGATCCTTCTTACGGGCATCCCTGTTTCCGATGCCCTTGCTTCGTTTATGGGTTATCCTATCTCCCTGCTTCTCGGTCTCTTTTCCATACGCTGGGAGGTTGTCTATCCGTATGGCTGGTATATTCATGCTATTTTAACAGGAGCACTGGTTGCCTACCTTCCCTTCAGCAAAATGTTCCACATCCTGGTCAGCCCTCTCGTTCTTTTGATCAAGGCTGCAGGGGGGGAGAAATGAGGCTGAGCCTTTCCCGTAGAGTCCGAGGTTGGTTCAAAGCTCTTATTCACTCCAGGCGTTTTTCTCAAAGCTGGATGGGAAAGAATCTTTCCATGATTCAGCTGATGGAGCTGGACGCCTGCACTCACTGTGGAATGTGCACCTCCCATTGTTCTGTGGCGATCGCTTTCGAAGGGATTCCAAACATCAATATTCTTCCTTCCGAAAAGCTCGCCTCCATCAAGGCACTGGCTTCGGGCAGACCGCTTGAGGAACGTGAGATCAAGGATCTTCAGGAGGGCGTCACCCTCTGCACCAATTGCTACCGTTGTACCGTGGTTTGTCCCGTAGGGATCGACCTACAGAGTTTCTGGATTAAAGTCAGGGAACTCCTCCTTCAAAGAGGAATACCTGAACTCTCTGTCCTCTCCCCTCTCTCGTTTTATCGGGGTTTGATGAAGGATGAGACGGCTCAAGGAGATTACGAAAAGCCTCTGACCCAGGCAAGAGAAGCGATTGCTTCTCAATGTGATCTCTTGAGAAACAAGGACAAGATCTTGCCTGTGACTTCGGCTGACAGAAGACTTCAGAACGGCTTAAATTTATCGGCTCAAGCAAAGACCTTTTCGGCCTGCTTTGGCTGTCAGACCTGTACCACGGTGTGTCCTGTCGTGGGCAACTACGAACATCCTCAGGAAACTCTGGGGCTTCTTCCTCATCAAATCATGCAGGCTGCAGGATTGGGGTTGAGGGATCTGGCCTTCGGTTCCAGTATGCTCTGGGATTGCCTCACCTGCTATCAATGTCAGGAGCAGTGTCCCCAGGGTGTTTGGGTCACCGATGTGCTTTATGAGCTCAAGAATTTAGCGGTCAAATACGTGAAAGAGAAGGCCTTATGAAGTTCGCCCTTTTTCTGGGTTGTCAAATCCCTATTCGATTGAAGCAATACGAAACCTCATCAAGGGCCATTTTAGAGCGGCTCGGTGTGGGGTTGGTCGATATCGAAGAATTTAATTGTTGCGGGTACCCCTTGAGGAACATCGAATTTAAGGCGTTTCTCCTCTCATCAGCAAGAAATCTTGCGCTGGCCGAAAAGAAGAAGCTGGATGTCATGACCTTGTGCCAGTGTTGCTACGGAAGTCTGAAAAAAGCGAGCGTTCTCCTGAAAGAGAATGCCTCCTTGCGCAAGGAGGTGAATGCGATTCTTGAGCGTGAGGGCCTCCCATACGAGGGAGAGGTTGAGGTGAAGCATCTCCTCTATGTTCTCCATCAGGAGGTGGGGGTCGAAGCGATCAAGAAGAACATTTCGAAGACCTTCAAGGGGCTTAAAATTGCCGCTCACTACGGGTGTCATGCGCTCCGGCCAAGCCAGGTTGTCCGGTTTGATGATCCGGTGGCTCCCTCCATTTTTGACCAGCTCGTGGAAGCGACCGGTGCGGAGAGCATCTCCTGGCCGATGAGGCTCGAATGCTGTGGCGCCCCTCTTTGGGGGATCAATGATGAACTGTCGATGGATCTCACCCTGAAGAAACTGAATAACGGGAAGGAGTCGGGAGCTGAATATCTCTGTGTGGCCTGTCCGTACTGTCACCTCCAGTTTGATGCGGTTCAGAAGAAGATCATTGTTCAGAGAGGGATGAACCACCCGCTCCCCTCCATTCTCTATCCCCAGCTTCTTGGGCTGAGCCTGGGGATGGATGGGGAGGTCCTCGGTTTGAAGATGAATCAGATTCCGTGTAGCGGCATCGAGAAGTTATTGATCGAGCCGGCTGGCATGCCCACGGGATGAGTTTCTTTAATAAATAGCCGCAAGGCGTCAAGATAAGGGAAAGCAGGAAAAAAATGACAGAGCATCGACTCGGTTCAGTCATGGTGGTAGGCGGAGGAATTGGCGGAATGCAGACCGCTCTCGATCTGGCCAATTCCGGCTTCTATGTCTATCTCGTGGAGAAGTCCTCCTCCATCGGCGGCGTCATGTCCCAGCTGGACAAGACCTTCCCCACCAATGACTGTTCCATGTGAATCCTCTCACCGAAACTGGTCGAGGTCGGCCGGCATCTCAACATTGAGCTCCTGACCCTTTCAGAGGTGAAAAGCATCTCCGGGGAAGAGGGAAATTTTGAAGTCAAGGTCGTGCAACATCCCCGGTATGTGGACCCAGCGAAGTGTATCGCCTGCGGCCTCTGCGCCGAGAAATGTCCAACCAAAATAGACAATGAATATGATGCGGGTCTGGGTAAGCGAAAGTCGATCCATGTGAAGTATGCCCAGGCGGTTCCTCTGAAGTATGCCATTGACCCCGTCCATTGTATTTTTCTCACCAAAGGAAAATGCAGGGTCTGTGAGAAACTCTGTCCTGCCAAGGCCATCAATTTCGAGGAAAAAGAGAGAGAGTTGACGATTCAGGCGGGAGCGGTCATCATTGCTCCCGGATGCGAGGTCTTCGATCCGGAAGCCTATAACATCTATGGTTACCATCGATCTCCCAATATCGTCACCAGTCTCGAATTTGAAAGAATTCTCTCAGCCTCCGGACCCTTCGGGGGTCATCTGATCCGGTCTTCCGATAAGAAGGAGCCGAAAAAGATTGCATGGATTCAGTGTGTGGGCTCCAGGGATGTGCACGAGGGAGCGAAGGGTTACTGTTCAGCTGTCTGTTGTACCTACGCCATCAAGGAAGCCGTTGTGGCCAAGGAACACTCGAAGGACGGACTCGATGCAGCCATCTTCTACATTGACATGCGGACCTATGGAAAAGATTTTGAGAAATACTACAACCGGGCCCGGGACGAGGCGGGTGTCCGGTTCATTAAATCGAGAATCACACAAATCCTTCCGGTGAAAGAGACGGGTGGCCTTCTGATCCGTTATACGGACGAGGTCCAGACAAGGATTGAAGAGACCTTCGATATGGTGGTCCTGTCCGTTGGATTTAGCGTTGCCAACGAAGCGCTCGATCTGGCCAAACGGTTGGAGATTCGAGTCGATCCATATCATTTTAGTACCACCAGCAGCTTCGAGCCGGTTCGAACATCGAGAGCGGGCATCTTCGTTTGTGGTGCTTTTCAAGGTCCAAAGGATATCCCTACGTCGGTGATCGAATCGAGCGCCTCTGCGGCCATGGCAGAGAGCATTTTAGCCAGTGCCCGAGGCTCCCTGACGCGCACAAAAGAAGTTCCTGAGGAGGTCGATGTTCATGGGGAGCCCCCTAGGGTCGGCGTCTTTGTCTGTCGGTGCGGGACGAACATTGCGGGTGTGTTGGATGTCCCTGGGATTGCCGAATACGCCAAGACGCTCCCTGGCGTGGTTTATGTGCAGGACAACCTTTTTAGCTGCTCTCAGGACACCCAGGAGAAGATGACTCAGATCATCAAAGAGCAGCGACTAAACCGGATGGTCGTCGCTGCTTGCAGTCCTCTCACGCATGAGCCTCTTTTTCAGGAAACCCTCGTCAATGCCGGCATCAATAAGTATCTTTTCGAGATGGCCAATATTCGGAATCAATGTTCTTGGGTCCACAGCGGAGATCCCAAGGCAGGTACGGAGAAAGGGAAGGATCTGGTTCGCATGGCCGTGGCCAAAGTGGCTCTGTTTGAGCCGATGTCCGAACCAGAGATCAAGATCAATCAGAGCGCCCTCGTCATCGGCGGCGGCATTTCCGGCATGGTTGCTGCCAAAAATCTCGCGGAACAGGGATACCATACCCATTTGATCGAAAAGAACGATGCCCTGGGAGGCCAGGCGAAGAACCTCTATCAGACATGGAAACGTGAGGATGTTCAACAGCACCTCTCGAAAATTATCCAAGAAGTTCAGTCCCATCCAAAGATCGAGGTCCATCTAAAGACCGAGTTGAAAAACGTGGATGGGTTTGTAGGTAATTTTAAGTCGACCATTCAGACGAATGGAGAACAGAAGCTGCTAGAGCATGGGATCGCCATTCTTGCAACGGGTGCTTCGGAGCTTAAACCTGATCAATATCTCTATGGTCAGGACCCCAGGGTCTTGACGAGTCTGGAACTGGACCAACGATTGATCAGTCAGGATTCTTCTTTGAGAAACGTGCGCTCCGTTGCTTTTATCCAGTGCGTCGGGTCGCGAATCAAAGAGAGGCCCTATTGCTCCAAGGTCTGTTGCACGCACTCGGTGATGAGTGCCCTGGAGCTAAAAGAGACCCATCCGGAGATGGATGTCTTCATCCTCTACCGGGATATGCGCACTTACGGATTGCGGGAAGATCTCTACCGGGAGGCAAGGACGAAGGGAGTCGTCTTCATCCGGTATGATGATCAAAAAGAATTGAAGGTGGACGGGGATCAAGGAGGCCTTCAGCTTCGGTTCACTCATTACGCCCTTCAACGGGAGATGGAGCTTCGGCCAGAGCTGTTAATCCTGGCTACGGCGATTGTGTCTCCCAAGGAGAACCCCATTGCCAAATTGTTCAAGGTTCCTGTCAATAACGATGGATTCTTCGTGGAAGCCCACGTTAAACTCCGACCCATCGACTTTGCAACGGATGGCGTTTTTGTCTGCGGCCTGGCTCATGCTCCGAAGCCGATCGATGAGTCGGTGGCTCATGGGCTGGGTGCTGCGTCAAGGGCCGTGACCCTTCTGTCGCAGAAGGAGATGTTCGGCAATGCCGTTGTAGCCCACATTGAAGCAGAAACCTGTGTGGGTTGCCAGGGATGCGTCAAGGTTTGCCCCTATGAAGCGATTCGATATCTGGAGGACCGAAAGATCTGTGAGATCAACGAAGCGATCTGCAAAGGATGCGGGGCCTGCGCGGCCACCTGCCCTTCAGCTAGCGCACAGCTCAGACGGTTTAGCAGTAGGCAGATTTATGTTCAGATTGAGAAGGCATTGGTTGCAATCTGATTCTTGAAAAAAAACACCCCCACCCTTCCCCTCCCCCCTTTGAGGGGGAGGGATGGGGAGGGGGGTAAGGGGAGTTTTTCATGGCTGATAATTTTCAACCCAAGATCATTGCTTTCCTGTGCACGTGGTGAGCTTATGCCGCAGCTGACCTGGCTGGGGTCAGTAGAATTCAGTATTCCACATCAATCCGGACCATTCGGGTCATGTGTGCCGGAACGATCTCGCCCCATTATGTGCTGAAGGCTCTTCAGGCCGGAGCCGACGGTGTCTTCGTCGCCGGCTGACGGATCGGCGAATGTCATTACCAGTCTGGTAATGTCATGGCTAAGAAAAGGTTGACGCTCCTGCAGAAGCTGCTGGAGTTCTCGGGAATTCATCCAGACCGCCTCCGGATGAGTTGGGTCTCTTCCGCAGAGGCACTTGAATTCGTCCATGAGATTTCAGAATTTTTCGAAGAGATAAAAAAGATAGGGCCAAATCCACTGAAGTCAAGGAAGGCAGCCTGATAAACGATGAGTCAAAAGATTAGAGAGCATATCGAGAGGTTGCTTACCGAGAGGAAGATCAAGGGCTTTCTGGGATTGAGGGAGGAGAACGGCCATATCCTGCCGTTCCTTTTCTGCGATCCAAAAGAGCTCGTTCATCTCTCCCTGGGGAATCGGGGAAAACCGGGTGATACCCGCTATCCCCTCAATCAGATACTGATCCGATTGGTGGTCGAATATCCGGAAGAGGTTTTTGGCGTTCTGATTCGAGGGTGTGACGAGAGGGGACTCAAAGAACTCTTCAAGTGGAAGCAGTTACCCGAGGAGAGAGTGATTCCGGTTGGCCTTGGGTGTCCAGATGAACTGGCCAAGGCCTGTGAATGTGAAAAACCTTTTCCGGACGGCCTGATCGAGGGGCCAAAGGGAGAAGGTGTGGACAGCCAAAAAGTGGCGCGCATTAATCAGATGGATATTGAAGATCGGCTGATGCTCTGGGGGAAGGAATTTGACAAGTGTATTAAGTGTCTCGGATGCCGGAATATCTGTCCTATGTGTTTCTGCAAAGAGTGTACTCTTGAGGAGGCTGCTTTGATCGACACGGGTGAGATCCCGCCGGCCAATCCGTCGTTCCATCTGGTTCGAGCCATGCATATGGCAGGCCGTTGTATCGACTGCGGCCTTTGCGAAGAGGCCTGTCCAGCTGATATTCCTTTGAGGACCCTTTACAAAAAAGTGGCCGACATTGTGTGTGAAGAATTTGGCTATAAGACAGGCTTCTCTGTGGATGAAAAATCCCCCTTCAATATCATTGAGGTGAAGTAGATCGATGGAATTTAGAACTGTTTTGACAACCTGTCCTTACTGCGGATGCGGATGTGGTCTTTTATTGGAGGTCTTAGATGGGAAACTCATCGGGACTCTTCCTTCAAAAACGAGTCCAGTAAATGAGGGGAAACTATGCGTCAAGGGTTGGACGGTTCATGAGTTCGTCACGAGTCCCAACCGGCTGACCAAGCCCATGGTGCGCAAAGGGGAGAGGCTCGAGGAATCTTCATGGAATGAGGCATTGGACTTTACTGCCAAACGTCTCAAAGAGATTAAAGAGAAATATGGTCCAGATAGCATCGGCGTATTGACCTCTGCCAAATGCACCAATGAGGAAAATTATCTATTGCAGAAATTTACTCGGGCAGCTCTTGGGACGAACAACATCGACCACTGCGCCCGCCTTTGACACTCCTCCACCGTGGCCGGGCTGGCCGCAGTCTTTGGCAGTGGGGCAATGACCAACTCCATCGAGGAGATTGAGCGGGCCGATTGCATCTTTATCATTGGCTCCAACACCTCTGTGACTCATCCACTCATTGCGACGCGTGTCTACCGGGCAAAAGCCAAAGGCGCAAAGGTGGTGGTGGCCGATCCGCGCAAGATTCCAATGGTCATGCAGGCCGATCTCCATCTTCAGCAACGCCTCGGAACAGATGCCGCCCTGATCAATGGTCTGCTTCATATCATCTTGAAAAATGGGTGGCAAGACCAAGCGTTTATCGATGAGCGGACAGAAAATGTTGAGGGGCTCAAAAAGGTCATTGAACAATATCCTCCTGAAAAGGTTTCAGAGATCACCGGAATCCCAGTGGCCGACCTCGAGAAGGCAGCGGAGTATTACGCCAAAGCCGAACATGCCAGTATTCTCTATACGATGGGAATTACCCAGCATACCACTGGCGTGGACAATGTAAAATCACTTGCAAATCTAGCCATGCTCACCGGAAATCTCGGTAAGGAGTCAGCAGGGGTCAATCCTCTCAGAGGCCAGAACAATGTCCAGGGCGCTTGTGATATGGGTGGCCTGCCCAATGTCTATACAGGTTACCAGGCCGTGACAGATCCGGCTGTCAAAAAGAAGTTCGAGGAGGCTTGGGGTGCCAAACTCTCAGATAAAATGGGGTTGGCCGCAACGGAGATGTTTCCAGCCATGCTCGATGGGAAGATGAAGGGGTTGCTCATTCTCGGCGAGAACCCTGTGATCAGCGACGCAGATAGCCATCACGTGGAAAAGGCACTCAAGGCTCTGGATTTCCTACTGGTCATCGATATCTTTCCCACACCCACCTCGGAGTTGGCTCATGTGGTCCTGCCTGGAGCCTCCTTTGCAGAGAAAGAAGGCACGTTTAGCAACACGGAGAGAAGGGTTCAGATGGTCCGTAAGGCCGTTGATCCTCCTGGAGAAGCTAAACCAGACTGGCGAATCATCCAGGAACTATCGAACCGTTTTGGATTTCCCATGGATTATGAATCTCCCCGTTCCGTTATGGAGGAGATCGCCCGCTTAACCCCATCCTATTCTGGCATCACCTATGACCGGCTTCAAGGAGATGGGCTGCAGTGGCCTTGTCCTAATCAAGATCATCCAGGAACAAAAATCTTACATCAGGGTCGCTTTACCAGAGGCAAAGGATTGTTCAGCGCCATTGAATACAAGCCGCCTGCGGAAGTGGCTGACGACGAATTCCCCTTCCATCTGACGACCGGAAGAATTCATGTTCATTACCATACAGGCACCATGACCAGAAATTCTCCTTCCCTGGTACGAGAGATCAACGAATGTTTTCTTGAGATGAATCCGGAAGATGCTGCAGAACTTGGGATTGCAGATGGTGAGATCGTCCTGGTCACATCGAGACGCGGTTCTGTCTCTACCCGAGCCAAATTGGCAGGCAGGGGAGAGAGAAAGACGGTGTTTATGCCTTTTCATTTCGTTGAAAGCCGGGCCAACATCCTGACCAACCCAATATTCGATCCCGTTGCCAAAATCCCGGAGTTTAAGGTCTGTGCGGTAAAGATCCAAAAGCATAAGATGGAATCGAGTCTTTCTTCTCCACCTACAAATTGAATGAACCTGCCGAGATGTAACTTATTTCACTAATCCATTTTCTATTTCTCGTCTACCGGTTTTCTAAGCAAAAAAAATCAAACAAAAACAACAAATTATATATCAGGTTGAAAAACAGATTTCTTATAAAATTTTTCTTGACAAAAAAGAAGCAATCTTGTAGTTTTGTGCGGAATAAGAATAATTTCACACATTCAACCTCAAAAACAAGTATCCGAAATTTTAACTCTCATTGAAGGTCGCTTTGGAACGATATCCCGACCTTGAGAAAGGCTATCTTTTCTATCGAGATAACGGGGGTAATCATGCTTACTGAATATTTCGCCATTCTTATCTTTATCGCCATCGCTGTTGTATTCGCCCTCTTCGCTATTGCCGCCTCCGCTCTGTTGGGCCAGAGAAAACCCACAGCTCTCAAACAAGCGCCTTACGAATGCGGGATGACGACTGTTGGCTCAAGCTTCCGCAGGATACCCATCAAGTACTACATCATCGCCATGCTTTTTCTCCTCTTTGATATTGAGGTCGTTTTCCTCTATCCGTGGGCAGTGGTCTTCAAAGAATTTAAGGTCTTTGCCTTTGTCTCAATGGCGGTCTTCATTGGAATTTTACTCATCGCCTATATCTACATCTGGAAAAAAGGAGCTTTGGAATGGGAATAGAAACTTATCTTGAAAAAACCCCTTTTATGCCCGCCTTGGATTGGATCGTCAACTGGGGACGAAAGTATTCGATCTGGCCAGTGACCTTTGGCTTGGCCTGCTGCGCCCTCGAGATGATGGTGGCTGCGGCCTCCACATTGGATATTTCTCGTTTCGGCTCGGAGGTGTTCAGGCCCTCCCCTCGACAAGCAGATTTGATGATCGTGGCAGGGACCTTGACCAAAAAGATGGCCCCCATGGTCAAGCGTATTTACGAACAGATGCCAGAGCCCAAATGGGTCATCGCTTATGGAGCCTGTGCCTGTTCGGGTGGAATCTTCAAAACGTACAGCGTGGTTCAAGGAGTGGATCAAGTCCTACCCGTTGATTTCTATGTTCCCGGCTGTCCGCCTAAACCGGAAGCGTTGCTGGCGGCACTGGTGAAACTCCAGAAGAAGATCGAAACAGAGACCCTGGCGGATCGGAAGAATGTTCGAAGCACCCTTGAAATGAAATAAGAGAATAAAAGGAAAAGGGAATGACCGAAATCAATCTCACTGTAAAGAAATTGAAAGAAAAATTTCTGAATTCCATTTTAGAGGTGACGACTTTTCGGGGTGAAGTCACCGTGACCGTATCGAAAGGAGGGATTTTTGAGATCTGTAAATTTCTCCTTTCAGACCCAGATCTCCAGTACCATCTCCTCACCGACCTCTGCGGCCTTGACTTTTTTCCAGAAACCCCTCGTTTTGGAGTCGTCTACCTTCTTTATTCACTGAAGAACAATCAGAGGCTGAGGGTGAAGACGAGAGTCGGAGAGCTGGAATCGATTCCAAGCGTGGAATCAATCTGGAAGATAGCAAACTGGTATGAGCGGGAGGCCTATGACCTCTTCGGGATCACCTTTGAGAACCATCCTGATTTGAGGAGGATTATGCTGTGGGATGGTTATGAAGGTCATCCGTTGAGAAAAGATTTTCCGGTCGAGGGACCGGACTTCGATAAACCCTTTGTTCCCGAGGTTTGAAATGGCAGAGACAAGGTTAATGACCATCAATATGGGCCCCCAGCACCCGGCGACTCACGGGGTATTGAGGGTCGTGTTGGAATTAGATGGAGAGATAATCGTTAGTTCAACGCCCCATCTCGGCCACCTCCACCGAGGGATGGAGAAGCTGGCTGAGAGCAAGACCTACCATCAGGCCATTCCTCTCACCGACCGATTGGACTATACCAATGCCATGGGAAATAACTTCGCCTATGTTTTGGCGGTTGAGAAGCTTTTGGGCATT
>Ga0209253_10001388_pt1 | contig 21206 bp, 20 predicted proteins | sample FrelakmetBRP12BR_FD_187145 | JGI IMG/M metagenome (GOLD analysis project Ga0209253, IMG submission 187145) | Freshwater lake sediment microbial communities from the University of Notre Dame, USA, for methane emissions studies - BRP12 BR (SPAdes)... | ecosystem: Environmental > Aquatic >...
GGGCGGCCGGATTTGAACCGGCGACCACACGCACCCCAAGCGTGTGCGCTACCAGGCTGCGCCACGCCCCGAAGGTTCCGCGTCCGGGAGCACGACGGCTACCATGGGATGCGAGGCGGCGCAACGAAGGCCGCGGTCAGGAAGTTGACCGCGGCCCTGGCACCGATCGGCCCGGTGCGGGTGTGCCGTCCGGGCGGCACGAGCGTCAAAATTGCCCTCACGGGGGACCTCGCGAGTGTCAAGTTCGTACCAATGCCGAGTGCTGTGCTGTGGCGAGCGCCTCGGGAATCCGCGGCAGGACGGCTCCTTGCGCTCCCGGGCCTGGTGGCCCGCGGATTGCTTCGCTTCGCAAGCCCCGCAACTCGGGCAACGGAGTCGCTGGAAGTACGACCAAGCTTTAAGGAGCCCGGACATGACGAGCAGCCAGGCAGGTGGACGCGAACCGCTCGAGCTGGTGGCCGATGCGCCGGAAGGTCGGCGCCTGCCGGTGAGAGACAGCTTGGCCGACCTCCTGGGACCGGACGTCATCCTGCCGCAGCAGTTCTTCGACGGGCCGCGGGGCGACAGTGACTTCTCCCCGGAGAAGGCCTTGATGCTGGCCATCCTCGAGGACGCGATCCGGTGCTTTCAGGAGTACTTCCGGACCACGCGGGCACGCCCCCGCATGCTGTCCCGGCAGGCCGAGCGCTGGATCCGGACGCGCGATTGGAACTGGCCGTTCTCGTTCAACAACGTGTGCGACGCCCTCGGCATCGATCCCGACTGCATGCGCGACGCGCTGCTACGCATGAAGTACGAGCATCTCATGGCCGAGCAGAGCCCGCGGGGTCGGACGGCTCGGCCGGCGCGCCTCGTGCGGCTGAACGCGCGCGCCAAAGGCGGGAAACGCTAGCTCCTCGCCCGCACGGCGACTCCTCCCCCACGCCACAACCGTCGGCGGGCGGGACACGGGCGGTGCCCCGCTCAGCCTCTCAGCCCGGGTTGATCGTCTTCTTGAGAACCTGGCTCGCCTTGAAGGTCAGAACCTTCCGCCCGCTGATGACGATCTCATCCCCCGTCTGAGGGTTGCGTCCCTTTCGCGGCCGCTTCTGGTTGACCAGGAAGTTCCCGAAGCCGGAGATCTTGACCTTGTCGCCCTGCTCGAGGCGTGTCTTGATGATCTCGAAGATGGACTCGACCACCTCGGACGCTTCCTTCTTCGAGAAGCCGACCTTCTCGTAGATCCGCTCGACGATGTCGGCCTTCGTCATCGTCGCGGTCTTCTCCGATGCTGGCGTGGTCTCGTTCACCTGCGCACCTCCACGGGTAGGCGCCTCAGCACTCGCCCAAGCAGCTCCTCGTGGAGCTCGTTGACCTCCTCGTCGGTGAGCGTGCGGTCCGCCGCGCGATAGGAGATCGAGTAGGCCACGCTCTTCCTCCCTTCGGGAATGGGGGACCCGGTGTAGTGATCGAACACTCGCACCTCCTCCACCAACGGCTGCGCCGCCTCCCGGATCGCGTCGAGGACCTGCTGTGCCTCAAAACCACGGTCTGCCACCACCGCCAGGTCCCGCGTGACAGCCGGGAACCGCGGCAGTGGCCGGACCGCAAAGCGGGCGGGAACGTACTGAAGGACCCTCCTCAAGTCAAGCTCGGCGAGCCAGGGCTCGACGTCGAGCCTCCGGCTGGCGACGAGGTCCGGGTGCAGGACGCCGGCGAGGCCGCAGAGCGTCCCCCCCACCGTGACCCTGGCCGACCTGGCGGGGTGCAGGTAGGGCGCCCCGGCCGCGAGGCGCTCCCAGCGTGGCGACTCGGCGTGGAGGCGCGCGAAGACGAGGTCCACCGTCCCCTTGAGATCGCCGAAGCCGCAGGCGCGGTCCGCCTCACCGATCTCGGGCCGCGGCCAGCGACCGGCGAGCAGCAGCGCCAGCGACGGGCCCTCCTGGTAGCCGTCCGCCTGCCGCCGGTAGACGCGGCCGAGCGAGAACGCGGCGACGAGCGGCTCGCCTTGACGCAGGTTCTCGTCGAGGGCGCGCAACAGCCCCGGCAGGAGGCTCAGGCGAAGCTCGGCCGCGTCGGCCGAGAGCGGGTTCGCGAGCGCGACCGGCCCGCTTGTCGTGTCCCCCAGGCCCGGGAAGGTGCGGTTCTCTTCCGCCGCGATCAGGCCGAGTGTGACCATCTCGCTCAGGCCGGCTGCACGCAGCGCCTCGCGGATGCGCTGCTCGGCCCGACGCTGGGGTCCCGGCCCAGGACCTCCGACCCGTACTGCGGGCAGCGTCGCCGGGATGCTCTGGTAGCCCGCGAGGCGGGCGACCTCCTCCACGAGGTCGATCTCCGACTGGAGGTCGAAGCGGTGGGAGGGCGGCACGACACGCAGGCTCCCCTCGGTCGGCGCGGCGACTCCGGCCCCGAGGGCGCTGAGGTGGCGCCCGATCTCCGCGGCTCCGAGCTCGGTCCCGAGGAGGAAGTTGACGCGCTGCGGGCGGAGACGGATCGCCCGCTCGCCCAGGCGGTCCCCTGCCCGCTTCTCCAGCACGCCGCGGGCGACGCTGCCGCCGGCCATCCGGACGATGAGCTCGGTAACGCGGTCGAGGGCGAGGACGGTCCCCTCGGGATCGACGCCGCGCTCGAAACGGTACGAGGACTCCGTCACGATCCCGAGCCGCCGCGCCGTGCGCCGCACCGTCTCGGGGATGAAGAACGCGCTCTCGAGGAGCACATCGGTGGTGGCGGCATGGATCTCCGACTCGGCACCGCCCATGACGCCCGCGAGGGCGACGGGCCCGCGCGCGTCCGCGATCACCAGGTCGTCGGGCACGAGCTCGCGTGCCGCGCCGTCGAGGGTCGCGTAGCGCTGCGCCCTCCCCGCCCGGCGCGCCGTGACCTGCCCGCCAGCGAGGCGGGCGAAGTCGAACGCGTGCAGCGGCTGGCCGCGCTCGAGCATGACGTAGTTCGTCGCGTCGACGACGTTGCTGATCGGACGCAGGCCGACCATCTCGAGGCGCGTCCGGAGCCAGGGCGGAGAGGGGCCGATGCCGACCCCGCGCACCACGCGCGCGCAGTAGCGCGGGCAGAGTTCGGGCGCCTCGATCTCGATCCGGGCGAGCTGGCTCGCCGCGGCCTCGTCCTCGGCGAGCGTCACCCGCTGCGCGCGCAGCACCGCTCCCGTGAGGGCGACGAGCTCCCGCGCGATGCCGAGCACGCTCAGGCAGTCCCCGCGGTTGGGTGTGACGGCGAGGTCGAGGATCGTGTCCTCCGCGCCCAGGTAGTCGACGAGTCGGCCGCCGACGGGCGCGTCGTCCGGCAGGATCAGGATGCCCGTCTCGTCTCCCGAGAGCGCGAGCTCGGACGCCGAGCAGAGCATGCCTTCCGAAACCTGGCCCCGGATCGTCGTGCGCTCGATGTGCCGGTCGCCGGGCAGCACCGTTCCGGGGAGCGCGAGCGCGACCTTGTCCCCGACGCGCATGTTGCTCGCGCCGCAGCCGACCAGCGCTTCCGACCCGGCCCTCCGCACCCGACACAGCCTGAGCCGGTCGGCGTTCGGGTGGGGTGCCACGTCCAGGACCTCGGCCACCTCGACGCCGGTCCACGGCGGCGACCGCTCCTCCACCGACTCCACCTCGATGCCGGCCATGGTGAGCGTGTCGGCGATCTCGCTCGCGGAGAGACCGACGTCGATGAGCTCGCGCAGCCAGTTGAGCGTGATCTTCATCGGAGCAGGATCAGAACTGGCGCAGGAACCGCAGGTCGTTCTGATAGAAGAGGCGGATGTCGGTGATGCCGTACTTGAGCATGGCCACGCGCTCCACGCCGAGGCCGAAGGCGAAGCCCGAGACCGCCTCCGGGTCGTACCCGACGGCGCGAAACACCGCCGGGTGAATCAGGCCCGCACCGAGGATCTCGAGCCAGCCGGATGCCTTGCAGACACGGCACGGCTCGCCCCCGGACCCCCGCCGGGTTCCGCCGCAGATCACGCAGCTGATGTCGATCTCCGCGCTCGGCTCGGTGAACGGAAAGTAGCTCGCCCGGAAGCGCACCCGCGTGCCGGCACCGAAGACACGCTGGACGAACACGCCCAGGATGCCCTTCAGGTCGCCGAAGGTCACGCGGCGATCGACGAGAAATCCCTCGATCTGGTGGAACATCGGGGAGTGCGTGATGTCGTCGTCGTGCCGGTACACCGCGCCGGGTGCGATGGCGGCGATCGGGGGCTTCTCGCTCTCCATGACGCGGATCTGCACCGGCGACGTGTGGGTGCGGAGCACGTGCGCCTCGCCGACGAAGAAGGTGTCGTGCATGTCGCGCGCCGGATGGTCCGCGGGGATGTTCAGGGCCTCGAAGTTGTGGTGCTCGTCCTCGACGTGCGGGCCGTCGTACACCGAGAAACCGAGGCCGACGAGCACCTCCACCGCCTCGTGCATCACCTCGATGATCGGGTGGATGTGGCCGCACGGCACGACCCTGCCGGGGAGGCTCACGTCGACGCCGTCCGTCGCCAGCGCCTGCGCCCGCCGCTCCGCCGCCCACGCCGTGCGGAGCGACTGGATGCGCTCGTCGACCCGACGCTTGAGCGCGTTCGCGAGCTCGCCGATCACCGGCCGCTCCTCCGCCGGCAGGCGCCCGAGCCCGCGCATCACCTCCGTGAGCCGGCCCTTGCGCCCGAGGTAGGCGACGCGTACGCCCTCGAGCTCCTCCTCCGAGCGGCAGGCGCCGAGCGCGCTCTCGATCTCGGTGCCGAGGGCATCCAGGGTGGCCTTCATGCCGAGGTCACTCGCGTGTGAGACCCGGGCCGTTCGCACGGGACGACGCTCCGGAGCGGAGCGCCTCCGGGCCGCTCCGGCTCGCTCAGGCGGCGACGATGCGCGCCAGCTCGCCGAAGGCCGCCGGGTCCCGGACGGCGAGATCCGCCAGGACCTTGCGATCGAGGTCGACGCCCGCCTTCTTCAGCCCGGCAACGAAGCGGCTGTAGCTCAGTCCGTGGGTGCGGGCCGCGGCGTTGATGCGCACGATCCAGAGACCACGGAAGTCCCGCTTCCGTGCCTTGCGGTCGCGGTAGGCGTAGGTGAGACCCTTCTCCACCGTCGACCGGGCCTGCCGGTAGCCGCGCCGACGACCCCCGACGTTGCCCTTCGCGAGCTTCAGGATCTTCTTGTGCCGCTGCCGGCTCTTCGTTCCGCGTCTGACCCGTGGCATGCGCCTCTCCTCGCCCCCTACAGGTACGGCAGGAGCCGCCGAACGTTGCGCGCGTCGGGCGCGGACACGAGGCCCGGGTCGCGCAGACCGCGCTTCCGCTTGCGGCTCTTCGACGTGAGGATGTGGCGCCGAAAGGCCTTTGCGCGCTTGATCTTGCCCGTCCCGGTGGTCGTGAAGCGCTTGGCCGCCCCGCGGCACGTCTTCATCTTCGGCATCTCGTGATCGTCCTCGGCGTGCACGCCCCGCTCAGCGTGGCTGCAGCATCATCGACATGTTGCGGCCCTCGAGCCGTGGCGTCACCTCCATATTGCTCAAGTCCTTCACTTTTTCAAACACCCCCAGCAGCTTGTCGCGCCCGATCTCCGGGTGCGTGATCTCGCGCCCGCGGAAGAAGACCGAGACCTTCACGCGCTGGCCCCGCTCGAGGAACTTCCGGATGTGGGAGACCTTGAAGTCGACGTCGTGCTCGTTGGTGCGGGAGCCCATCTTCACCTCCTTCACCGTGACGAAGGTCTGCTTCTTCCTCGACTCCGAGGCCTTCTTCTTCTTCTCGTACCGGAACTTGCCGTAGTCCATGATGCGGCAGACCGGCGGGGTCGCGGCTGCCGCGATCTCGACGAGATCGAGATCCTTGCTCTCGGCGATCCGGAGGGCTTCCGAGGTCGGCATGATGCCGAGCTGCCCTCCGTCGGCGTCGATCACTCGGACCTCGCGCGCGTGGATCTGGTAGTTGATCCGCGCCTGGGTGGTTTCCTTGCTGGCTATGAGGCACCTCCTGTCGTGTCGAGCTGCGTCTCCGCCAGCGTCGTTCTGACGAGATCGGCGACGCTGACCGCGGGCAGCGTACCCTTGCCGCGCCGCCGCGGCGAGAGCGTGCGCGACGCGACCTCCTTCTCGCCAACGACCAGCACGAGCGGGATCTTCTGCAGCTCCGCCTCCCGGATCTTGTAGGAGAGCTTCTCGTTGCGAAGGTCGGTCTCGACCCTGAGGCCGGCCGCGCGGAGCTCGGCCCGCACCTCCTCGGCATACGCGTGCTGCTGGTCGGTGACGGTCAGCAGGCGTGCTTGAACCGGGGCCAGCCAGAGCGGGAAGTCGCCCGCACAGTGCTCGATCAGGATCGCCATGAACCGCTCGATCGAGCCGAGCAGCGCGCGGTGGATCATGACCGGCCGCTCCCGCGCGCCCGACCCGCTGACGTAGTGGAGATCGAAGCGCTCGGGGAGCGCGAAGTCGAGCTGCACGGTGCCGAGCTGCCACTCGCGGCGCATGGCATCGAGGATGCAGAAGTCGATCTTCGGGCCGTAGAACGCGCCGTCGCCGGCGTGCAGCTCGAAGGGGATGCGCCGGTCCTCGAGCACGTGTCGCAGCGTTCGCTCGGCACGCTCCCACAGGGCATCGTCGCCGATCGAGCGCTCCGGACGCGTGCCGAGGTAGATGCGCCGCTCGGAGAAACCGAAGCGCTCGTAGGTGCGGAAGAGCATCTCGACGACGCTGCCGACCTCCGCCTCGATCTGGTCGGGCGTGCAGAAGATGTGCGCGTCGTCCTGGGAGAAGGAGCGCACGCGGGTGAGACCGGCCGTCACGCCCGAGCGCTCGAAGCGGTGCAGGCGACCGAAGTCGGCAAGCCGGAGGGGCAGATCCCGGTAGGAGCGGGTCGCGGCGCCGTACATGAGGCAGTGCGCCGGGCAGTTCATGGGCTTCACCGCCATGGCACGGCCCTCGACCTCCGTGAAGTACATGCTCTCCCGGTAGTTGTCGTAGTGTCCGGAGCGCTGCCAGAGCCCGACATCGAGGATCTGCGGGGTCAGGACCTCCTGATACCCGTAGCGGTCGTAGAGTCCCCTGATGTAGGCGACCAGCTGCTTGTAGACGATCGCGCCCCTGGGGTGGAAGAAGGGGCTCGCCGGCGCCTCGGGGTGAAAGCTGAAGAGATCGAGCTCGCGTCCGAGCCGCCGATGGTCGCGCCGCTTCGCCTCCTCGAGCAGCGCCAGATGCTCCTTCAGCTGCTTGGACGAGGGAAACGCGGTACCGTAGATGCGTTGCAGCATCTCGTTGCGTTCGTCGCCCCGCCAGTAGGCCCCGGCGACGCTGGTGAGCTTGAAGGCCTTGAGTCGCCCGGTCGAGGGCACGTGCGGTCCACGGCAGAGGTCGGTGAAGTCCCCTTGCGTGTAGAGTGCCACGTGCTCGTCCGGGATTCCCGCGATGATCTCGACCTTGTACTCCTCGCCGAGACGCCGAAAGAGCTCGATCGCCTCCGCCTTCGCGACCTCGCTGCGCGTCACGGGATGGTCGGCCGCAGCGAGCTCGCGCATCACACCCTCGATCCGCTCCAGGTCCTCGGGGGTGAAGGGCCGGTCCCGCTTGAAGTCGTAATAGAACCCGCCCTCGATCACCGGCCCGATCGTGACCTGGGTCGCGGGGAACAGGCGCTTCACCGCGTGGGCCATCAGGTGCGCGGTCGAGTGGCGGAGCACCGCGATGCCATCCGGGGAGTCGGCGAACACTGGCGCCACCACCGCGTCCGCCGTGAGCACGCGCCCGAGATCGACCACCGTGTCGTCGACGCGCGCCGCGATCGCCTCACCCAGACGGCGCTCGCCGAGCGCGCGCAGCGCCTCACCTGCCGTCGTTCCCGGGGGCACGACGCACGCCCCGCCGCCGGCTGCAGCGACTCGGATCTCCGACCCGCTCACGGAACGAGGGCGCGCTGGCGATATGGTAGGCACGGGCGGGATTGAACCGCCGGCCTCTTCCGTGTCAAGGAAGCGCTCTCCCACTGAGCTACGTGCCTGGAGTCCGATGGCAGGCCGTTTCGCCTATCAATGGGGCCACGGGGTGTCAAGCTGTAAACGCCCGTGTATCGAGAGCGCACGTGCAGCCGCGACGACGCGCGACGCCGGAGCACGTCCGACGGCGCCGCTTGCGGTCGCCGGTGGCCCCACCGGCGCGCCGCGCGCATTGACGTGACGCAGCATCGGCTGCACTATGCCCATCAGGGGACCGCGGATGCAAACCCACGAGACCGCGCAGGCGCTGTACGAGGACCTCCAGCGTCTCGGCGATCCGGCCTACACGCCGGAGGCCTGCGCCGAGATGAGCACGCGCATCGAGGCCATCCGGGAGCTCAAGCGGGAGCGCGACGCCGTCATCCTCGCCCACAACTACCAGCGTCCCGAGATCTTCGAGGTGGCCGACTTCATCGGCGACTCCCTCGAGCTCGCCCGCGAGGCGACGAAAGTGTCGGCCAGCACGATCGTGTTCTGCGGCGTGCACTTCATGGCGGAAACGGCCAAGATCCTGAATCCCGAGAAGACGGTCTGGCTTCCGGACCTGCGCGCGGGCTGCAGCCTCGCCGACAGCGTCACGGCCGACACGCTCACGGCGAGGGCCGCCGAGCTGCGCGAGCTCTACCCCGATCTGCAGGTGATGTGTTACGTCAACACCACGGCGGAGGTGAAGGCCGTCGTCGACGTCTGCTGCACCTCGTCGAACGCGGTGCGGATCGCGAACGCGCTGCCCACGGAGCACATCCTCTTCGTCCCCGACGAGAACCTGGCGGCCTACGTCCAGGAGAACACCGCGAAGACGGTGATCGCCTGGAACGGCAACTGCTACGTCCACCACCAGATCCGGCCCGAGCAGCTGCTGGCCGTGAAGCGACACCTGCCCCACGTGGAGATCCTCGCGCACCCCGAATGCCGCCAGGACGTGCTCGCGCTCGCCGACCACGTGCTCAGCACGAGCGGAATGATCCGGCGTGCCAGGGAGAGCACGGCGAGCGAGTTCCTGGTGGTGACGGAGTGCGGCCTCTCGGACCGCCTGCTCCTCGAGCTGCCGGACAAGAGGTTCTTCAAGGCCTGCAAGCTCTGCCAGTACATGAAGATGATCACGCTGGAGGCGACGCACGACGCGTTGCTCCACCGGCGCTACGAGGTGACGCTCAGCGAGGAGGTCCGGCGCGGGGCGGCGCGCTCGCTCGAGCGCATGCTCGAGCTCAGTGCCTGACGGCCACAGCGGGGCCGATGCGCCCGAACGCCGTGCATCGCCTGCCGCTCGCGCTGGGCGCGGCGCTCCTCCTCCTCCCCCTCGCGGCTGGTCGGCCGGCGGCCGGCGCGCGTCCGCCCGTCCCTGAGGGCGGTTCCGCCGGCGCCCGGCCGGCCCGCGAGACCTTCAGCGTCGTCTACACGGTCGAGATCAGCCTGCGCACGCCCGGCGTCGCCCGCATCCGCTGGGATCTCGCCGGCGCCGACGAAATCGAGCGGATCCGTCTCGCCTTCGATCCGGAGCGATTCGACGGCTTCGCCGCCAGCGGGACGCTCGAGCGCCGGCCCGAGGAGATCCTGTGGGTCCCGGGGGCGCCCTACGGCCACCTGACGTACACGGCCGTCCTGAGCCACCGCCGCGCACCGGGCAAGGGCTACGATGCCTTTGCCGGCGATGCCTGGGTGGTAGGGCGGACACGCGGGCTCTTTCCGCGCTGCTCCGTGTTGTTCCGGGGCGACGTCGAGGCCGCTCCGGAGTCCCGTGCGCGTCTCGTCTTCCGTCTGCCCGAGGGCTGGGAAGTGGCCGCGGCGATGCCCCCCGACGGCGGCAGAGGTTTCCTGGTCGAGAGCCCGCGACGCCGCTTCGACCATCCCTGGGGCTGGCTCGCCATCGGCCACTTCGATCGCACCACCGCCACGGCCGCCGGCACCATGCTCACCATCGCCGCGGCCCCCGGCGTCTCCCTGCGACCCGAGGAGGTGGTGCGCATGCTCAGCCAGGCTCTCCCCTCGCTGCGCGCCCTCTTCGGTCGCACTCCGCCTCGCCTGCTCGTCGTCATGGCCCCGGACCCCATGTGGCGAGGGGGGTTGAGCGGCGAGGAGTCGTTCTACATGCACGGCGACCGCCCGCTGCGCACCCCCGACAAGTCCAGTCCCTACCTCCACGAGCTCTTCCACGTCACGGCACCCTTCCGACCGGGCGCCGACGCGCACTGGGTCACGGAGGGCCTCGCGGAGTACTACTCCGTCGAGATCCAGCGTCGCATCGGCCTGCTCGACCAGCGTGCCCATGGCCGCGCCCTCGATCTCTTCGCGCGCCACGGCGTCTGGGGGCATGACTTCACCCGCACGCCCGCCCCTGCTCTCCGGAACAACAGCGCGCCGCTCCTGATGTACGTGCTCGATCGGCGCATCCGGGAGGCGACCGCGGGAGCGCGCGGCCTGGACGACGTGGTGGAGCGGCTCGCCTGGGAGGGCGGCACGGTCTCGACCGCCCGGTTTCTCGGCAGCATCGAGCGCACTACCGGGAAGAGCTTCGGTGCGTTCTTCCGGCGTCACGTGTACCGCGGGGAGTATCCCCCCCTCGACAACCCGGCCCCCTGACCGGACAGCCCCGCTTATCGCACCCCTCGAAACGCTGTTATCATGATGGTGATGATGCCGATCGCCCTCTGGCGTTCCCTCCGCGTGCGCCTGATCGCGCTCCTGGTGCTGTCCGTGATCGGCGTGCTCGGCATCGCGACCGCGGTCGAGATCCGCCTGTCGACGAGGCTCGCCGAGCGCAATCTCCAGGAGCGCGCCCTCACCCTGGCCAAGGAGATCGACGTACTCCTCGGTGCGCTGTGGGGACGCACGGATCTCCGCAACTTCCGTCACCGTTTGGCCGAGCTGGCGCGGACGCATCGCAACGTCGCCGACATCGAGATCCTGCTGCCGGTCGGTAGACGATGGCGGTTGCTCGGCAGCTCGGGTCGAGCGACGCCCACCGAGCCGATCGCGCTCGATCGGCTCGCCATGGAGCTCGACGAGCCGATCTGGCAGCTCCTGCCCGGCAGCTCCCACCTCGGCCTCGCGGTCGCGCCCTTTCATCTCGGCCAGCGCGTCATCGGCGCCATCCGCGTGAAGGCGTCGCTCGCGGAGGTCGAGCGGCTGGCGAAGTTCCAGACGCAGCGGGCGCTGATGCTGGCAGTCGTCTCCGTCCTCGGCCTCGCCGCCGCGCTCGGACTCATCCTCACTCGGACGATCGCGCGGCCCGTGCACCTCCTGGTCGAGGCCATGAACGCGGCGCGCGGCGGCAGACTCGACACGCGGGTGCACCTGCGCGGGAGCACGGAGCTCCAGCAGCTCGGCGACCACTTCAACCGCATGCTGGAGACGATCGCGCGCGCCGACCAGGAGAACCGCGGGCTCGTCGATCGCCTCAGTCGCTTCAACGACGAGCTCGAGAGTCGCGTGGCCGCCGCGACCGCGGACATCGCCGCCAAGAACCTCGAGCTGCAGCGCATCAACGAGCAGCTCTGGCACGTCCAGAAGCAGCTCGGTCGTGCGGAGCGGCTGGCGGCCCTCGGCCAGATGACGGCGGCGATCGCGCACGAGCTCGGCACGCCCCTGAACTCGGTCCTCGGCTACACCCAGTTGCTCGCCAAGGAGGTCAGCAGCAAGGAGGGGCGGGAGAAGCTCGGGATCATCGAATCGCAGGTACGGGTGATGAGCCAGGCGATCCGCAATGCTCTCAACCAGACGCGGACGCCCTCGCTGGAGCGCAAGCCGGTCGCCGTGCCGGCGCTGATCGAGGAGACCCTCGCCCTGCTCGCGCCCGCGCTCAGCACCAAGGGCATCGTGGTGGCGCGCGAGCTCGCGCAGGCGCCGGCGACGATCGCCGCCGACCGGCGGGGCTTGCAGCAGATCCTGCTCAACGTCCTGACGAACGCGGTGGACGCACTGGACGAGGGGGGGCGGATCACGGTCGCAGCCGAGGCGTTTCGCGACAATGGCGGCCCGCCGGGCCTGCTGCTGCGCATCACCGACGACGGCAAGGGCATCGCTGCCGAGGACCTGGAGCGCATCTTTCAGCCGTTCTTCACCACCAAGGCGATCGGCAGGGGTACCGGGCTCGGCCTCACGATCAGCCAGGAGATCGCCCGCGCCCACGATGGCGCGGTGCGCGTCCGCAGCACGCCCGGCGAGGGCACCACCGTCGAGATCACCATCGGGGCCGGGAGAACCGCATGACGACCCCTCACCTTCTCGTCATCGACGACGACGCCGTGACCCGCGAGCTGCTCACCGAGGTGCTGCACGACGAGGGGTACGCCGTGGCCGCCTGCGACAGCGGTGCGAGCGCCCTCGAGCGCGCCGCGCGTGACGAGTTCGATCTCGCCGTGACGGACGTCCGCATGCCGGAGATGGACGGGATCGCGCTGACACGGGCGCTCAAGGCGCGGCACCCGGCAATGCAGGTCATCGTGATGACGGCGTTCGGCTCGGTCGAGACGGCGGTCGATGCGATCCGGCACGGCGCATTCGATTACGTCAGCAAGCCGATGAACCTCGACGAGATCAAGACCACCGTCCGCCGTGCCCTCGACGCGCGCCGACTCGCAGCCGGGCGTGCGGGTGGGGACGGCGACAGCGCGGGCGACGACGGTGTCGTCGTCGGTCGCAGCCCGGCCATGGTGGAGGTCTACAGGACGGTGGCTCGGGTGGCGCCGTCTCGCAGCACCGTCCTGATCGAGGGCGAGAGCGGGACCGGAAAGGAGCTGATCGCGGCCGCCCTCCACCGCCACAGCGGGCGCGCCGCCCGGCGCTTCGTCGCCGTCGACTGCGGGTCGCTCACCGACACCCTGCTCGAGAGCGAGCTCTTCGGCTACGTGCGCGGGGCCTTCACGGGGGCGGTCGGCGAGAAGAAGGGGCTCTTCGAGGAGGCCGATGGCGGCACGATCTTCCTGGACGAGATCGGAGACATCGGCGTTCCGATGCAGGCGAAGCTGTTGCGGGTCCTGCAGGAGTACGAGATCAAGCGCGTCGGCGGGCAGGAGTGGATCAAGGTGGACGTCCGCGTCGTCGCGGCCACGAATCGCAACCTCGAGACGCTCGTGCAGCAGGGAACGTTCCGGGAGGACCTCTTCTACCGCCTGAAGGTGGTGACGATCACGCTGCCACCGCTGCGCGAGCGACGCGAGGACATCCCGCTGCTGGCGCAGCACTTCCTCCGGCGCTACGCCGGTTACAACGGCAAGGCGATCTCCCACCTCACCGACGAGGCGATGGCGCTGCTCACCGACTACCCGTGGCCGGGCAACATCCGCGAGCTCGAGCACTGCATCGAGCGCGCGGTGACCCTTGCCAGCGGGACGGTCCTCACGCCCGACGACCTGGCCCCGGAGTTGCGCTCCACGCTCGAGGCGACGCTCCATCGCGGCGCCCCCACGCTCGAGGAGGTGAAGCGGCGCTACCTCGCGCACGTCCTGAACGAGACCGGGGGCAACATCTCGCGGGCAGCGAGCATCCTCGGTGTCGATCGACGGTCCCTCTACCGCATGCTGCACCGCTACGGCCTGCGTGAATCATCCTGAGGCATTTTGCCCCAGGGACCAGCCATTCCGCCCCATCAGATCTAACACTTCGTCCTGGTTACGCTTTCTCTGCTGACCGCAGCCTCTCCGGGCGGGGACTGCCCGGCCTGCGCCCCGCGGCAACTCCCCAACTTGCTGAAAACGCTCGCGCCGTGCTAACGGCATGCGGGTTGCTGTCCCCAAGCGCGATGCGCGTGCTCGTCATCGACGACGATGCCACTTTTTGCCGCTATCTGGCGGAGGTGCTCACGCACCTCGGCCATGAGACCGACTGGGTGGACGACGGCTTCGAGGGATTCGCACAAGCCCTGCGCACCAGCTACGACGTCGTCATCTGCGATGTGCGAATGCCGCTCATCCTCGGAACCGAGCTCGTCGCCGAGCTGCGCCGCGATCGACCCGAGCAACGCGTCGTCCTGGTCTCCGCGTTCGCCGACGAGCAGCTCGAGAGGCAGGCGCAGGAGCGCGGCGCCTACCTGCTCTCCAAGCCGTTCGATGCCGATCTGCTGCAGGGCGTCTTGAATCACATCGCGGCCCAGCGGACCGCGATTCACCAGGAGCTCTGATGATCGAACATGTGTCCAACAACCCGCCCCTCGAGCGCGAGCGACGCCTCGTCCTCGCCATCCTCGAGGAGGCCGTACGCAGCTATCAGCGCTATGCCTTCGCGACCAACCGCCGGGGCAGGAGGCTCTTCGGCGAGACCTGCGACTGGTTCGCAGCCGAGCAGGATCCCTGGATCTTCTCCTTCGAGAACATCTGCCACGCTCTCGACCTCGACCCGGACAACATCCGCGAAGGGCTGGCACGCTGGCGGCGCGAGCACGAGCCACAAAGACCCGCCTCGACCGTGAGCACGCTCCAGCCCGGCTACCGGCTGCGTCGCGCCGCCGGGTGAACATCGGGGCTCCCCTGCCGTCCTCGCACGGCAGGGGAGCCCTCCACGCCGTTTGCCCCACCCGCATCCGGGTCGCGCCACGTTCCACCTGGCGGAAGGGCACCTGGCCGTCTCCGGCACCCGCAGCCTCTGCTCCTGTTTGCCGCACCCGCCGCTTCTACTCTAAGATGCCCCGTGCCTCGCCAAGCCGCTCGTCTGGTCAAACCCCGCTCTCGATCCATCCGTGCGTTGCTCGTGAGGGAGGCGCTCGCGAACTGGCTGCCTCCCACGGTGGCGGTGGCAGCGCTCCTCGGAGCGGCGCTCCTGAACGCGCTGGATCTCATCCCCGGTCGCGTCGCCGCTGCGATCGCGGTCGTCGCCCTGCTGGCGACCGGTGCGTTCGGCGCCCTCGCGCCACGCGCGCCGGCGGACGCCGCTCCCCGCAGCGTGCCGCCGGCTCTCCTGCTGGCGGCGGGAACGCTGTGGATCGCGGCCTTCTACTATCCGTTTCACTGCCGGCTGTTCCCGGGTGAGCCGTTGACGACGGTGCGACTCGACCCGGACGCCGCGCCGATGCCACTCCCCACCGCGGGACACCGCACCCTCGACCTGGTCCTCGACGCCCACCTTCCGATGGCAAGCGCGCATGTGAGCCGGACGCTCCACTACGAGCTCGATCTGGTCGCGGAGAACGGGGAGCGGCTGCTCTATCAGGGCGAGCTCGGTGATCGCTGGCAGACGCGCCGCCTCGGCCGGCGTGGGACCACTCAGACGCACCTCGAGCACCTGTCGACCCTGCACGTCATCGAGCTCCCGGTCGCCGGCGCGCTGCGGCTCGAGCGCGTCGCGGTAGCCGGCGTCCCCGGCAGCACCCTTACCGCGACGCTCGCCCCACACCGCGCCCCGGCCGGTCGCTGGCTCGTCGGCCTCGGCATCCTCGCCTCCCTGGGAGCGCTCGCGTTCGATCTCTGGTGGGATCCACGAGCGACGCCGACGGCGGCGCTGGTCACGGCGACGGCAGCGGCGTCGATGCTGGTCTTCACGGCATCCGGATCCGGACATCCGGGTCTTCGGGACATCGCCGGGGCGGCGGTGGTGGGCGGTGCCATCGGGATTCCCCTGGCCACCGCCACCGCCTGGATCGGGCGCGCGGCCCTGCGAGCCAGGCCTTCTGGCGGCGCGCGCCGCCACGCGTGAGCGAGCGCGTCGGCCCGGTCGCCTCGACCGGACCGACTGTCGAGACGGGAGTCACGATTCCCGCTGCTGTCCCGGAGCTGCGCGCGTCGCGCCGCTGGCTGGTGCTCGCGGGACTCGCCGGCGTCGGTGTGCTCGCCTTCCTGATCACGCGGGCGGACCTGCAGCGGCTCGTCGACACCGCCCGCGGCATCTCTCCCGCCCGCCTCCTCCTGCCGGTCCTGGCGACGCTCGGGAGCTATCTCACCATGGCACGCTCCTACCAGGGGATCGCAGCCGCGGCAGGGTGGAACTTCCCCTTCGGCGACATGTGCCGCATCACGCTGGTCGCGAACACCGCCAACTACCTGCTCTCGACGGCCGGACTCTCGGGCTTCGCCCTGCGCATGTACCTCTTCCGGCGCCGGGGGACGCCGACCAGCATCGCGGTGATCATCTCCCTCGTCCAGACCCTTTTGACCAACCTGGTCCTGCTCGTCTTCGTGATCGCCGGCTTCGTCCTCCTGCTGTTCTCGCACAACCTCATGGGACGCGAGCTGCTCGTCGCGACGACGCTCCTCCTCGGCTTCAGCGCGCTCGTCCTCGTGACCTCGATCGTCGTGCTGCACCGCAACTGGCGACGCGGCATCCTCTTCAGGTGCACGCACCTCCTCGATCGCGCGCTTGCCCGCCTGACACCCCAGCGCAGGCCGCAGCGCCTCACGCTCATGCGCTTCCAGCGCACGTTGCACGTCGGCCTGGACTTCCTCCTCGAGCGGCCCCACGAGATGCTGGTGCCGACGCTCTACATCTTTCTCGACTGGATCTTCACCTTGCTCGTGCTCTACACGTCGTTCGTCGCCATCGGCTACCCGATCGCGATGACGCACGTGATCGCCGGGTTCGCCATCGGCATGTTCTGCTCGCTCGTGTCCTTGGTGCCTGGCGGGCTCGGCGTCCTCGAGGGATCGATGGCGGCGGTGTTCGCGAGCCTGAACGTCCCGCTCGAGCACGCGGTGGTCGCGGTGCTCATCTTCCGCGCGGCCTACTACGGCCTGCCGGTGCTGGCGAGCCTGCCCCTCATGCACCGGACCGTCCGCGCCTAGTCGGCCGGGGGCTCCGGGCTCAGCCCCGTCGGTCGAAGACGCCGGCGCGGGCATCGCGCTCGAGCGCACGAATCTTCTCGACCCGCCGGCGGTGACGCTCGGCACCGGAGAACCGCGCGCGCAGGAAGGCCCGCACCGCCTCCGCCGCCGTCTCCGGCCCGACGACACGGGCGCCGAGACAGAGCACGTTCAGGTCGTCGTCCTCGACGCCCTGGCGTGCCGAGAAGGTGTCGTGGCACGGAGCCGCCCGCACGCCGGGGATCTTGTTCGCCGCCACGGAGGCGCCGACGCCGCTGCCGCAGACCATGATTCCACGCTCGGCGGAGCCTGCGACCACGGCCTCTCCCACCCTGCGTGCGAAGTCGGGATAGTCGGCAGCCGCGGTGTCGAAGGTGCCGCAATCGACCACCGTGTGGCCGGCCGCCTCGACCTCCTGGATCACACGCTCCTTCAAGGGGAAGCCGGCGTGGTCACAGCCCACCGCGACGATCATCGCGCGTCCCTGCCCACAGCGGTGACGAGCTCGCGGACGACCCCGGCCACGCGCTCCGCGGTGAGGCCGAGACGTTCCATGAGCACGCCGGCGGGCGCGGACGCCCCGAATCTGTCGAGACCGACGGCCACGCCCGCCTCGCCGGTCCACCGCTGCCAGCCAAAGGTCACGCCCGCCTCGACGGACACACGCAGGGGGCACGTTCTCGGCAGCACCGCCTCGCGATAGGCCTCGTCCTCAGCCGCGAAGGCTTCCCAGCAGGGCATGGACACGACGCGGGTGGGGATTCCCTCCACGCGCAGCAGCTCGTGCGCGGCGAGCGCGACGTGCACCTCGGAGCCGGTGCCGATCAGGATCGCCTGCGGGGCGCGATCCGGGGGGTCCGCCAGGACGTAGGCCCCGCGGCGGACTCCGTCGGCGGCCGCGAGCCGGGTCGGGTCGAGCACGGCCACCTTCTGGCGCGTGAGGACGAGGGCCACGGGACGCGTGCGCTGCTGCAGTGCCCAGCGCCAGGCCGCGACGGTCTCGTTGGGATCCGCCGGGCGAACCACTGCCAGGTTCGGGACCGTGCGCAGTGCCATCAGATGCTCGACCGGCTGGTGCGTGGGGCCGTCCTCACCGAGACCGATCGAGTCGTGCGTCCAGACGTAGATCACCGGCAGCGCGCTCAGCGCCGCCAGCCGGACGGCCGGCCGCATGTAGTCGGAGAAGCAGAAGAACGTGGCAACGTAGGGACGCAGGCCGCCATGGTAGGCGATGCCGTTCGCGATCGCGCCCATGGCGTGCTCGCGAACACCGAAGTGGATGTTGCGCCCCACCCCGGTCTCGCCCTCGAACGAGCCCGCACCCTTCAAGGCCGTGCTGGTCGAGACCGAGAGATCCGCATCGCCTCCCAGCAGCTCCGGCATGCGCGCAGCGATCGCGTTCAACGCCTTGCCGGACGCCACCCGGGTCGGCTGGGCGTCCCCGGGACCAAAGGTCGGGAGGCCCGCGTCCCAGCCCTCGGGCAGCTCGCCACGGAGCGTCCGCTGCCATTCCGCGAACAGATCCGGGTGGACCTCCGCGTAGCGTGCGATCTCCGCATCCCACGCGTGCTGCGCTCCGCGGCCGCGCTCGAGCGCGCTGCGGAAATGCGCGTGCGCCGCCTCGGGCACCTCGAACAAGCGTGCGGGATCCCACCCGAGCGCCTTCTTGGTGAGTGCGACCTCCTCGACGCCGAGGGGGCTGCCGTGCGCCTCCGACCTGCCCTGCTTGTGCGGCGACCCGTAGCCGATCGTCGTCTGCACGATGATCAACGAGGGCCGTGTCGTCTCGGCCCGCGCCGCCGCGAGCGCGGCATCGATGGCGCCGAGGTCCGTGTCGCCCTTCTCCACGTGCAGGACCTGCCATCCGTACGCGGCGTAGCGCCCGCCGACGTCCTCGGTGGCGAACGTCAGCGACGTCGGGCCGTCGAGGGAGACGTGATTGCAGTCGTAGAGGTAGATCAGCTTCCCGAGACGCAGGTGCCCTGCCAGAGAGCTCGCCTCCGCCGACACGCCTTCCATGAGATCGCCGTCCGAGACGAGCGCGTAGGTGTGATGGTCGACGATCGTGTGGCCGGGCCGGTTGAAGCGATGGGCGAGCGCCCGCTCGGCGATCGCCATGCCCACGGCGTTGCCGGCTCCCTGCCCGAGCGGCCCCGTCGTGGCCTCCACACCGGGGGCGACGCGCGCCTCGGGGTGCCCCGGTGTCCGGCTGCCCCACTGGCGGAACGCCTTGAGGTCGTCCATCCCGAGCTCGTAGCCGGTCAGGTGGAGCAGGACGTAGAGCAGCATGCTGCCATGCCCAGCGGAGAGCACGAACCGATCCCGATCCGGCCAGTGCGGATCCTGCGGATTGTGCTTGAGGTGTCGCTGCCAGAGGACGTACGCCATGGGCGCGGCACCCATCGGCAGCCCGGGATGACCCGAGTTGGCTCTCTGCACCGCATCGATGGCGAGCGTCCGAATCGTGTTGACGGCGAGCTGCTCGATGTCGACGGCGCTCACGAAACCTCCCTTTCCCCGCGTCGAGAACGGAGCCCGATCTCGGGCCCCGTCGCGTCCGGCGGTGGCACGCATAGCGCGGTCGGTGATCCTGCTCAATCGTCGCGGGCGTGATGGCCCGCGACTCGACCGGCACCAGGCTCGGCAGGCGCTACGGTCGCTGCCCCGGCTGCGCGTTCATCGTCCAGTCGTAGGAGAGGTACGCGAGCGCGCCCGCCTTCTCGCGCAGCAGCGAGCGCTTCGCCTCACTCTCCACGTAGCGGGCGACGAAGGCCTCCACCGAGCCGGCCGCAGCGACGAAGTCCTCGGCGAACCAGCGGAAGATCTCCGACAGTTGCACCGTTCGCGAGGCGGGATCGATCACGTTGCGACCGGCGTCGTTGATGAAGCGGCGCGCCTCCTCCTCGAGCGCACGCTCGATGCCCTCCTCCGTGTAGGCCCGCCGTCGCAGCCGCGGACAGCTCGACGAGGCGCACACCAGGGCGAAATGCGTGCGCGGGTCCTCGAGCCGCGGGCGAACGATGCCGTGCTCGATGTCGTCGAGCGTCCGGCGCTCCCCGGCGATCTCGAAGGTGAATCGCTTGAAGATCCCGCGGCGACCAAGAAAGCTCTCGGCGGAGTAGCCCGCGAGCACGGCCGCGAAGACTCCGGCGTTGTAGGCGTTGATCCAGAAGGCCTTGGCCGCATCGGGGCTCCGGGGCTCCGGGTCTGCGGCCGCGAGCTCGCCGAGATAGCGATCGAGGGCCGGCCGGTCGTGCAGCGCCAGGGCCTTGTAGGCGACCCGTCCATCGTCGTCGACGTACTGCTGCAGCAGCCGGTCCCATGTCTCGTGCTCCGCCGCCATCGCCCCGGACCCGGCACCCAGCACCGTGAGGGCCAGCGCAAGGGCCAGGCGCGCTGCCGGGGGATAGGCGTATGGGCGACGGCCTCGTCCGAGCATGCGGCTCGGAGCATGCTCATTCCGGCTTTCCTCTTGCAAGGACCCGTCCCGCTGCAGGAGTCGGCCCCTGTTGACAAGGCCCGGGCACGTGGCGTTCTGGATCCAGGAGAGCGCGGCATGCGGCCCCCGGCAGTCCCCCTCATGGAGAAAGTTACACGCGTCCCGTGTAACCTCGTCGGGGCCGTCTTCGTAGTAGGGGAGCGGAGAGCCCAGCTCCGCGAGGCTCGAAGTGCGCAGCGCAGCGCGTGGATGGTGCGCGCCCAGACGGGAGACATCGAGTCGTACCGCGCCCTGCTCGACGACATCGGACCGGTCGTGCTGGGCTTCCTGGCGAAGCGCCTCGCGTGCCGCGAGGACGTCGAGGACGCGTACCAGGACACCTTCTTGGCCCTGCACCGTGCACGCCACACCTACCAGCCCTCGCGGGCGCTCGAGCCCTGGCTGCTCGCGATCGCGCGCAACGTCGCGGCGGACTACGGCCGACGCCGACGCCGGCGAGCGGCGCGCGAGGTCCTGTTCGCCGCGGTCCCGGAGCCAGCGATCGAACCCGAGCGCGGCGGCTGTGCCCAGCTCGAGCAGGTGATGCGGCTGCTGCCAGCGACCCAGCGCGAGGCACTCGAGATGCTGAAGCTGAAGGGTCTCTCGGTTGCGGAGGCGGCAGCTCGAGCCGGCACGACGACGGGGGCCCTCAGGGTACGGGCACATCGAGCGTACGTCGCGCTGCGAGCCGCCTTGCGCGTATGAGGGCGCCGTCTCTCCACGACTGGCCGGTCTCTCCGGAGCTTCACCGGAACGTGGTCGAGCGCCTGGTCGCGGACGCCGGCCCGATCCGCCGGCTCTGGCCGGTTCGCGCTCGTCTCGCGCTCTGGCTCGCCCTCGGTATCGGGGTCGCCGTCCTCGCGCTCGCGACGGTCCGGCGTCCGGATCTCGGCGAGCGCCTGCACGAGGTCGCGTATCTCCTCGACCTCGCCGCCCTGCTCGGTGCCGCCCTCGTGCTGGCGCTCCTGGCCCTGCGCGCTGCCGTGCCCGGGCGCGAGGCTCACCCGGGAGAGGTCTTGGCGGCCAGCGTCCTCCTGGTCGGGC
>Ga0209253_10001389_pt1 | contig 21203 bp, 22 predicted proteins | sample FrelakmetBRP12BR_FD_187145 | JGI IMG/M metagenome (GOLD analysis project Ga0209253, IMG submission 187145) | Freshwater lake sediment microbial communities from the University of Notre Dame, USA, for methane emissions studies - BRP12 BR (SPAdes)... | ecosystem: Environmental > Aquatic >...
GGCCCGAAGGGCGCGTCGCCGCGCGAGTGACACGGCCGACGCGCGAGCGATCGTACTGCAGCGACCGCACAAGGAGGCCGTCATGAGGCGACTCGCACTCCTGTTGGTGATCGCGGTGATCGCGTTGTCGCCGTTGCCGGCGCTCGCCAGTGACGCCGTGCCGACCGAGAAGGACTCGGTGGCGGCAGCACGCGCGGTCAGGCTATCCGAGAAGCTGCGCTGCCTCGTCTGCCAGAACCAGACGATCGCCGACTCCAACGCCGAGCTCGCGCAGGACCTGCGCCGGCAGATCAACGAGCAGATCGCCGCGGGCCGGACCGACGACCAGATCGTCGAGTACATGGTCGCGCGCTACGGCGATTTCGTGCTCTACCAGCCGCCGGTCAAGCCGACGACGTGGCTGCTCTGGGCCGGCCCGGCGCTGCTGCTGCTGGCGGGCGTTTTCGGCCTCGTCCGCATCCTGCGCGCGCGCCGCGCGCAGGCCGACGCGCCGCCGCTCACCGCCGACGAGCGCGAACGCGCCGCGCGACTGCTCGCCGGCGACACAGGGAAAGACCGCCCGTGACCACATTCGTCTTCATTGCGGCCGCGATGGTCGCGGCAGCCCTCGCGTGGGTGCTCGTGCCCCTCCTCAAGCGCCGCGCGCCGGCGGGCATCGCCCGCGAAGCCTCGAACGTCGCGATCCTGCGCGACCAGCTGGGCGAGCTCGAGGCCGACCTCGTGAACGGCACGCTGCCGCGCGACCAGTACGAGCAGGCGCGGCGCGAGCTCGAGCAGCGCGTGCTCGAGGAGTCGAAGGCCGTCGCGACGGCCCCGGCCGCGCCGACCCAGTCGGCCGCCTGGACGGCGGCGCTGCTGGGCGGAACGATCCCGATCGCGGCGCTCCTGCTGTACGTCGCGCTCGGCAACCACGACGCGTTCGCGCCGGGCGCGGCGCGCACGGCGAAGGGCGGCGGCGAGCACGAGGTGACGCCGCAGGAGGTCGAGGCGATGGCCGCGAAGCTCGCGGCCAAGCTCGAAAAGGACCCGGGCAACGCCGACGGCTGGGTGATCCTGGCGCGCACCTACTACTCGATGAACCGGCACGCCGATGCCGCACGCGCGTTCGAGCGCGCGGTGGCGCTCGTTCCCGACAGCGCCGACCTGCTCGCCGACTACGCCGATTCGGTGGGGGCGACCGAAGGCGGACTGCGCGGCAAGTCGCTCGCGCTCGTCGAGCGCGCGCTCAAGGCGGATCCGACGCACTGGAAGGCGCTCGCGCTCGCCGGCACGGCGGCCTTCGACCGCAAGGACTACAGGCAGGCGGTCGAGTACTGGGAGCGCATGAAGGCGACAGTCCCGCCGGGCTCGCCGATCGCGGGATCGATCGACTCCAGCATCGCCGAAGCGCGCGAGCTGGGCGGCCTCAAGGCCTCCGCGGCAGCGTCCGGAACCGCGCCGCTCGCTGCGGCCCCGGCGGCTGCGGCGACGAAGGAATCTCCGAAGGGCAAGGCGAGCCCTGCCCCCGCCGCCGCACCATCGGCGCTGCCCGGTGCGACGATCGCCGGCACCGTCAACCTCTCCCCCGCGCTCGCGGGCAAGGTGTCGCCGACGGACACGGTGTTCATCATCGCCCGGGCGGCCGAAGGCCCCAAGATGCCGCTCGCGATCGTGCGGAAGCAGGTGAAGGACCTGCCGGCCGCCTTCTCGCTCGACGATTCGATGGCGATGTCGCCGAACTTCGCGCTGTCGAACTTCCCCTCCATCGTCGTCGGTGCCCGCATATCGAAGTCGGGAAACGCCGCGCCGCAGAGCGGTGACCTCGAAGGCTGGTCGCCTGCGGTCAAGGTCGGTGTGACCGGCCTCAACGTCACCATCGACCGCGCGCTGCCCTGACCTTCGCCGACGTGAAGTCGGCGCCCGCACCGGGCCGGGCGCGAGCGCCCGCTCGTGCTTCCTCGTTTGCGGCAAATTGCCGCATCTGCAGACCTCGATGCGCGGGGCGGCGTACGCGTTCGTTCGCGGAATTGATGTCCATCAAGCGGACACGACGCCGCGCTTTCCCCCGAATCGGCCGCGTTGCTAGACTCGATTCTGACGCGGAACAGCTCTTTCAATCCATCAGGGGGATTCGATGAATCGCGGTGCGGTTCGCGCCTTCGGGCGCATCGTTGTCGCGGCGGCCATCGCCGTGTTGTTCATTTCCGTTGCACCGGCACTCGCCCAGGAGACCAAGGCGGCAGCGGCGAAGGCCCCCGCAGCCAAAGCGGCGGCGTTCGACGCCGCCCCGTGCCTCGGCTGCCACGCGCCGGTCAAGGCGCTCTTCGAGTCCGGCAAGCACAAGGGCATGGGCTGCAATACCTGCCACGATGGCACCGCGGCGCACCTCGCCGACTCCTCGAAGCGGCCGACGACGAAGACGGACCTCGCCAACTGCGGCGCCTGCCACCAGAACCAGTACCGGTCCTATGCGCAGATGGACTGGCACCGCACCGCGCGCTTCGAGAAGAAGCAGATGACCGGTCCCGCGCCGGATCCGGCCTACGACCTGCTGATGTCCCCGCACGGCTTCACGCGCGAGCACAACCTGCCGCGCGGGCACACGTTCGCGCTGCTCGACCAGTTCGTCGTCGATCGCGCGTTCGGCGGCCGCTTCGGGACCAAGGAAACCTGGCGCTATCTCGCCGGCACCGGCGACTTCAAGGTCTGGGACGTCGCGGTCGACCTCTACCCGGACAACACGGACCAGAAGATGTTCAGGCCGGGGACCGCGGCCGCGGCGAATCCCGTCTGCCTGTCGTGCAAGACGCAGGACCACATCCTCGACTGGGCCTACATGGGCGACCCCGTGCCCAACGCGAAGTGGAGCCGCACGTCGAAGGTCGTCGAGCTCGCCAAGGCCTCGAACCACTCGCTCAACTGCATCTTCTGCCACGACCCGCACGCGGCGAAGCCGCGCATCGTGCGCGACGCGCTGATCGACGCCGTGCAGCGCACCGACGGTCCGCCGACGCTCTACGCGCAGGATGCGCGGAAGACGAAGGTCGACGTCAGGGACATGGGCGTGCGCGGGTTCACGCGCAAGATCGGCATGCTCGAGCGCTACGACGGCAAGCTGCAGTGCGGCCAGTGCCACGTCGAGTACAACTGCAACCCGGGCTTCGACCCGAACACCGGCGAGGCCATCCCGATGGCCGACAAGCGGACCAACTATTTCCCGTTCGTCGACGTCAACAACATCCTGAAGGCCTACGACCACATCAAGTTCCGCGATTTCCGCAACCAGTTCACCGGTGCCGCGCTGTGGAAGGCGCAGCACCCGGACGTGGAGACCTACTACAACTCGAAACACGAGAAGGCCGGCGTCGACTGCATGTCGTGCCACATGCCCAAGGTCAAGGACGCGAAGACCGGCAAGTTCTACACCTCGCACTGGCAGACCAATCCGAAGAACTACCTGAAGGAGACCTGCCTGCAGTGCCACTCGCAGTGGGACGAGAAGCAGGCGCGCTACGTCATCGAGTCGATGGCGGCGCACTACCAGGGCAAGGTCCGCAACGCCGAGTTCTGGCTCGCGCAGCTCATCGGCAAGTTCGGCCAGGCGCAGCTGGTCGGCGTGCCCGAGGACGCGCTGAAGGCGGCGCGCGCGAAGCACGGCGACGCGCATGCGAACTGGGAATGGTGGACGGCGGCCAACGGCGCGTCGTTCCACAACCTCGACCTCGCCAAGGAATCGCTGGCGAAGTCGGTCGCGGCGTCGCAGGACGGCATCAAGATCCTCGACGACGCGATCAAGGCGAAGCAGGCCCCGGGCGCTCCGAGCGCGGCAGCCGCGGCGCCGCCCGCCCCGCCGGCCGCGCCGGCTGCGCCGAAATAGCGGATCGCTGATCTTCCTCAAGGGCGAGGCGCGTGCCTCGCCCTTTTCTTCCGTCGACGCGGGATAATTGCGGCTGTCCGGTCGAACCGGCGGCGCCGACGCGAATGCGCGGCGTCCGAAACCAACGGCAAACGTGCTGGCTGTGTCCGACTCCCTGGTGTTCTGGCTCGTCGCCGCGGCGATGACGGCGCTCGCGCTGGGCTTCGCGCTGCCCCGCCTGCTCGCGCGCCGCGCGCCGCCTGCGCGCGTGCGCCGCAGCGCGCTCAACGCCGCGATCTTCCGCGGCGAGCTCGACGGGCTCGCCCGCCAGCGCGCGGAGAACCGGTTGACCGACGACGAGTACGCCGAAGCGCGTGACGAAGTCGAGCGGCGCCTCCTCGCCGAGGCGGAGGGTGACGAGGACCGCGCATCGGCCGCACCCCCGCGTGGCTTCGCGATCGTCGTCGCCATCGCGCTGCCCGCGCTCGCCTTCGGCCTCTACATTCTCTTCGGCGCTCCCGCGGCTCTCGACGGCGCCCTGCTTTCGCCGTCCGCAGCAGCCGCCGGCGACGGCAGCCTGCCCGCCCGCCGCGACGAGCTCGTTCGCCACCTCGCCCGCAATCCGGGCGATGGCCGCGGCTGGGTGCTGCTGGCGCGCGCGGACTTCGACGCGGACCGCTTCGACGACGCCGCGGCGTCCTACCGCAAGGCCCTTGCGGCCTCGCCCAAGATCGCCGCGGACCCGGACGTCTGGTGCGAATACGCCGACGCGGTCGGCATGGCGCAGGGCGGCACGCTGGCCGGCACGCCGCGCGAGCTCGTGATGCGCGCGCTGGCGCGCAACCCCGCGCATCCGAAGGCGCTCGAAATGGCGGGCAGCGCCGCGTACGAACAGCGGGAATTCGCGTCTGCAGCCATGTACTGGCGGCAGCTGCTCCCGCAGCTTCCCGAGGGCTCGCAGCAGCAGCGCGAGCTCGCCGCAGCCGTCGCCCGGGCCGAGCGCCAGACGCAGCTCGCGCGCGGCGGCACGGAGGTCTCCCGATGAGCGCGCCCATCGACGCCGATGTCGTCGTCGTCGGCGGCGGCATTTCCGGGCTCGCCACCGCATTCGGGCTGAAGCAGCGCGGCGTTGCGGTCGAGGTGCTCGACGCCGGCGCACACGCGGGCGGCGTCATCGGCAGCGTGCGCCGCGACGGCGTACTGTACGAGACCGGACCGAACAGCGCGCTCGACACGACGCCGCTCATCAACGAGCTGCTCGACGCGCTGGGCATCCGCGGCGAGCGCGCCGACGCGAGCGCGGTCGCAGCCACGCGCTTCATCGTGCGCGGCGGGACGCTCGTCGCGCTGCCGACGTCGCCGCCGGCCTTCTTCACGACACCGGCGTTCACGCTCGGCGCCAAGCTGCGGCTGTTCCGCGAGCCCTTCATCGCGCCGGCGCCGCCCGACGCCGAGGAGTCGATCGCCGCGTTCGTGCGCCGCCGGCTGGGGACCGAGTTCCTCGACTACGCAATCGACCCGTTCGTCGCCGGCGTCTATGCCGGCGACCCCGAGCGGATCTCGGTCCCGGCCGCGTTTCCGCGCCTCCACGCGCTGGAGCAGAAGTACGGCAGCCTGATCAAGGGCCAGATCAAGGGCGCGCGCGAGCGCAAGCGCAGCGCCGAGAAGGCGAAGAACACGGCGGGAAGCTTCTCGTTCCGCGGCGGAATGCAGACGATCACCGACGCGCTCGCGCGCGCCGTCGGCCGCGTCGAATCGGGCGCGGGCGTCGAGCGCGTCGAGCGCGACCCCGCCGGCGGATGGACCGTCACCGGCTCGCGCGGCGGCGAGCCCGTCGTGCGGCGCGCGCGGTGCGTGGTGCTCGCCGCACCGGCATACGTGGCGGCGAACCTCGTGCGCGAGCTCGCCCCGGCCGCGACGCAGGGGCTCGCCGGGATCGACTACGCGGCGATCGCCAGCGTCGCGACCGCGTATCGCCGCGCCGACGTCGCGCATTCGCTCGCGGGCTTCGGCTTCCTCGTGCCGAAGATCGAGCGGCGCCGGATCCTTGGCTCGCTGTTCTCGAGCAGCATGTTCGAAGGCCGCGCGCCGGAGGGCACCGTGCTGCTCACGACCTTCGTCGGGGGGCTGCGCAACCCGGACCTGCCCGGCCGGACCGACGACGAGCTCGGCGCGATCGTCCGCGGCGAGCTCGGCGCGCTGGTGGGCGCCCGCGGCGAGCCGTTGTGGACCGTGGTCACGCGCTGGACGCACGCGATCCCGCAATACAATCTCGGGCATCGCGAGCGCCTGCGCCCCGTCGAGGACGCGGAGCGCGCGCTGCCCGGGCTCTTCTTCTGCGCCAATTACCGCGGCGGGGTTTCCGTCGGCGACTGCATCAAGTCGGCCCACGCGATGGCCGACGGCGTCGCGGGCTTTCTCCAGGGAAAGTCTCCCGGCGGCTGACCGGGGGCGCGCCGCGCGCGCCGGACGGTGATCCTGGTCAGACCGCCGCGCCGCACTTCCAGCACAGATCGAACGTGGCCGGCGAGTCCTCGCCGCAGGCGGCGCAGTGACGCGTGCCGACCTGCGCGGCATCGGCTTCCATTCCGCGCACCAGCGTCTCCGCGCGCTCGCGATCGGCCTCGCGCTCGAGCCACACCTGCGGCTGCGCGACGTCCGGCGGCACGTCGCCGACGATGCTCGACGCGTGCTCGTTGAACACGTGCGCGCGAATGCCGGCCTGGTTCAGCCGGTCGGCGAGCAGATAGGCATCGTAACGCTGGCGCGCGATGTAGAACCGGAACACCGGATTACCCCGGCCGCCATTCGAGCAGCGCCGCCGCGAGGCGCTGCAGCACGGCAACGAGCGGTGCCGCTCGCGCCGCATCCCACCGGTACGGGGGCGCCTCGTCCATGTAGCACGCCTGCGCGATCTCGAGCTGCAGCGCGTGGACCCCGCGCTCCGGCCGGCCGTAGTGCCGCGTCACGTAGCCGCCCTTGAAGCGTCCGTTGACGACGCTCGTGAGCGACTGCGCGCCCGCGAGCGCCAGGGCGGCCGCAGCCTCGACGCCGGGCGCGCAGCTCGCGCCGTCGGCCGTGCCGAGATTGAGGTCGGACAGTCGCCCCGCGAAGAATCGCGGGACCACGCTGCGGATCGAATGGCCGTCGAGCAGGATCGCGTGGCCGTGCCGCGCGCGCACGCGCTCGACCTCCGCCGCGAGCTGCGCGTGGTACGGCGCGAAATACTCGGCGCGCCGCGCCGCGACCTCGCCCGCATCGGGCGCGTCGCCGCCGGCATAGATCGCCTGGTTGTCGAAGGTCCGCGTCGGGCACAGCTCGGTGTTGTCGGCGCCGGGATAGAGCGCCGCGCCACCCGGGTCGCGATTGAGGTCGACGACGTAGCGCGAGTGCGTGGCGACCAGCAGCGTCGCGCCGATGCTGTGCGCGAAGGCGAAGAGCTTCTCGACGTGCCAGTCGGTGTCGGGAACCGGGCGCGCGGCCGGGCTGAGGCGCGCCGCGATCGCCGGCGGCACCTGCGTGCCGGCGTGCGGGACGTCGATGACGAGCGGCGCGTCGCCGCGGACGATGTCGCAGAGGGTCATGCGTTCCTCCTGTACGCCAGTCGCCCCGCGCTGACGATGGCCGCGCAGGGATTGCCGCCGATCCTGTACGCGAGCTCGGCGGGCGTCGCGACGTCCCACAGCGCGACGTCGGCCCGCTTGCCCGCGGCGAGCGTGCCGCGATCGGCGAGTCCGAGCGCCCGCGCCGCGTGCCGCGTGACGCCGGCCAGCGCCTCCCCGGGCGTGAGCCGAAAGAGCGTGCATGCCATGTTCAGCATCAGCAGCAGCGATGTTACCGGGGATGTCCCCGGATTGCAGTCGGTCGCGATCGCCATCGGCACCCGGGCCGCGCGAAACGCCGCCACCGGCGGGACTCGCGCCTCCCGCAGCGCATAGAACGCGCCGGGCAGCAGCACGGCGACCGTCCCTGCGCGCGCCATCGCGGCGATGCCCGCCTCGCTTGCGTATTCGAGGTGATCCGCCGACAGCGCGCCGAATTCCGCGGCGAGCGCGGCGCCGCCCGTGTCGGAGAGCTGGTCGGCGTGCAGCTTCACGGGCAGCCCCCGTGCACGGGCCGCCGCGAACACGCGTCGCGTCTGCGCCGGCGTGAACGCGATGGTTTCGCAGAACGCGTCGACCGCGTCGGCGATCCCCGCTTGGGCCGCCGCGGGGATCGTCTCGCGACAGACGAGGTCGACGTAGGCGTCGGCGCGGCCGGCGAACTCGGCCGGCACCGAATGGGCCGCGAGCAGCGTCGTGCGCACGTCGACCCCGACCTCGGCCGCGACGCGCCGCGCCGCGCGCAGCAGCCGGCACTCGTTCGCGGTGTCGAGCCCGTAGCCCGACTTGATCTCGACGGTGGTCACCGCTTCGGCCGCGAGCGCCTCGAGCCGCGCGCGGCTCGCCGCGACGAGCTCGTCGTCGCTCGCCTCCCGCGTCGCGCGCACCGTCGCGTTGATGCCGCCGCCCGCGCGCGCGATGTCCGCGTAGCTCGCGCCGGTCAAGCGCGCCTCGGACTCGCTCGCGCGATTGCCCGCGTAGACGAGGTGCGTGTGGCAGTCGACGAGACCGGGGGTGGCCCAGGTGCCGGGCGCGTGGAGCCGCTCGCGCGCAGTGGCGTCGCGCGGCAGATCCCGCGCCGCGCCGACCCACGCGATGCGCCCGCCGGTGATGCCGAGCGCGCCGTCGCGGAGGGTGCCGTACGGCTCGTCGCCGGTCATCGTCGCCAGGTGGGCGCCGGTCACGAGCATGTCGAATGCCGTGCTCATCGCGTGCTCATCGGAAGAGTGCCGAAAGGGTCGCCCGGTAGCGCGCGAGCGCGGCATCCTCGTGCGGGTGGTGCCCGTCGCGCACGGTCCACCGCCCGCCGACGATGACGTCGCGCACCGGTTGCCGGCACGGGCCGAAGATCGCCGCGTCGAGCATCGCGCCGACGGGCTGCGCGGCGAGCGCGGGCTCGTCGGCGTCCAGCACGACGAGATCGGCGCGGAACCCGGGCGCGATCGCCCCGGCCGGTCGCGCCTGCGCCAGCGCGCCGCCGCGGGCCGCCTGCGTGTAGAGCGCCTGTCCGACGGGCATGTCGCCGCCGGCGAGCACGTTGCGCGCCTGGTGCGCGAGACGCTGCGACCACTCGAGCTGGCGGAGCTCCGCGAACGGATCGATGACCGTGTTCGAATCACTGCCCACGCCGAACGCGCCTCCGCGGCCGAGGAATTCCCGCGCGGCGAACGTGCCGTCGCCCAGGTCCGCCTCCGTCGTCGGCGCGAGGCCGGCGACCGCGCGGCTCGCGGCGAGCCGGCGCGTTTCCTCCGCGCTCATGTGCGTCGCGTGCACGATGCACCAGCGCGCGTCGACATCGCAATGCTCGAGGAGCCATTCGACCGGGCGCGCGCCGCTCCACGCGACGCAATCCGCAACCTCCTTCGCCTGCTCGGCCGCGTGGAGGTGGATCGGGCCGCCCGCCGGCGCCAGCGCGACGACCGCCGCGAGCTCTTCCGGGGTCACCGCGCGGAGGCTGTGCGGCGCGACGCCCAGATTCCAGCCACCCGCCGCCGCATCGCGCGCGAGGCTCGCGACGAGCTGCGCGTAGCTCTCCCGCGTGTGCAGGAACCGCCGCTGGGCGGCCGCCGGAGGCGCTCCGCCGAAGCCCGCGTGCGCGTAGAACACCGGGAGCAGCGTCAGCGCGATGCCCGTCCGCTCGGCCGCGGCCACGATGCGCCGCGCGAGCTCGGCCGGGTCCGCGTAAGGCTTTCCGCGCGGGTCGTGGTGCACGTAGTGAAACTCGGCGACCGACGTGTATCCCGCCTTCAGCATCTCGATGTAGGCCTGTGCCGCGATGGCCTCGAACGCGTCGGCGTCGATCCGGTCCAGGAACGCGTACATCGCCTGCCGCCACGTCCAGAAGCTGTCGCCGTCGGCGCTCGCCGCTCCGGTCCGCCCCGCGAGCGCGCGCTGGAACGCGTGCGAATGCAGGTTCGGCATCCCCGAAATCAGCACCCCGGCCACGCGCTCCGCGCCGCCGGATGTCGCGCCGTGCTCGACGCGCGCGATGGTGCCGTCGGCGGCGATCTCGATCCGCACGTCGCGGGCCCAGCCGCGGGGCGTCAATGCATCGGCGGCGAAGAGGCTTGACGGGTGTGCCCCCACGCTTGCCGCTTGCGCGGCGGCGCTGCCCCCCGAGGGGGAGTGATTCGCGCGGCCTCCGCACCGGTGTACTGTTGGGGTCGCGGTTTGCGGTCGGCCGCCACCTGCGCTCGCAGACGCGCCCTTCGGGCCTCGGCTTCGCCCTGCTCGCGCAGGCGTTCGGGACGGCCCTGCGGCGCTCATGGAAGGTCGACGCTGACGACAAGCGCGACGGCGTTGCGCGACGGCCTGAACAGGACCGGCGCGCAATCGCCGTCCGCGGGTCGCTCGACCAGCACGGCGTTACCCGCGTCCAGCACGCGCGCCGGGTGTCCCGGAATGACGCAATCGTGAGCGCCGGTCGCCGCATAGGCGAGCACGAAGTCACCCTGCGCGATTTCGACCGGATCGCCGCGGATGACGGCGACGGAGCCACGCGCGGCGCCGCGCCGGAACATCGCGTTGAAGTCGCGGACCGGTCCCGCGATCAGCGTGCAGTCGACGGCGTCGTCGCCGCTGAACCGGTACGGCTCGAACGGCGTCCGCAACTCCTTCTCGCGACCGCGGCTCCTGAGCCACATGCCGGCGCCGTCGAGCAGCACGATCGTGCGCTCGACGCCCGGAAAGCGCGAGAACGGGCCGTCGCTCGCGACGTCGGCGATGCTGACCCTCCACGCGAATGCGTCCAGCGCCGCACCGGGCGGATACGCGGCGATTTCGGTCGTCCGCCCGCCGCCGTTCTTCCAGGGCATCGACGTGTAGTCGGCGGAATCGAGAAAGCGGACCATTCGGTGCGGCGTGTCCGTGCGACGCGCGAACGCGCCGGAGAACCGATTGTAGTGGCATCGCCGTCCTGCGCCAATGCGCGAACGGCGAGCAGCGCGCGCGGTCGTGCCCTGCGTCCGATCGCTAGTCGAGCAGTTTCGGCAGCACTTCGCCGGCCGCTCCCGCGAGCACGACCGTGGCCTCTGCGGAAAGCGGAGTGCGCGTCGGGTTCACCTCGATCACCGCGGCGCCCGCTTCCAGCGCCACGAACGGCAGCGACGCCGCGGGCTCCACCGCGGTCGATGTGCCGACGCAGAGAAACACGTCGCAGGCCTGCGCGGCGGCCCAGGCCGTCGCCAACGCCGCCGCAGGCAGCGCCTCGCCGAACCACACCACGCCGGGCCGGACCGGCGCACCGCAGTGCGCGCACCGGGGTGGCGTTCCGGGAAGCTCCTCGGCGGGCGACAGCAGGCGCCCTTCGGCGAAGCAGCGGTCTTCCATGAGGTTGCCGTGGAGCTCGATCACGTCGCGACTGCCGGCGCGCGCGTGGAGCCCGTCGACGTTCTGCGTGGCGAGCGCAAAGCGGGGCACGCGCCGCTCGAGCTGCGCCAGCGCGACGTGGCCGGCGTTCGGCGCCGCCTGCGCCACCTTCTGCCGCCGCCACGCGTACCACTCCCAGACGACGCTGGGGTTCGCCGCGAAGGCCTCGGGCGTCGCGAGCTCCTCGGGCCGGAACTGCGCCCACAGGCCCGTCATCGCGTCGCGGAACGTGGGGATTCCGGATTCGGCGGAAATGCCCGCGCCGGTGAGAACGGCAATGCGGGTTGCCGTCCGCAGCAGCGCCCGCGCGCGATTCAGTTCCTTGTCCATCGGGAATCGTTTTCGGACGGGCTCCGGCAGGATCCGTTCGGCGTGCTCAGGATCCGCTAGACGCGGCGTCCGGCAAAGGGGGCGGCGCGCTGACGTCGTACTCGCGCCCACCCCAGCTCGTCGGCGTCCGGGCGCGCAGATCGCGGGCGGCTTCGGCAAGGATGTCCGCCGTCAGCCAGGCGCCGGCGACGTGCAGCGGCGCGGTCCAGAGCGGCGCCTGCGAGAGCATCGAGATCCGCACCAACGAAACGAGCCACACCGCGCTCGCCGCCGCCCAGAGCGCGAGCAGCGTCGTTCCCATGTGCGAGTCGCGTCCGGCGACCAGCGCGCCGAAGACCCCGCAGCCAAGCGCCGACATCGGGAAGATCGTGCCGAGGAAGCGGACCTGCCACGCCGCCAGCATCAGGCGGCGCGGCTTGCGGTTGGCGGCCTCGGTGTAGATGCGTTTCCAGCCGCGCCGGAACTGCGCCCAGTCCGCGTACATGCGGCAGTGAAAGAGCCCGGCTGCGACGAACACCCCGCCCCTGCGCTTCGCGCCTTCGACGAGCCTTGCGAGCGCGATGTCCTCGAGCAACGCGTGCCTGACCGCCGCGTGGCCTCCCACCGCGTCGTAGGCGTCGCGGCGGAACAACATGAACTGGCCGTTCGCGAAGGGCCGGCGCTCGCTGCGCGCATTCGCCATCGTCAGCGGGTACATCCGCATGAGCTCGAAGCCGGCCGCCGTCTGCACGATGCGCTCGAACCACGTGTCGCAGGTCAGCGTGCTCAGCAGGCTGACGAGATCGAGCTTCCGGTGCCGCATCATCGCGAGCGACGCGGCGATGCAGCCCGGCGTGAAGGCGGTGTCCGCGTCCGCGAAGAGCAGGTACTCGGCGTCGCCCGCGCCCCGCGAGCGAGTCACGCCCGCGTGCACCGCGTGGACCTTGCCGGCCCAATCGTCGGGGCAGGCGTCGATCTCGACGATCTCGAACCGCTCGTCGCCGCCGATTTCGGCGCGCGCGAGCGCCGCGGTGCCGTCCGTGCAGCGGTCGAGCGCCAGCACGACGCGCAGCTGCGGGTACGTCTCCGCCCGCAACGACCGGATGAGCCGGCCGATCACGCGCACCTCGTTGTAGGCGGGAACGACGACGCAGACGCGCCCGGTGGGCGGCTCGGCGGCGGCGAGGCGCTGCCCCAGCCGCAATGTCGGCACGACCCAGGACGAGTGCTCGACGCGTATCCAGACGAAAACCCACAGCACGAGCGTCGCGACCGCGCCCGCGCCGAGCATCCAGCTGACGATCTCGAGCAACCAGTGCGGAACGGTCAACGCATCTGCCCCGGTCGGGGCCCGGCGGGAATGGAGCGGAGAAGTTTACACGACGCCCCGGCGTGATCGGCGGCCGGCACGCCGCTCAGTCGTCGCGCGTCGACGGCCTTATCGCCTCGCGCGTCGCCTCCGTCCACAGGCACTCCCCGTTCTTCGGCTTGACGTGCAGGATCGCGCTGCGCGGGAGCCCGCGGACGTGCCGGGTGATCACGTCCAGCACCCAGCCGTGCGTGATCACGAGGACGCAGCCGCCCGCATTGCCCGCGCCGATCACCGTCACGGCATGCAGGACCCGGGTCGCGAAATCGTCCATCGACTCGCCCTGCTCGAACGAGCAGGCAGGGTTTCGCTTCAGGATCTTCTCGAGGAGCACCGGATCGAGTTCCGCCAGCTCGGCCTTCGGAATGCCCTGGATGACGCCGAAATTGCGCTCCTTCAGGCCGCCGTGACAGACCGGCGGCGGCAATCCGAGGCGTTCGGCGATGATCTCCGCGGACTCGAGCGCCCGCCGCAACGGGCTCGTGTACACGCGCGCGAAGCCGGCTTCCGCGTACGCGTCCGCGAATTCGCGCGCCTGCTGCCGGCCGCGCTCGTTCATCGGAACGTCGAGCCAGCCCTGCAGGATCCCCGCCGTGTTCCAGTCGGTCTCGCCGTGCCGGGCGATGCAGATTCGGGCCGGGCTCGTCATGTATTCAGCGCTCGCGCGACATTGCTTTCTACGAGACAATACCGCATATGCGCGACGCCGTTGGATTGGCCGTCGTCTTCGTGGCCACAACGGAATGCAACCCCGGCTCACCGGCAGCTGCCGCAATCAGGCGTTCGCGTTCGCACTGCTGCTCGCGGCAGCGAGCGGCGTTGTCGCGGCCGCCGATCCCGCGTCCGACCAGGAGCCCGCCCGGCTCGTGGTTACCGGCGGCTACGGCCAGAAGGTCGCCGTCTACGGGCTCGGCGCCCTGTGGCAGATTCCGGTGGCCGTCGACACGCTGGCCCGCCATGGGCTCGACACGAGGCTCGGTGCCGACATCCTGCGCTGGGACGGGCCGTCGTCCGGCATCTACAACACGTTCCTGTGGGATGCGGGCATCACGCCCTATCTGCGCTGGCGACCCGCGGCCGGGCCGTGGCACCCGTTCTTCGCGGAGGTCGGGATCGGCGCGCATCTGCTGTCGCAGACGGCGATCAACCCGTCGCGCGAGTTCTCCATCGCCTTCCAGTTCGGCGAACGGCTCGCCGTCGGCTTCGATTTCGGGGCCCGCCGGCGCTACGAGGCGACGTTGTTCGTCCAGCACGTCTCCAACGCCGGGATCAAGGAGCCGAACCTCGGCCTCACGTATTTCGGCGCGACGCTCGGGATCCCGTTCGACTGATCGCGGGGAACGGCACCCGCGACGAACGGCGCACGGCCGCCGGGGCGGCGAGAGCGCGCATCGCCACCTCCAGCGCCTCAGTACCGCGCGCTGCCGGGGGTGCGGGGAAACGGGATCACGTCGCGGACGTTGGCGATCCCGGTCACGTACGCCACGGTGCGCTCGAAACCCAGTCCGAATCCCGCGTGGGGAACGGTGCCGTATCGGCGCAGGTCCCGATACCAGTCGTAGTGCTCCTTGTCGAGCCCCGTCTCCGCCATGCGCGCGTCGAGGACCTCGAGGCGCTCCTCGCGCTGGCTGCCGCCGATGATCTCGCCGATTCCCGGCGCCAGCACGTCCATCGCGGCGACCGTCCTCCCGTCGTCGTTCTGCCGCATGTAGAACGCCTTGATCGCCTTCGGGTAGTTCATCACGATCACTGGCTTGCCCGTGTGCTTCTCGGTGATGTAGCGCTCGTGCTCGGACTGCATGTCGATGCCCCATTTGACCGGGAACTCGAACTTCTGCTTCGCATGCTCGAGAATGCGGATCGCGTCGGTGTAATCCATCCGCACGAACTCGGAGTCGACGATGCCCGAGAGCTTGGCGATCACGCCCTTCTCGATGCGCTCCTCGAAGAACGCCATGTCGTCGGCGCGCTCGGTCAGCACCGTGCGCAGCACGTGCTTCAGCAGCGCCTCCGCGAGCGTCGCGTTGTCGGCGAGATCCGCGAACGCGATCTCCGGCTCGATCATCCAGAACTCCGCCAGATGCCTGCTCGTGTTGGAGTTCTCGGCGCGGAACGTGGGGCCGAACGTGTAGACCTTCGACAGCGCCATGCAGTAGGTCTCGACGTTGAGCTGCCCGGACACGGTGAGGAAGGTCTCGCGCCCGAAGAAATCCTGCGCGAAGTCGATCTTCCCTCCGGGCGTGCGGGGCAGGTTCGCGAGGTCTAGCGTCGACACGCGGAAGAGCTCCCCCGCCCCCTCGGCGTCCGACGTGGTGATGATCGGCGTGTTCACCCACACGAAGCCGTTGTCATGGAAGAAGCGATGGATCGCCTGCGCGATCGTGTGCCGGACGCGCGTGACCGCGCCGATGACGTTCGTTCGCGGCCGCAGGTGCGCGACCTCGCGCAGGAACTCGAGCGTGTGCGGCTTCGGCTGGATCGGGTAGGAGTCCGGGTCCTCGACCCACCCGACCACCTTGATCGCGGTCGCCTGCATCTCCCAGGGTTGCCCCTTCGCCGGCGACGGGATGATTCCGCCCGTCGCCTCGACCGAGCAGCCCGCAGTCAGGTGCAGGACCTGGTCCGCGTAGTTGGGGAGCGTGCTCGGCGCCACGACCTGGACGGGGTGGAAGCACGAGCCATCGGACACGTTGACGAAGGAAATTCCCGCCTTCGAATCGCGGCGCGTGCGCACCCAGCCCTTCACGGTGACGGGGCCGTCCTTCGGCGCGCGGCCCGCGAGGATTTCGGCGCAGGAGAGAGTAGTCATCGGATGCCTCGGGGGTACGATGGTCGATATTCTATCCGGCCGCGCAGTCTCCCCGGCGGTCAGCCGGGTACGAACGCCACCCGCATCACCGGATACAGGTTGAAGCGCTCGTCCCACGACGGATGCCGGCGGTAGAAGAACTCGAGCCGCGCCGCGGGACTCGCGGCAAACTCCGGCTCGGCGCCGAGCTTCGTCCGGAACTCCGCCGCCAGCGCGGGATCGGCGGCGAGCTGCTCGCGGGCGACCTCCTCGGCCACGTAGGGCTCCATGTACTCCTTCTGCTCGAAGGCGATGTTCAGCTCGCCCCACGCGGGCAGCGAGTCGGGGGCCTGCGGCTCCAGCAACGCCATCACGAGCCGCGCCCTGGGTTGCGCGATCGGCACGAACAGAGCGCCGGCGCCGACGTCGCGTGTCTCGGCCGTCCACTCGCCCTGCAGCGAGAGGCGTTGATGGCCTTCATTCGAGCGCGGGCCGAAATCCGCCTTGCGGGCGCGGAACGTCTCCACGGCGGCCGCCTCGAGCCGCGATGACAGCACCCGCGAAGCAATGCCGTGCTGCCGCAGCTTCTGCCCGATCCGCGCGGCGTGCGCGGCCGGCACGAGATAGCCGCCGAGCGGAGCGGTGACGGTCACGTCGGGCAGCAGCTCGTCGCGCAGCGGCAGCTTCCAGACTTCCGGCCTGCTCTCATCGTAGCGGGTCATCAGGGCGCCCGAAACGTCGGACATCGTGCGCGTGTACGCATAGCCGCGGAAGTCGATGACCCGCGTCCGGTCGCCGGCCCGGAACGACTGCGGCACGCGCTGCCCGCCGAGGCGGGTGGCGCGGACGTCGGCTTCCCGCGCGGCGGCGAGCCACTCGCCGCCGTGAGCGGCAACCTGCTCGAGCACCGACACGATGGCGTTGCGGCTGATCCGCACGCGCGTCGCGTAATCCTTCCACGAGTGGGTCTCGACCAGCATCCCGAAGCGATTGCGCAGCAGGAAGTAGCCCGTGGAGAAGCGCGGCGGCAGCACGCCGTCGGTGATGCCGGAAGCGGGGTCGTCGTCGACCGCGAACGCGAGGTAGAACGGCGTCGGCAGCGAGCCCTGCGCGGCGAGGTCGGCGATCACCGCGTCGCGCAGCGCGAGGCCGGCCGTCTGCAGCGCGGGGTCGCCGGCGTGCAGTGGCTCGACCTGGATCGACACGTCGTGCTCGAACTTGGCGCCGTCGGTCGCGTGCAGGTCGACGCAGGCCAGCGGGTCCCACGCGTCGACGAGACGCAGCATCGCCTGCATCTCGGGCGTGTCGGCCTTCGCGTAATCGCGGTTCAGGTTGAAGTTCTGCGCCGTGGTTCGCCAGCCCATCTCCTCGGGACCGCGCTGGTTCGGACGGTTCCAGCGGCCGAAGCGCTCGTGGCCGTCGACATTGAAGACCGGCACGAACACCAGCACCTGCCGGGCCAGCGCGCCCCTGGCGGCGCGGCCTTCGAGCACCTCGCGCAGCGCGATGAAGCCGGCGTCCTTGCCGTCGATCTCGCCGGCGTGGATGCCGCCCTGCACCAGCAGCACGGGGACGCCGCGCCGGCGCGCCGCGTCGGCGCTGAGCGCGCCGGTGTGCGTGGCGACCAGCGCCAGCATCGGGCGGCCCTCCGGCGTGCGGCCGAACTCGATGCAGCGCACCGCCTTCGGGTAGGCTTGGCGGAACGCCGCGCACAGCGCGATCACTTCGTCGTAGCGGCCGGTCCGCGCGAACGCGGAGCGCTCGGCGACCGTGGCGAGCGGGTCCGCGGCCGCGGTGGCAACGGCGCAACCCAGCAAGGCCGCGAACGAACCGGCGCGCAGCAGGCTTCGCCGGCAATCGGCGCGCCCGCGCGGGGCAGCCGAATGCCCCGCCCGATCGCGAGCGCGTACGAGCGGAAGTCCCGCGACCGCGTGCGGAGGCCGAGCGGGCAGGCTCGGGCCGGCCATCGGTCCCTCGAGGTCACGCATCGGCGTCGGCATCGTCCGCTAGTCTATTCGACTTCGGCACTCAGTTTGCTCGGCCATGGCGATGGGCACGCCGCGGCGGTTGCGCGGCAGGCGCGTCACGGGGCGCCCGCTGCAAAGAAAAAAGGCCGGGCGCACTGCCCGGCCTTCTCCGTCGGAGCGCGCCCCGATCGCTACTCCGGCTTGGCTTCCGCTTCCGCCGCCGGCTGCGGGCGGTCGACGAGCTCGACGAGGGCCATCGGCGCGTTGTCGCCGACGCGGAACCCGAACTTGAGGATGCGCAGGTAGCCGCCCGGACGCGTCTTGTAGCGCGGGCCGAGCTCGTTGAAGAGCTTGGTCACGACGGCACGGTCGCGCAGCCGGTCGAACGCCAGCCGGCGGTTGGCGAGCGTCGCCTCCTTGCCGAGCGTGATCAGCGGCTCCGCGACGCGGCGCAGCTCCTTTGCCTTCGGCAGCGTGGTCCGGATGACCTCGTGCGTCAGCAGCGAGTTGGTCATGTTGCGCAGCATCGCCAGGCGATGGCTGCTCGTGCGGTTGAGTTTCCGCAAACCGTGACGGTGGCGCATGGTTCTGCTTCCTTCGTTTTCGCGCGGGGTTATGAAGTACCTTCGTGCTTCGCACTCCGGTGTTCGCCCTTGGGGCGGCCCGGCGGGCTCACGGGCGGTCGAGCCCGGCCGGCGGCCAGTTCTCGAGCTTCATCCCCAGCGACAGTCCGCGCGATGCGAGCACTTCCTTGATCTCGTTCAGCGACTTGCGGCCGAGGTTCGGCGTCTTGAGGAGCTCCGTCTCGGTGCGCTGGATCAGGTCGCCGATGTAGTAGATGTTCTCGGCCTTCAGGCAGTTCGCCGAGCGGACCGTGAGCTCGAGGTCGTCGACCGGGCGCAGCAGGATCGGGTCGACCTGCGGCGACAGGCGCTCGGCGGCCGGCTGGGCGGTGCCCTGCAGGTCCGCGAACACCGACAGCTGCTCGACCAGCACCGACGCGGCGTAGCGGACCGCCTGCTCGGGCTCGACGACGCCGTTGGTCTCGATGTCGAGCACCAGCTTGTCGAGGTCGGTGCGCTGCTCGACCCGCGCGCTCTCCACCGCGTAGCTCACCCGGCGCACCGGGCTGAACGAGGCGTCCAGAAGGATGCTGCCGATCGTGCGGCCGCCGTCGGGCTTCACGCGCGCCGTCGCCGGCTGGTAACCGCGGCCCTTCTCGACCTTGATCTCCATCTCGATCTTCCCGCCCGCGGTCAGGTGCGCGATCAGGTGCTCGGGATTGATGATCTCGACGTCGGCGTTGGGCTCGATGTCGGCGGCGGTGACCGGCCCTTCACCCGTCTTGGCGAGCTTCAGCACGACGTGGTCGCGGCTGTGCAGCTTCAGCACCACGCCCTTCAGATTGAGCAGGATGTCGACGACGTCCTCCTGCACGCCGTCGAGCGCCGAGTACTCGTGGAGCACGCCCGTGATCCTGACCTCGGTCGGCGCGTATCCGGGCATGGACGACAGCAGCACGCGCCGGAGCGCGTTGCCCAGCGTGTGACCGTATCCCCGCTCGAACGGCTCCATCACCACCTTGGCGTGGAACGGCGAGCTGGACTGGACATCGATGATGCGCGGTTTCAAGAGGACATTGCTCTGCATGCGGAACCTTTATGCCGTAAGACTTCTGATGGACCCGACGGCGAGCGGCTCTCCCGCCGCCGTCGAACATCGGTTACTTCGAATACAGCTCGACCACCAGGCTCTCGTTGATGTCCTGCCCGAACTCCGAGCGATCCGGGGCGCCCTTGAAGGTGCCCGACATCTTCTTGACGTCGACCTCGACCCAGGAGGGGAACCCCACCTTCTCGGCGAGCTGCAGCGCGTCCTGGATCCGGAGCTGGCCCTTCGCCTTCTCCGTGACGCTGACCACGTCCGCGGCCTTGACCAGCGCCGAGGGGACGTTCAGGACCTTGCCGTTGACGGTGATCGAGCCGTGGCTCACGAGCTGCCGCGCCTCGGCGCGCGTCGAGCCCAGCCCCATCCGGTAGACGACGTTGTCGAGCCGCGATTCGAGCAGCTGGAGCAGGTTCGTTCCCGTCGAGCCCTTGCGCCGGGCGGCCTCGCCGAAGTACCGGCGGAACTGCCGCTCGAGGATCCCGTAGGTCCGGCGGAGCTTCTGCTTCTCGCGCAGCTGGTTGCCGTAATCCGACATGCGCATGCCGGACCGCACCCCGTGCTGGCCGGGCTTGGTCTCGAGCTTGCACTTCGAGTCGAGCGAGCGGCGCGCGCTCTTCAGGAAAAGGTCGGTGCCTTCCCTGCGCGCCAGCTTGCATTTGGGTCCGGTGTATCGAGCCACTGTGCTATCCCCGTGATTCGGTGAAGGTGTGATTGGGTGGAGGCGCGGAAGCGTGAACGATCAGATTCTCCGGCGCTTCGGCGGGCGGCAGCCGTTGTGCGGTATCGGCGTCACGTCCGAGATGCTCGTGATCTTCATCCCGAGCGCGTTCAGCGCGCGCACCGCCGATTCGCGGCCGGGCCCGGGTCCCTTGATCCGCACCTCGAGGTTCTTCACGCCGCACTCGACCGCGGCGCGGCCCGCGCGCTCGGCGGCCACCTGCGCCGCGAACGGCGTCGACTTGCGCGAGCCCTTGAAGCCCGCGCCACCCGAGGTCGCCCACGACAGCGCGTTGCCCTGCCGGTCGGTGATCGTGATGATCGTGTTGTTGAACGACGCGTGGATGTGCGCGATGCCTTCCGCGACGTTCTTCTTGACCTTCTTGCGCACCCGGGCGCCGGCCTTGGGGTTCTGCGGTGATGTTGCCATTCTGCTCTGTCCTTCCGCGTTACTTGCTCGTCGGCGCCGGCTTGCTCATGCCGGAGCGCGACTTCTTCGGTCCCTTGCGGGTGCGCGCATTGGTGCGGGTGCGCTGGCCGCGGACCGGCAGGCCGCGGCGGTGACGAACGCCGCGGTAGCAGCCGAGGTCCATCAGCCGCTTGATGCTCATCGTCACCTCGCGGCGCAGGTCACCCTCGACGGTGAATTTCTGCACCTGCTCGCGGAGCCGGTCCATTTCCGCGTCGGAAAGGTCCTTGATCTTCGCCGAGGTCTTGATGCCGGCCGCGACGCAGATCGCCTTGGCGCGCGGGCGGCCGATGCCGTAGACCGCGGTCAGCGCGATTTCCGCGTGCTGGTGATTCGGGATGTTGACGCCTGCAATACGGGCCATGTGTCTACCTTGTCGTCTACCCTGTGCAAATCGTGTTGGTCAGCCCTGCCGCTGCTTGTGCCGCGGATCCGTGCAGATGACGCGCACGACGCCGTGACGCCGGATGATCTTGCAGTTGCGGCAGATCTTCTTTACCGAAGCCAGTACCTTCATCTCTCACCCCTCGCGGTCCCCGGCCCCGTGTCCCCGGCCGGCAACTGACATGTGTCTCTCACTTCACTTCGCACGGAAGATGATCCGCGCCCGGG
>Ga0209253_10001390_pt1 | contig 21191 bp, 19 predicted proteins | sample FrelakmetBRP12BR_FD_187145 | JGI IMG/M metagenome (GOLD analysis project Ga0209253, IMG submission 187145) | Freshwater lake sediment microbial communities from the University of Notre Dame, USA, for methane emissions studies - BRP12 BR (SPAdes)... | ecosystem: Environmental > Aquatic >...
CGAGGCGCTGCCACTCGAGGAGCAGCCCGGCGGACCGGCCGCCGGCGGCGAGATGCGGGTCAGCATCTGGCCGGCGATCCACCCCCGGATCCTCGATCTCATCAGGACCCACCGGAGCACGCTCGTCTTCGTCAACAGCCGCCGCCTGGCCGAGCGCCTGGCCCAGCGCCTCAACGACCTGGCCGGCGAGGACCTGGTGCGGGCCCACCACGGCTCGATCGCCCGCGAGCAGCGGGTCGCCATCGAGGAAGCGCTCAAGGAGGGCCGCCTGCCGGCGCTCGTGGCGACCTCCTCGCTGGAGCTCGGCATCGACATGGGAGCGATCGACCTCGTCGTCCAGGTCGAATCGCCGACGTCGGTCGCGCGCGGCCTGCAGCGGATCGGCCGCGCGGGGCACCGGGTCGACGAGGTGAGCAGCGGGGTCATCTTCCCCAAGTACCGTGGCGACCTGCTCGAGTGCGCCGTCGTCGCCGAGCGGATGCGGGAAGGCGACATCGAGGCGACGGCGATCCCGCGCAGCCCGCTGGACGTCCTGGCGCAGCAGATCGTCGCGATGGCCGTGATGGACCGCTGGTCCGTGGCGGACCTCCACGCCACGGTCGGCCGGGCCTCGCCCTTCGAGACGCTCACCCGGGAGGCGCTGGAGGGGGTCCTGGCGATGCTTGCGGGCGCCTACCCGTCGGACGAGTTCGCCGAGCTGAAGCCGCGCCTCGTCTGGGACCGCGTCGCGGACACGGTGGAGGGCCGGCGCGACGCCCGGGTCGTGGCCGTCACGTCCGGCGGGACGATCCCGGATCGCGGCCTCTACGGCGTCTTCGTGGCCGGCGAGGCCGGGACGCCCGGCCGGCGGGTCGGCGAGCTGGACGAGGAGATGGTCTACGAGCTCCGGGCGGGGATGCACGGCGACGTCATCGTGCTCGGCGCCAGCAGCTGGCGGGTGACGGAGATCACGCCGGACCGGGTGATCGTCCAGCCGGCGCCCGGCGAGCCCGGCAAGCTGCCGTTCTGGAAGGGCGACGCCGTCGGCCGGCCGATCGAGCTGGGCCGCGCCCTGGGGGCGTTCGTCCGGGGGATCGAAGCCGACCTCGTCCGCGGGGCGAAGGGCCGGGAGGCGGCGCTGGCCCGTCTCGGCGACCGGCATCACCTCGACCCGCTGGCCGCGGAGAACCTCGTCGCCTACCTCGAGGACGAGCGCGAGGCCGCGGGTGCCCTCCCGACCGACCGGCGGGTCGTCGTCGAGCGCTTCCGCGACGAGCTGGGGGACTGGCGGCTCGTGCTCCTCACGCCGTTCGGCGGCCGGGTCCACGCCCCCTGGGCGATGGCGATCGAGGCGCGCCTGCGCGAGCGGCTGGGGGCGGAGGTCGCGAGCATCTGGTCGGACGACGGGATCGCGATCCGCCTGCCGGACGGCGACCTCGACGGAGTGGAGGACGACCTCTTCCCGGACGCGGACGCGGTGGAGGACCAGGTGGTGGCGGCGGTCGGAGGGACCGCCCTCTTCGCCTCCCGGTTCCGCGAGAACGCGGCGCGGGCGCTGCTCCTGCCACGGCGCCGGCCCGGCACCCGCACACCCCTCTGGCAGCAACGCCAGCGGGCCGCCGACCTCCTCGCGGTCGCCAGCCGCTACGGGAGCTTCCCGATCCTCGTGGAGACGTACCGCGAGTGCCTCGCCGACGTCTTCGACCTGCCGGCGCTCCGCGACGTCCTCCGCGGCATCGAGCGTCGCGAGGTGGCCGTCCACCGGGTGGAGACGCCGCGGGCGACCCCCTTCGCCTCCTCTCTCCTCTTCGACTACGTCGCCGCCTACATGTACGACGGCGATGCCCCGCTCGCGGAGCGACGGGCCCAGGCGCTCGCCCTCGACCGCGACCTGCTCCGCGAGCTGCTCGGCCAGGAGGAGCTGCGCGAGCTCCTCGACCCGGCGGCCCTCGAGGAGACGGAGCTCGAGCGCCAGGCGCTCGTCGACGAACGCAAAGCCGGCTCCGTGGACCAGATCGCCGACCTGCTGCGCCGGCTCGGCGACCTCTCGGAGGAGGAGCTCGCGGCGCGCACCCGCGGCGGGCTTCCGGCCGCCGGCGGGTGGCTGGAGACGCTGGCCGCCACCCGGCGGGCGGTGGTCGTGCGGATCGGCGGGGAGACCCGCTGGATCGCGGTGGAGGACGCCGCCCGGTACCGCGACGCGACCGGGGCCCAGCCGCCGGCGGGGACGCCCTCCGCGTTCCTCGGCGAGACACGCCACTCGCTCGGCGGGCTCCTGGCCCGCTGGGCCCGGACGCACGGGCCGTTCCTGGCCGCTGAGCCGGCGCGGCGCTGGGGGCTGCCGGAGGGGATCGTCGAGGAGGCGCTGGTGCAGCTCGTGGAGGCCGGGTCGCTGCTGCGCGGCGAGTTCCGCCCGGGCGGCGCCGAGCGCGAATGGTGCGACCCGGACGTGCTCCGCCTCCTCCGGCGCCGGTCGCTGGCGCGGCTGCGCCGGGAGGTCGAGCCGGTGGAGCCCGCGGCGCTGGCCCGCTTCCTGCCGGCGTGGCAGGGGGTGGCACCGGCGCCGGTTCCGGGGACGACCGGGGCCGACACCCCGGCGCCCCTGCGCGGCCAGGCGGCCCTGGAGCGCCTGGCGGAGGTGGTCGACCAGCTGGCCGGCGTCCCGATCCCGGCTTCCGTGCTGGAGCGCGACGTCCTCCCGGCCCGCGTCCCCGGCTACCAGCCGCGGCTCCTCGACGAGCTGGGGGCGTTGGGCGAGGTGGCCTGGGTCGGGTGCGGGCCGCTGGGCCGCGACGACGGACGAGTCGCGCTCTTCCGGCCGGGGCGGGGCGAAGTCCTGCGGGCCGCGCTCGTCGCCGGGCAGGCGGCGGTGGGGGAGCGGCCGGCCGGGGAGCGCCACGCCGCGATCCGGGCCTGGCTGGCCCGCCGCGGGGCGTCGTTCTACCGGGAGATCTTCGGTGCCGCGGGAGGCGGCTCGGATCGGGAGGTTCTGGACGCGCTGTGGGACCTGGTCTGGGCCGGCGAGGTCACGAACGACACCTTCGCCCCGCTGCGGGCACTGCGCTGGAAGCGGCCGGGGGGCGACCGCCGGCCACGGCCGGGGCGGCTGGCCACGCTGGGCCCGCCGGAGGCGGCGGGGCGCTGGTCTCTCGTCGGACCGCCCGGCCCGACGAGCGCGGACGCGGCGGCGCCCGGCCCGACCGGCGCGGACGAGGCGCCGGCGGCCGTCCCCTCGACCACCGAGCGGCTCCACGCGCAGGCCCTGGCCCTGCTCGATCGCCACGGGGTGCTGACGCGCGAGGCGGTGATGGCCGAAGGCGTGGAGGGCGGCTTCGCCGGGGTATACCCGGTCCTGCGCGCCCTCGAGGAGGCGGGGCGGATCAGGCGGGGCTACTTCGTCGACGGGCTCGGGGCCGCCCAGTTCGCCCTCGCGGGGGCGATCGACCGCCTGCGGGCGGCCCGCGAGCCCGACGCCGAGAGGAGCCGCGTGGACCTGCTCGCGGCGGCCGATCCGGCCCAGGCGTACGGGGCTGCCCTCCCGTGGCCGCGCCGCGGCGACGACGACCGGCGGCCGTTCCAGCGCGCGGCGGGGGCGCACGTGGTGCTGGTCGACGGCGCCGCCGTCCTCTACGTGGAACGCGGCGGCAAGGGGTTGACGACGTTCCCCGCGGCCGACGATCCCACCCGGGCCTCGCTCGCGCTGGCCGCGCTCGCCGGGCTGCTCGGCGACGGCCGGGCGCGCGAGATCGTGGTCGCGCGGGTCGACGGCGCGCCGCTCGGGCCCGACCACCCCTGGCGGGCGCGGTTGCTCGACGCCGGCTTCGTGCCCGGCTACCGGGGCCTGGCGCTTCGCCCGCGACGATAGGGAGCGGCGTCAAGCCGGGTGCAGAATGGGATGGGACGCGCACCGGGCGTCCGGGGGCCGTCCGGCTCTTGCCCGATGCACGGCACGCGCCTACGGTGCCCAGTCGGCGGGAGGCTCTGACGCGCGGCCCACACCCTGGTCGCCGGGACCGCGCCGAGCCACTGGCGAGACCGACCCGCGCCTGGCGGAGGGCCTTGCGATGCGCCGGTTTGTGTTCCTGACGGCGGGAGTGGCGGCGGCCGTGGCGGGGGTCGCTGTCGCGTTCCGCTTGAGAGAAGCCTCGGCCGAGGGCTGGCGGGAGCGGCTGATGCTCACATCGGTCGGGTTGCCGAGCGGCCCGCTCGGCTGGGTCGCCACGTGGCAGATGGCGTTCGAGCACCGGCGGGCGTACGCGACGATGGCCCGGGAGCTGGACCTGCAGCCCGACGACGTCCTGCTGGACGTCGGCTGCGGGTCGGCAGCGTTCCTGGAGCGTCACGCGGCGCACGTCCGGCATGTCGCCGGCCTGGATTCATCGGAGATCCCCGTGGGCATGGCCCGACGGCGCCTCGCCGACCGCATCGCCGCCGGGACGGCGGAGATCGTCCTGGGCGATGCCATGGCGATGCCGTGGCCGGACGACCGCTTCAGCGTCGTGACCTCCTACGTCCTCCTCGAGTACGTCCCCGATCCCCTGAAGGCCTTGAGCGAGATGCACCGTGTCCTGCGCCCCGGCGGGCGGGCGGTACTCTCGCTCGGCTTCCCGATCAAGGACGCGAGCCTGTCGGGCACGAAGAACGCCTGGGGCCTCTGGCGCTGGAGCGAGGCCGACGCGCGGCGGCTGATGGAGGAGGCCGGCTTCGGCGACGTCGTGGTCTCGCCGCCGCCGACGTGGGAGTTCAGCTTGCAGATCGCCCGGGGCACCAAGCAGGCATCGCCAGCGGTCGCGGAGGCTGCCGAGACGCCGGCACTCGCGCAGGAGGCACTGACCTGAACGGGTCGCAGGCCGAGCCCGTGCGGTGAGCCGCCGGCCGGCGACTCCGGGGAGGAATGCTGATGGCCGACCGAACCATCGACGTGCGCTGCGGCCGCGACGGCCCCGGCTGGCTCTGCCTCGTGCGGGTTCGCGAGGGCGCCTTCGCCACCGAGCACCGGGTGACGGTCGCGGCGGTCGACCTCGCCCGCCTCGACCCCGGCGCCTCCGACCCGGAGCGCCTCGTGCGGGCCGCCTTCGAGTTCCTCCTCGAGCGGGAGCCGGCGTCGTCGATCCTGCGCTCCTTCGAGCTCCCGGTCATCGGCCGCTACTTCGCGGGCTGGGAGTCCGACGTCATGGGCCGGCTCGAGGGGTAGCGCGGCGACGGTCAGCGGGCCGCCGCAGGCGGCCGAGGCCCCGGAGGTGCCTACGCGGGCGTGAGGCCGAAGACCCGCCGGAAGCGCGCCGCGAGCGCCGGCCGCCGCCGCACGTCGCGGAGCCAGCCCCGGGCCCATGCGATCCAGGTGGCGGGGCGCAGGTAGCGGGCGGGATCCGGGTCGGGCCACAGCCAGGGCACGAGGCACCAGGCGAAGACCAGGTAGTCGACCCGCGGGGGCCGCGGGAACGCGAACAGCACCTGGAGCTGGACGAGCGTCGCGTCGAGCGTGAGGAGCGACAGGACCCCGGCCACGGCCAGGAAGACGACGCCCCAGGCGCGGCCCCTGGGGGCGAGAAGCGGCAGGAAGATGATCGGGACCCACTTCAGCGCCGTCGCCAGCGCCCACAGGAGCCCGGCGGTGCGGGGGGCCGTGAACTGCGCCCCCCAGATCATGAGCACCAGGAGGAGGTTGATGTTCCCGGTGTCGAGGTTCGCCAGGAAGGGGAAGAGGAGCAGGAGCACGGTGATCGCCGTGGCCAGCGGGCGGAGCCGGTAGGCCCAGCCGATCGACCAGAGGAGCAGCACCACGTTCGCCGCCCGCCACGTGAACCAGGCGACGTCCCAGGGGAGGAGGGCCCAGGGCACGAAGGCGGGCAGCAGCCACGGGACGTAGACGTAGGGCATGAACGGGCCGGTGGGGTGGTACGGGTCGCCGCCGGCGAGCCAGATGCGGACGGCCGCCCAGTAGGCCCGGGCGTCCGCGCCGGCCAGCTCGCCGCGGGCGAACAGCGCCGCGATGCCGATTCCGCCGGCGAGCGCCAGGAGCACGATCGCCGCGGCGTGGCGCGGCTGCCGCAGGCGCGCGGCCTCGCGGCGCAGCGCCCGCCGCAGAAGGCCGCGGTGGGCCCGCGCGCGGCCAGTTCCCCGGAGCGCCGCTGGCTGGGACATCGCCGGCCGAGTATCGCACGGGCGACCCCCCTCACCCCCTTGCGAGGTCAGCCGATACACTCGGGATCATGTCGACCCGCCTCGTCACGCCCGCCGAGCTCGCCGCCCTCCGTGACCGGATCGCACCCGCCGAGCCGGCCTTCCTGGCCGACCTCGAGCGTCTCGTCAACCTCGACTGCGGGAGCTACACCCGCGACGGCGTGAACGAGGTGGGAGGCTGGGTCGGGGCCTTCCTGGAGCGCCTGGGCGGCGAGGTGACGCGCCATCCCGATCCGAGCGGGGCGCTCGGCGACACGGTCGAGGCCGTCTTCGAGGGTGAGCCCGGCGGCCCCCGGGCGATCGTCCTCGGCCACACGGACACGGTCTTCCCGGCGGGAACTGCCGCCGCGCGTCCGTTCGCCATCACGGACGGCATCGCCACCGGGCCGGGCGTCACCGACATGAAGTCCGGGCTGCTCACCCTTCTCTACGGCCTCGAGGCCGCCCTCGCGGTGACCCGCGACGCCGGCCGACCGCTCCCCTACGAGCGCCTCACTGTCATCGCCAACCCCGACGAGGAGATCGGCTCGCCGTCGTCGACGCCCCACGTCGAGCGCGTCGCCCGCCGCTGCGACGTCGCCTTCAGCCTGGAGTGCGCCCGGGCGAACGGCGACATCGTCTCGTCGCGCAAGGGGACCGGCGACTACGTCATCACGGTCAATGGCCGCGCCGCCCACGCCGGCGTGGAGCCGGAGAAGGGGCGCAGCGCGGTCCTCGCCGCGGCGCACCTTGTGGTGGGCCTGCACGGCCTGACCGGGCGCTGGCCTGGCGTCACCTGCAACGTCGGGGTGATCGAGGGCGGGATCCGCCCGAACGTCGTTGCCGAGCGGGCGGTCCTGGAGGTCGACCTGCGGGCGGTCGAGCGGGTCGGGATGGAGGCGGCGGACGCGGCGATCCGGGCGCTGGCGGCGGAGCCGGCGGTCCCCGACGTGACGATCGACGTGGAGCTGCGGCACCGCCACTGGCCGATGGAGAAGCTCGAGCGCTCGGCGCGGCTCGTGGAGCTGACGCAGGGGCTGGCCGGCCGCCTCGGCTTCGCCGTCCGCGACGCCGCCACCGGCGGGGCCTCGGACGCCAACACGACGGCGGGGCTCGGCGTGCCCTCGCTCGACGGCCTGGGCCCCATCGGCGGGATGGACCACTCGCCCGAGGAGTGGCTGGACGTGGCGAGCATCGTCCCGCGGACCGCCCTCTTCGCCGCGCTGCTCCTGGCGACGGGCCGTGACCCGGACGTGCGCGCCTGGCGGGACGGGAGCTCGTGACCGGGAGGCGGGAGGCCGAGTCGCGGCGCCGCCGGGGCCCCGGCTGACGGCGCGATGCACGTCCTCGAGCTCCTCCAGCCGGCGATCCTGCCGGCCTACGCCACGAGCGCGGCCCGGATGGCCCGCCGGGCGCTGCGAGGGCACGTCCGCCACCCCGGCACCGCGGCGACGATCCTCCCCGCGGTGCTCGAGCGCTGCTGGGACGGCCGCCGCTACGCCGCGTCGGGCGGCCAGTTCCGCCAGCACTGGGCTCGCGACTTCGGGTTCGCGGCATCCGCGCTCGTCCGGCTCGGGCACGGAGCGCGCGTCGACGGGACGCTGGACTGGGCGCTCGAGGCCTGGTCGCGGGCGGGACGGGTGACCACGACGATCTTCCCCGGCGCCCGGCCGGCCGATGTCTGGGACTACGGGGTCGACTCGCTCCCGTTCGTCTTCCGGTCGCTCCGGGCGGCGCCCGCCGGCGAGCGGCTCGTCGCCCGGCATGCCGCGCTCCTTGGCGCCGAGGTCCGCCGCTTCGCCGACGAGGTCGTCGACCCGCGCACGGGCCTCGTCCGCGCCGAACGCCGCTTCTCGACCCACCGCGACACCGTCGCCACCAGCTGCAACGCCTATGCCAACGCGATGGTGGCCCTTCTCGAGCGCGAGCTGCGCGAGACGGGCTGGTTCGAGCGCCCGTTCCCGGCCGGCGCCGCCGAGCGTCTCGTCGATGCCTTCTGGCGGGGCGACCGATTCGGCGAGGGCCCGCGCGGGACGCAGGAGCACGACCTGCCGACCGGCGACGGGAATGTCGTGCCGTTCTGGCTGGGGATCGTGCCCGACGCCCTCGGGGCGTCCGCGATGCTCGACGCGCTCGATGCGGCCGGGCTCACCGAGCCGCTCCCGCTCCGCTACAGCGGCGCACCGCCCGCGACGGAGGACGCGGTCCAGCGGCTCTTCGTCCCGGACTACCAGGGCACGGCGATCTGGACGTCGCTCGGGGCGATGGCGACCGAGGTCGCCCTCCGCGTGGACCCCCTGCGGGGCGAGCGCTGGCTCCGTGGCCACCTGGAGGTGATCGAGCGGGACGGCACGATGTGGGAAGTCCTCGACGGTGCCCTGCAGCCGTACCGCGGCCGGCTCGGCCTGTGGCGCGCCGACGAGGCGATGCTCTGGGGCGCCCTCTTCCTCGACCTCCTCAGGCGATCCCCGCGGCCCGCAGGAGGGCGGTGAAGGCGATCGCGACGAGGAGCCCGAGGGCGAGGTTGCGCCGCCAGGCGACGATCGCGGCGCAGGCGAGCACGGCGACGGCCTCGGGCCCGACGACGAGAACGGACCCGGTTGCGGCGTCGTCAACGAGGACCTCGACCGCCGCGATCGCGCCGAGCACGGCCGGCCCGACGAGGCGCAGGTAGGCGAGGACGGGCGGCGGCAGCCGCTCGAACTGGGGCGCCAGGAGCGGGATCGCCCGCGCCGGGTACGTGACGGCGAACATGAGGACGGCGAGGCCGACGAGTTCGACGCTCACGGCGCGATCCCGTCGTCGCTCGCCCGCTGCGCCAGGCTCCGGACCTCGCCGGGGAGGTCCACCGGCTCCGGGGCAGGCCCGCCCCGGCGAGGGACCGCGAGCCCGGCGAGCGGACCGAGGACACCCCCGGCCACGACCCCGACCCGCGGGTCCACGGCGAGCGCAACCGCGAGGCCGATCGCGACCCCGGCGGCGAGCGCCACGACCTCCCGGCGGCCGGTCGCCAGCCCGACGGCGAGGCCCGCCATCGCCGCCGGGAAGACCACGTCGAGCCCGAGCACGGTCGGGTCGGGGATCGCCTGGCCACCGACGTGGCCGACGATCGTCGCGACGTTCCAGGGGATGAAGACGCCGCCGATCGCGGCGATCCAGTAGCCGCGTCCGTCGGTGACGCCGAGGCGCCGGAAGTGGACGAGGGAGAGGGCGAACGACTCGTCGGTGAGGACGTGGGCCATCGCGGCGCGCTCCGGGCGCGGGCGGACGCGGAGCCATGGGGCGAGCGCGGCCGCGTAGAGGAGGTGGCGGGCGTTGACGAGCCCGGTCAGGAGGACGATCGCGCCCCAGCCGAAGCCGGAGGCGACCATGCCCGCCGCGGCGAACTGCGACGCGCCGGCGAAGACGAGGGTGGAGAAGGCGACCGCCTCGACAAGGGAGAAGCCGGCACCCCGCGCCGTGAGCCCGAAGACGATGCCGAAGCCGACCGCGGAGACGGCGATCCCGCCCATGTCGACGATGAGCCGGCGGCGGGCCGTCCGCAGGGCCCCGGCGTCGGGAGGCACGCGGTCGCCGCGGCCGGGTGGACGGCCGCCGGATGCGGGCGTTCCCGCCCCGGCCGGGCCCGTCAGCGGAGCGTGGTGCGGCCGCAGCGGTCGCAGAGCACGACGACGGCGTGCTTCTCGCGCGCGAAGCCGGCCACGTGGAGGAGGCCGCCGCAGCCGGCGTGGTGGTACGTCCACCAGCGGTCGCGCGCGTCGAGCGGCGTCGCCTCCGCGGCCAGGGTGGCGTCGAGGCCCTCGTGGGCCGCAACTGTCGCGGCGACGACGGCCGCCCGTTCGGCGTCGGTCTCCGAGGAGTAGGGATAGGCCTGGGAGATGTTCGAGGTCACGCGGGGATCTCCGGGGTGACGGCGGACGGGTTCCGACGGCGGCGAGTATCGCACGCCGCCAGGGTCCGGGAGGCCCCGGGCGGAGCCGCTCTCACTCCGGCGGGTCGCCGAGGGCGCGACGCCAGGCAGCCTCGAGGGCCGTCACCGTCGGCTCCGGGAGGTGCTGGCGGAGCGCCGCCGCGCAGGCCGCGTTCCAGATCGCGACGATTGCGAGGCGCGGATCCCACGGGGCGACGTGGCCCTCGATGAGGGCGATCGAGGCATCCTGGAGCTGGCGCGACGGCCGCGGCCGGAGGAACAGATCGACGATGCCGTCGAGGCCGAAGCCGCTGCGCTTCGGGGCCAGCTGCGGCGCGATGCGCTCCACGTCGATCCCGGTGAGCCCGCCGGCCAGGGCGACGAGGAGATCCGAGAACAGCGCCTGGAGGTCGTCCTCGAGCTCGCGTGGGAGCCTCGGACCATCCCACCAGGCGAAGAAGAACCCCTTGTCGAGGTGCTTGTGCGCCCGCTCGGCGACGAGCGCCCGCACCGCGTCATCGAGGGCGTGGAGATCCTCGGTCGTGAGGGCCGCAATCCGCCGGAGGAGCGCCCGCCGGGGGCCCGGGTAGAGGAGGGGCGGCCGCTCGGTCACCGGGGCGCAGCCATCTCGAGGCCGCTCACCAGGCTGCCGGAAGGCCGGGCGAGCGTGGGTCGGTGGCCGCGGCGAGCGTTCCCCCCCGGGCCGGGCCGCCGTCCACCAGCTCGATCGCGTGGCAGTGGCCGAGCGCGCCGTCGAAGGCGGCCCGGACATCGAGCCGGTGGCCCATCGCCGCCAGGCCCTCGAGGAGCCCCGGACGGAAGCGGGGCTCGATCGCGACGATCTCCGGGGGAGCGAAGTGGGCGTCCGGGGTCGGCGACCAACGCGGCGCCGCCACCGCCGTCGCCACATCGACGCCCCCGTCGACGAAGGCCGAGACGACCTGGGCGAAGATCGCCGGCTGGGCGTCGCCCCCCCTGCTGCCGTGGACGACCCACGGCCGCCCGTTCCGGAACAGCATCCCGGGAAGCAGCGTGTGGAGCGTCCGCTTCCGGGGCGCCAGCACGTTCGGGTGACCGGCATCCAGGCTGAAGTAGCTACCGCGGTTGTGGTAGGCGATCCCCGTCGCCGGGTCGACGACCCCGCTCCCGAAGCCGGCGTAGTTCGACTGGACGAGGCTGACCGCGTTCCCATCCCCGTCGACGACACCGAGCCAGATCGTGCCGCCGCCCCGCGGCGCCCGCGATGCCGGAGGCGCCGCGGCCCGGTCGGGGTCGATCTCCCGCGCCAGCCGCTCCCCGTAGGCCGGGTCGAGGAGCCGCTGGACCGGGACCTCGACGAACGCCGGGTCCGAGAGGTACGCGTCGCGGTCGGCCAGGGTGAGCTTCGTCGCCTCGATGCCGAGGTGAACCCAGCGCAGGTCGGCGCCGGCCGTCGCCCCGCCCGCCCCCGGCACGAAGGCCGGACGCCCGGGCGGCTCGAACGCCCGCAGCACGTTCAGGATCTCGAGGGCGACGACCCCCGAGGAGTTGGGCGGGTGGGAGGTGGCCGTCGCCCCGCGGTACTCGAGCGCCAGGGGCGTCTCCCAGGTCGAGGCATGGCCGGCGAGGTCGGCGGCGGTGATCGGGCTCCCGGCGGCGGCCAGGCCGGCCGCCTGGCGCCGCGCCAGCTCGCCCTCGTAGAAATCGCCCGGGCCGGCGGTTGCGAGGCGCTCCAGCGTGGCGGCGAGGGCCGGCAGGGTCACCCGCTCGCCCGGCCGCCACGGCCGGCCGTGGGGACGGTAGACGGCGAACCAGCCGCGGCTGCCGTCGCCGAGGGCGGACGCGAAATCCGGCGCGGAGGCTTCGACCGCCCGGACGAACGGCTCGTCGGCCGGGAAGCCGCCCGCGGCGATCTCGATGGCCGGCGCAAGGACGTCGGCCCATGCCAGCCGGCCGAACCGGGCGTGGGCATCGCCCCACGAGCGGACGGCGCCCGGCACCGTGATCGTCAGCGGGCCGCGGTGGGGGAGGGTTGCCAGGCCGCGCGATCGGAGTGTCGCGGCGTCGGCGGCCGCGGCGGACCGCCCCGACCCGTTCAGCGCGACCTGGGCGCCCGCGGCCTCGTCCCAGGCGAGCCAGAAGGCGTCACCGCCGAGGCCGCAGGCCTCCCCGAAGACGACGCCGAGGACGGCGTTGGTCGCGATCGCCGCGTCCACGGCGCTGCCGCCCCCGCGGAGGATCCCAAGCCCGGCGGCCGTGGCCAGGTGGTGCGGGGCGACGACCGCGCCGTTCGCACCACGGACGAGCGATGCCGGCACGAGCGGGCGGGGAACGTCCACGGGATCGATTGTAGGCGGCCCCGAGCGAGACGGGGCCGGCCCGGGGGGTGTGTGGGGGGTGGTGCGCCCTCGTATGCTTCGGGCAGACAGGGGATCGATGGAGGAGGACCAATGGGCCGCGTCGCGATCGTCACCGACTCGTCCGCCGACCTGGTGCCGGAGCAGGTCGCCGCGCACGGCATCCAGGTCGTCCCGCTCTTCGTCCGGTTCGACGAGCGGGAGTTCCGGGTCGGGATCGACCTCTCGACCGAGGCGTTCTGGGAAGAGCTGCAGAAGCCCGGCGCACCGTTCCCCTCGACGGCAGCGCCGTCGCCGGGCACCTTCCGGGAGACGTTCGAGGCGGCCTTCGCCGGCGGCGCGGAGGCGATCGTCGCGGTGCTCATCGGCTCCAAGCTCTCGGCGACCTTCGGCGCCGCGAAGCTCGCCGCCGAGGCGCTTCCCGACCGCGAGATCCACCTCGTCGACAGCGCGTCGACCTCGATGTCGACCGGGATCCCGGCGATCCTCGCGGCCGAGCTGGCAGCGAACGGGGTGCCCGCCGCGGAGATCGCCGCGCGTGTCCGCAACCGCCTGCCCGACCTCGATCTCTACGTCGCCATCGACACCCTCGAGTACCTGCGGAGGGGCGGCCGGCTCTCGGCCACCTCGGCCGCGATCGGGGGCGTCCTGTCGCTGAAGCCGATCATCACGGTCCGCGACGGCATCGTCGTGATTGCCGAGAAGCCGCGGACGCGGGCGAAGGCCCGCGAACGGGTCCTCGCGCTCGTGTCGGCGGCCCCGGTCGAGCGCCTCGCGGTCATCCACACCCCGACGAGCCCGCCCGACGAGGTCGCCGCGTTCCGCGACGCGCTCCTTGCCCGCATCCCCGGCGGGGTCGACCCCGCCCACGTCTCGACCGGGCTCCTCGGCGCCACGACGGGCCCGCACCTCGGGCCCGGGCTGATGGGGGCGGCCTTCCTGCGAGCCCGCTGAGCGTTCCCTGCGGCGACGGGTTCGGAGGGCGCGCGGTCGTCCTGAACGATCGAGCCGGTCCGCGGGCGGGATTCCTGCCGGCGGGCAGGGGGAACGGGAGAGGAGCAAGGGGGAGGCCCGATGGAGCGCGTCGCGATCATCACGGACTCGGCGTCCGACCTCACCGCGGCCGACGCGGCGGCGAGCGGGGTCCGGATCGTCCCGCTCTACGTGCGGTTCGGCGAGGAGGAGTTCCGCGCCGGCGTCGACCTCTCAACCGACGAGTTCTGGGCGCGGATGGTGGCGCCCGACGCCCCGTTCCCCACCACCGCGGCCGCGTCCCCCGGCGACTTCCAGGCCGCCTTCGAGGAGGAGCTGGCGAACGGGGCCGAAGCGATCGTCTGCGTCACCGTCGGCGGCAAGCTGTCAGCTACGTTCAAGAGCGCCGAGCTGGCCGCCCAGGCGCTCCGCGGCGAGGAGATCCACGTCGTCGATTCTTCCTCGGTGTCGATGGGCGTGGGGCTTCTCGCGCTCCTCGGCGCCGAGCTGGCGGCCGACGGGATCCCGGCGTCCGAGGTCGCCGCGACCCTCCGGGGCCGCGTCGGAGACATCGACCTCTACGTTGCCCTCGACACGCTCGAGTACCTCCGCAAGGGCGGGCGCATGTCGCCGGCCCGCGCGGCGATCGGGACGGTGCTCTCGATCAAGCCGATCATCACCGTGACGGACGGCGAGGTGGACACGGCCGACCGCGTCCGAACCCGCTCGAAGGCCCGCGAGCGCGTCCTCGAGCTCCTGACGGCCAGGCCGGTCGAGCGGATCGCCATCCTGTACACCCCGCCCGCCGACGCCGACGCCGCTGCCTTCGGGCAGGAGGTCTTCGCCCGCCTCCCCGGCGGGGTCGATGCCGGCCACGCCACGACGGCCGTCGTGGGCCCGTCGGTCGGACCCCACATCGGCCCGGGCTGCCTCGGCGCCGTGGTCCTGCTCCGGCGCTGAGGCTCCGGCGCTGAGGGCGGTCGCCCGGCCGCGTACCCGGCGGCACCCGAGGGTTGCGGAACGGATACGGGCCGGTGCCGGTACCATTGCGCCCGCTCTGCGGGCCGATCCGCCCGGGCGAAGCGTCCCCGTTCGGCCCTAGGCGGCGGGGCAAGGAGGGCCGGATGATCGGCCCGGTGTGATCTCCGTCGCGCCGCGACGGCCCGCATCGCGCGGGTCGCGCGCCGTGGCCGGCAGCCGTCCCGGAGGCGGCAGCATGGCCGCCCCGCCGGGGCGGACGAAATCGGCGGCACCCCCACGGGGCCCCGACAGGGAGGAACCCCTCTTCATGACCACCGAGCAGGCGGCGCCCGTCATCAACGCCTGGGAGGTCGCTCAGCGCCAGTTCGACCTCGCCGCGGAGCACCTCCACCTTGATCCAGGACTCCGCAGGGTGCTCCGCGAGCCCCGACGCGAGCTGACGGTCCACTTCCCGGTCCACATGGACGACGGGACCGTGAAGGTCTTCACCGGCTACCGCGTCCAGCACAACCTGGGCCGCGGGCCGGCCAAGGGCGGAATTCGCTACCACCAGGACGTCACGATCGACGAGGTCAAGGCCCTCGCGATGTGGATGACCTGGAAGTGCGCGGTCGTCGGGATCCCGTACGGCGGCGGCAAGGGCGGCGTCGTCGTCGACCCGAAGAAGCTCTCCAAGAAGGAGCTCGAGGGCCTCAGCCGCCGGTTCTTCACCGAGATCTCGGTTCTCATCGGGCCCGAGCGCGACATCCCTGCGCCGGACGTCAACACGACGCCCCAGATCATGGCCTGGTTCATGGACACCTACTCCATGCACGCGGGCTACACGGTTCCGGGCGTCGTCACGGGCAAGCCGATCAGCCTCGGCGGGTCCGAGGGGCGCAACGAGGCCACCGCGCGTGGCTGCGTCTTCACGGTCGTCGACGCGGCCCGCCACCTCGGCATGGACCTGACCCGGTCGACCACCGTCGTGCAGGGCTTCGGGAACGCCGGCTCGATCGCCGCCCGGCTCATGGTCGACGAGGGCTCCACCGTCATCGGCGTCTCCGACACCGGCGGCGCGATCCACAAGGCGGACGGGCTCGACATCGAGCGCGTCCTGGCCTGGAAGAAGGAGCACCGCACGGTCGTTGGCTTCCCCGGCTCCGCGACGATCACCAACCCCGAGCTCCTCGAGCTCGAGTGCGACGTCCTGATCCCGGCGGCCTACGAGAACCAGATCACCGATCGCAACGCGGACCGGGTCAAGGCCAAGATCGTCGCCGAGGCCGCCAACGGCCCGACGACGCCCGAGGCCGACGTGATCCTCACCGGCAAGGGCATCTTCATCATCCCGGACATCCTGGCCAACGCCGGCGGCGTGACCGTCAGCTACTTCGAGTGGGTCCAGGACCTCAACCGCGACCACTGGAGCGAGGCCGTCGTCAACGCCAAGCTCAGGGAGATCATGGACCGCTCGTTCGGCGAGGTCCTCGCCATGGCCGAGCGCGAGCAGGTCAACATGCGGACCGCGGCGTACCTCGTCGCCGTCCAGCGGGTGGCCGACACGACGGCCCTGCGCGGCCTCTACCCGTAGACCGACGCGGCATCGGGCCGCCGGCTGTACCTGTGCGAGCCCCGGCAGTCCGGCCGGGGCTCGCGGATTCCCGCGGTGTACCATCGGCCCACCATGCTCGACCACGAAGAGAAGTTCCTGTTCAAGGAGGAGATCCTCCACCTGGCGGGCGCGATGTCCGACTCGGCCGTCCTCGACAACGTGGAGGACCTCCTGACCGACGTCATCACGAGCCCGCGGTTCGACTCCGAGGTCTTCACCCTGGAGCGCTCGCTCCAGGTGATGCTCGGGGCGCGGGCCGGCTCGACCCTCGTGGGGCTCCTCACCGTGGCGCCCGAGGTCTTCGAGGAGGTCGGCGAGGTCCGCATCGCCCCCGAGGTTCACGAGCGGCTGACCGCCTGGCGAGCCCGCTTCGGCCTGGCCATCGACAACGCCCTGAACTTCCTGAACAACCCGGACGGCATCCAGGGCCACAGCTTCGCGACCCAGATCGCCCACATGGAGGACCGCCGTGTCCTCCAGGGCCGCCTGACGCTCGTCCGTTACAACAACGAGCCGCAGTTCTTCGTCGCCGACGCGGGGGTCTTCCTCGGCCTCGTTGGGGATGTCCTGGAGCGCCTGGGCCCGTACCTCGAGCCGGACAGCGTGGACCCCGACATGATCGGCCGCCTTCGCGAGGCCCTCGCGCTCGTCGAGCGCAAGACCACGCCACGCTGAGGTCGCCGGCCGTGCCCGTCCCCGGCCTCCGCCCCGTGCCGCCCGCCTGATGCGCCACCTCTACCTCGCCGCGACCGGCCAGAACCGGGGCAAGACCACCACGTCACTGGGGCTCCTGGACATCTTCCTCCGCGAGGGCCTGCGGACCGGCTTCATGAAGCCGGTTGGCCAGCGGACCGTGGTCGACGAGTCCGGCATCCCGGCAGACGAGGACGCGGTCCTGGTGAAGGCCGTCTACGACCTGCCCGAGCCGATGGCGGCGATGAGCCCGGTCCACATCCCGCGGGGCTTCACCAAGGCCTACATCGCCGGCGAGGTGGTCGAGGACCTCGGCGCCCGGATTGTCGACGCGCACGCGACCTTCGTGGCCGACAAGGACGTCCTCCTCATCGAGGGGACCGGGCACGCCGGCGTGGGCGCTGTCATCGGCCTCTCCAACGCTGTCGTCGCGGCGCTCCTTCGCGCTCCGGCCGTGATCGTGAGCGAGGGCGGCGTGGGGCGGCCGATCGACGAGATCGTCCTCAACGCGAGCCACTTCGCCGCCCACGGGGTCGCCGTCGCCGGGGCGATCGTCAACAAGGTCGACGTCGACGCCCAGCCGGGGATCGCGACGATCCTGGAACGGGGCCTGGCGCGGCACGGGATCCCGCTCCTCGGCGTCATCCCGTACCGGCCGATCCTGTCCAACCCGACGCTCTCGATGATCGTGGGGGGAACCGGCGCCGAGCTCCTCAACGCGGGTCCGGATCTCGACCTCGTCATCGGCGGCATCAGCGTCGCCGCCATGGAGCCGCACCACGTCCTGCAGCACGTGATCGGGCGCCGCATCGTGATCGTCGCCGGGGACCGCGAGGACGTCATCGTGGCGCTCTCGCGGGCGCATCGGGCGGAGATGCGCCGGCCCGCGGTGATCCGCGGTGAGGCGGAGCCGTCGACGGTCGGGTTCGTCCTCTCCGGCTACCGGCCCCGGCCGGCCGTCATCGACGAGATCCGGCGGGCCGAGCTGTTTGCCTGCTTCCTCGACGAGGATACGTACATGGTGGCCTCCGATGTTCATGACCTCCTGGTCAAGACCCACGCGTCCGACCGGGGCAAGATCGAGATGATCAAGTCGATCGTGGCGGCGTCGCTCGACGCCGAGCGCATGCTGGCGGTGGCCACGGACGCCGCCTGACCAGGGGAGGCACCTTGGACCCCGACGTCGGCACGCTCCTCGCTATCCTCATCCCGATCCTCGTCATCCAGCTGGGGCTGCTGGTCTGGGCCCTCTACGACCTCACCCGCCCCACGCGCCGGGTGAAGGGCGACAGCAAGGTCGTCTGGGCCCTGATCATCATCTTTGTCAGCTACTTCGGGCCCATCCTCTACTTCCTCGTCGGCCGCGAGGACGCGTGAGACGTCGACCGTGACCGCCCTCCCCGCGCCGGACGCCGCCGGAGCCCCGCCGGCGATCGAGGCCCACGGCCTGACCAAGCGCTACGGGGACGTCCTCGCCCTCGACGCGCTCGACCTGGCCGTGCCGACCGGCGCCGTCTTCGGGTTCCTGGGGCCCAACGGCGCCGGGAAGACGACGACCCTCCGCCTCCTGACCGGCCTCGGCCACCCGACGGCGGGCACCGCCAGCGTGGCCGGCGTCGAGGTCGGGAAGGAGTCGCTGGCCCTTGCCCGGCGGATCGGCTATCTCGACCAGGACCCCCGCTTCTACGGCTGGATGACCGGCCGGGAGCTGCTGGCCTTCGTCGGGCGCGCCTACGGGATGACGGGCGCGACGCTCCGCTCGCGGGTGGACGAGGTCCTCGAGATGGTGGGGCTCACCGACGCCGCCCGGCGTCGCATCGGCGGGTACTCGGGTGGCATGCGCCAGCGGCTGGGGGTGGGCCAGGCGGTGCTGCCGCGCCCGGCCGTCCTCTTCCTCGACGAGCCGGTGAGCGCCCTGGACCCGGCGGGCCGGCGCGACACGCTGGAGCTCATCGGCCGCCTGCGGGGGGCCGCCACCGTCTTCATGAGCACCCACATCCTCACGGACGTCGAGCGCATCTGCGACAGGGTGGCGATCCTCGACCGCGGGCGCCTGGTGACGGAGGCGCCGATCGACGAGCTCCTCGCGCGCCACGCCACGCCGGTCTTCGAGCTCGACCCCGAGCCGGGCCAGGAGGCCGCCGTCATCGCCCTGGCCGAGAGCCTCCGGGCGGCCGCGTGGGCCCGCGACGTGCGGGCCGAGCACGGCCTGCTGCGGGTGATCGTCTCGGACACCGGGCGGGCGACCGCGGAGGCGCTCCCGCTGGTGGTGGCCGCGGGCGTCCGGCTGGCACGATTCGAGCGGGTCCGGCCCACGCTGGAGGACGTCTTCCTCCAGCTCGTCGGCAACGGGCCGGTCGACGGGACGGCGGAGGGTGGCCCGCCGGCGCCGGCCGATCGGCCGGCCGGAGGGCCGGCGGCATGACCGGCTTCGGGCTCATGCTGCGGAAGGAGGTCCGCGAGCAGGTCCGCACGATGCGGCTCGTCGTGGTCGTCGCCGTCTTCGCGATCTTCGGCCTCCTCTCGCCGGTCGTCGCCCGCTACACCCGGGAGATCGTCGAGGCGGTCGGGGGTGGCCAGTTCGGGGGCATGATCCCCGATCCGACGGTGGCCGACGCCGTCATCCAGTTCACCAAGAACGTCGGCCAGTTCGGCGTCGTCATCGCGATCCTCGTGACGATGGGCGCCGTCGCCACCGAGAAGGAGCGGGGGACGGCCGCCTTCCTGCTGACGAAGCCGATCGGCCGCGGAGCCTTCGTCGCCGCGAAGGTGGTCGCCATCGGGGCCCTGCTCGCCCTCGCCCTGGCCGCGGCCGGCGCCCTCTGCTGGATCTACACGACGATCCTGTTCGAGCCGCTGCCCGTTGCCGCCTTCGCGGGGGCCGTCGCGCTCGTCTGGCTCTCCCTCGCCGTCTTCGCAGCGCTCACCTTCCTCGCCTCGGTGGCCACCCGCTCGGCGCTCGTGGCCGGCGGGGCCGCCTTCGGCCTCTTCCTGGTCGTCGGGATCCTCTCGGCGCTCCCGGGGATCGGGCCCTACCTGCCCACGAGCCTGTGGGGTGCCGCCGACGCGCTCGCCCTGGGCACGGTCCCGGACCCGCTCCTGGGCCCGGTGGTCGTGAACGTGGCGCTCATCGCCGTCGTCCTGGGCCTCGCCTGGTGGGGCTTCCGCCGCCAGGAGCTCTAGGCTGCCGGGGCCTCGAGCGTCGCGGGGGGCGAGGGCGGGGTCGAGCGCGGGCGCACCCAGCGGGCGACCAGCCAGGCGATGCCGATCGCGAGCCCCACCACGAGGGCCAGCGGGAGCAGGACGATCCCGACCCAGATCGCGGCGCTGGCGACGCCCTGGCCGAGGCCGACCAGCGTCGCCGCGGCCCGGTCGACGTCCGCCGCGGGATCCCAGCCCTCGCGGACCTGGGTCACGGCGACGACCGGGGGCAGCGAGAAGCCGACGGTGAGCGTGGCCAGGGCCGCCCGCTCCTCGAGCGCCTGCTTCTGGGCCGTGAGCTGCTCGATCTCCCCCCGGACGCCGGTCAGCTGGGCCTGGACCTCGAGGATGTCGGTGATCTTGGTGGCCTTCACCATGATCGCCTGGAGGGCGGCCTCGGTCGCCCGCAGGTTGGCCAGCCGGGCGCCGAGGTCGACGACCTGGCTGGTGACCTCCTCGCTGGCGGTCTGCTCGGCGAGGATCTTCGTTCCGACAGCGCGGAGCGCGGCGAGGGTGGCCTCCCAGCGGTCGACCGGGACGCGATAGGTGACCGAGGCGCCGGCGCGTTCGCCGTCGCCCTGGCGCTGCGAGGCGGCCACGTAGCCGCCGGCGGCCGCGACGGCCTTCTCGGCCGCAGCGAGCGCGTCGTCGAGGACCGCGACCTCGAGGTCCAGCTGGCCCGTTCGGACGATCAGCGGGCCGTTGACGATGTCGGGAGACCCGCCCGTCCTGGAGCCGGTCGCCCAGTCGGCCTTGATCGAGTCCTCGGCCGGGGCGGCCGTCGCGGCGGGGGCGGGCATCTCGACAGCGCCGTCCTCGACCGACGGGCCGAAGGGAGAGAGGGTCGAGGCGCCGCCGGCGCACGCGCCCACGGCGAGCGCGACGAGGGCCAGGAGCAGCACGCCTGCGCGGCGCGGGGAGGGAACGGACCGCGGCCTGCGGGCCGCCGACGGTGTGCGAGCGGTCATCGGGAGGACCCCCGTGCTCGGACGCGGGGATGGCTCGGTCCGCGTCTCGGGGCCGTGACGGCGGTCAGGGCGCGGCGGTTCCCGGGAGGTCCTCGGGGTCGGGTGACGCGCCGGGCGTCCCCGCGGCCGGGTGGAGCCGCCCGGCGCCCCGGTCGCGGGCCCACCGCGCTGTGACGCCGAAGAGCGCCGCGGCCACCCCGCCGCCGGCCAGGGCCACGTCCCGGTCAGCCGAGCGCCAGGTTGTCGATGAGGCGGGTCGACCCGAAGCGCACGGCGAGCGACAGGAGCGCCGGCCCCTCGACCCGGTCGAGCTCCGCCAGCGTCACGTCGTCCGCCAGTGACACGTACTCGACCCCGGCCAGCGGCTCGGCGGCGAGGGTGGCCCGCACGGCGTC
>Ga0209253_10001391_pt1 | contig 21186 bp, 17 predicted proteins | sample FrelakmetBRP12BR_FD_187145 | JGI IMG/M metagenome (GOLD analysis project Ga0209253, IMG submission 187145) | Freshwater lake sediment microbial communities from the University of Notre Dame, USA, for methane emissions studies - BRP12 BR (SPAdes)... | ecosystem: Environmental > Aquatic >...
GCCTTTGCCATACTGCTCGGGTGGCGCGTAGCCTTCGGTACCGAACTTGATCGTGTCGCCTTTCTTCTTGCCACCCTTGAATTCACGCGCGATGCCAAAATCGATGATTTTGGGAACGGGTTTTCCGTCCTGGACGGCGACCAGGACGTTGGACGGTTTGAGGTCGCGGTGGATGACGCCTTTCTGGTGGGCATGCTGGACGGCCTCGCAGATGGGGATGAAGAGCTCCAGCCGCTCCCGAGTCGTAAGTTCGTTCTGGTCGCAGTATGTCGTCAGGGGGATGCCCTTCACGAGCTCCATGACGAAGTAGGGCCGGCCGGTGTCCGTCGCCCCGCCGTCGAAAACTTTGGCGATATTGGGATGATCCATCACCGCCAGCGCCTGGCGCTCGGCCTCGAAGCGGGCGACGACGTGATGGGTATCCATCCCCAGCTTGATGATCTTGAGCGCCACCTGGCGCTTGACCGGGGCGGTCTGATCGGCCAGGAAAACGACGCCCATGCCGCCTTTGCCCAGCTCCTCAACAAGCCTGTATTTGCCCGCGATGAGCGAGCCCAATCCCGGCTCCTTGATAGGCGGCTCGACGGGAGTGGCGCGGGCATCCAATGTTTCCACTATCGTGGGGAGCGCGGCTCCGCAGGCACCGCAGGACGGGCGGTCGGGTGGGTTCTCGGATTGACATTTTGGGCATTTCATGGTCCACCTCCCGGCTAGTTGCCGTAGCTCCCTATCTTGTCCCAAAAACAATCAGCGTTTTAGATATTTTACTCTTTCCTTCCCCATATAATCATCCATGCGGGACCGCCATGGACTTTGTATTCTTTAAATGGAGATCGTGCGAAAAAATCCTGTATCTCTTTGGGGGTGTAGCTGGCCAGCACCGACCCCAGCGGTTCGTTGATCTTTCGCATCGCCGCGGGCATGACTATCGAAGTGGCAAATATCATTAGCAAATAAAAGAAGAGCCGAGAATCCCTGCGCATATCAATCAATAACACTTGCCCTCCGGGTTTGAGCGCCCGGTGAATTTCCGCCAGGCCGCGCTCCGGTTCGGTCCAATGATGTAACGACAGGCTGCTGACGGCAAAATCCAGCGTTTGATCCGGCAGCGGCAGGCTTTGGATATTCCCTTCGCGAAATTCGACTCGCCCTTCAAACCCAAGCGACATTGCATTCGCGTTGGCAGTTTTAATCATCTCCTGCGCCGTGTCCAGCCCAAGAACCCTCAAACGAGGGAATTTCTGGGCGATGAGCATGGTCAATAGCCCTGGACCGCAGCCAATGTCAGTCAGGATTCCCGTCGGCTTGTGCCGGCGCAGTTCCCGCACGATCAGCCGCCTCAAGACCCGAAACTGCGGCCATTTGCTGATCCGGTCGTAGGCTTGCGCCGCTCGAACGTCTTCAATGCCTTCAAGACTGGGTTTTCGACTTGGTCGAACCTTAATAAAGATCAGTGAAGCGAAAAGGACAGCGAGGGCAGTTATCGCCAGGATCATTCCTGTTGTCATCCGGTCTCCAATCCCATCTTACTCCCTTCGCTGGTTCCTATCAAAGTTCAGAGCTTAAGCTGGCCAAAAAAGATAAAATCGCATTATTTCATAAGGACAAGATTATCTTCCCGTTTTGATTCCACTGCCGAGGACGATCATATTGAGAGAGAGAAATTCCTCGGCTGTAACGATTTTGATTCCTCGAAATTCTTTCAATGCAAGCAGATGTTTGTCGCCGCTTATGATCAGGTCGGCTTGTCCGTCGACGGCCAGGACAAGGAACTTATCATCGGAAGGATCTTCAGCAATTATCCGAAAGACTGCGGAAGTCTTGACCGGTTCAACGAAGGGTATGAGATCCTGCTCGATAATGGACTTGATATCTTCTTTGGCCAATCTGAATTTAGGGTAGGCCAGAACCCTAACGTATTCGTTGAGAACGTCTGAAGACATGAGCACGTGGAGGCGGCCTTTTTGCCACAGCCCGACAAGCTGGCTCGGGCGGCCGTGAAACAGAATGGCTGAGATGAAGACGCTGGTATCCAGGACGACTCTTGAGGCGGCGGAGGAGCCCGACCGGCTTACTTTTTTCTTGCCCATTCGATCGCGTCGTCAACATCTTTGAGCGTTAGCCCGAGCGAGGCGATTTTTTTTCGGACCTTGCCAAGAGTCGTATCACTCAAGGCGGTCATCTTGACAGGCTCCAGAACGATTTTGCCTTCGCCGGCTTTCACCTCAAAATATTCGACATCCTCGAATTTTTCCATAACCTTCTTGGGCAGGGTGATTTGATTTTTATAGGTTCTTTTGCAGATCATAGATTCAACCTACAAGGAATTTTACAAGGAAAAAAGGAATCTGTCAAGTAAGGAAAAAATGTAAATCGCCGGCCCGGACTTAGCCGCATGGCCGCCGATTTCTATTCCATTGACAGGCATCATCTTCCGGCTATAGACTTTCTTTGTGTCTGACAATACTACGACTAAGTTCGATAACACTGGAAGGGGAGAGCCATGAATAAGATATTTGCAGCATGCGCCCTGATTGCGTTGTTCTGCCTTATTTGCGCAAGTCCTCAGGGGCTCAGCCAAGGCCCCGCCGATATCCCGATCCAATCGAGCGGGGAGGGAATCGGGCGGCTCGCCGAATACAACGTCGTCTGGAATTCGCCGAGCAAGGACTATACAGGCTCCATGCCCATCGGCAACGGCGATATCGCCCTGAACGCGTGGGTCGAGGAATCGGGAGATCTGCTGTTCTACATCGCCAAGACCGACAGTTGGGACGACAACGGCCGGCTGGTAAAAGTCGGGCGAGTCCGGATCAGCCTTAATCCAAAGCCCAAAGCGCCGCTTGTCGCCTTCCGGCAAACCTTACAACTCCTCGATGCGACGATGTCGGTCCGATACGGAGAAGGGGACAGCGCTGTCAATTTGAAGCTCTGGGTCGATGCCAACCTTCCCGTCATCCAAGTCGAGGTGGAAAGCCGGCAGCCGATAGAGGCCGTCGCCTCGATCGAGATGTGGAGGACGAGCCGTTATCAATTGCCGACGATCGAGGTCAGCGACGTCATGCTCGATAGATCTAACGAAAAAACCGGCCAGCACGCACTGACCATCGTCGAGCCCGATACGATTCTTGAAAAACAGCCCAACCGCATCGGCTGGTACCACTACAATAGCAAGTCGGTCGGTCCCGAGATCTGCGCCAAAATCCAGGGCGTCCAGGGATTTGGCCGGCCGGATCCGCTCCTGCATCGAACGTTCGGAGCCGTGGTGACCGCGGACAAGCCCGAGCGCATAGACGATAAGAACCTGCGGTCAACTTCTTCCAGGCGTCACGTTTTTAATATTTATGTCCTGACCAAGCATCCGGCCAAGCCACAGGAATGGCTTCGGGCCGTGAACGAAATGATGAAAGACATCGGGCAGCAGCCTTTAAAGGCGCGGCGCCAGGCCCATGAACTTTGGTGGAGAGGCTTCTGGGATCGAAGCTGGATCCATGTCACGGCGGGTGCCGGAAGTTCAGTTGGAAGCGGAAGCGGGAGCGTGGCGGGAAAAGAGGCCGGGCCTTCCGCCGACGACACTTTCATCGTCAGCCGCGCTTATGCATTGCAGCGTTTCATCAATGCCTGCGCGGGCCGCGGCCGGTATCCTATCAAGTTTAACGGCTCACTGTTTACGGTGCCCTATCAAGGAAGGCCCGGCGATGCGGATTATCGCCAATGGGGCCCGGGGTATTGGTGGCAGAACACCCGGCTGCCGTATATCAGCGCATGTGCATCCGGCGATTTCGATTTGATGCAGCCCCTGTTTCGGATGTACGGCCAGGACCTGATGCCGTTTTTCCGATATCGAACCCGTCTCTACCTGAAACACGACGGCGTCTACATCCCGGAGTGCATTTACTTTTGGGGCGACGTTTTTAGCGAAACCTACGGCTGGGAGCCGTTCGAGCAGCGCAGCGACAAACTTCAGGCGAGCGGCTGGCATAAATGGGAGTGGGTATCGGGCCCGGAGCTGGTTTTTATGATGCTGGATCGCTATGAGTACACGCTTGAGGAGACGTTCCTGCGGGAGATGGCGCTGCCGGCGGCCCACGAGGTCCTGACCTTTTTCGACCAGCACTATCCGACCGATGCAAACGGCACGATGGTCATGCATCCCGCGCAGGCTGTCGAAACCTGGTGGAATTGTACCAATCCCATGCCGGAACTGGCCGGCCTGCACGCCGTGACGGAGCGGTTGCTGGCGCTGCCGGAGAGCTTGACCACCGCCGAGCAGCGGGCGTTCTGGAGTAGGCTGAGAAAAAAACTCCCCGCCCTGCCGACACGAGAAGTGGACGGAAAGACTGTGCTCGCCCCGGCCGCGAAATTCGAGGACAAAAAGAATATCGAGAACCCCGAGCTCTATGCCGTGTTTCCGTTTCGGCTGATCGCGATCGGCAGGCCGAATATCGAATGGGGCAGGGAGGCGCTGGAGCGGCGCTTGGACAAGGGCGACTTCGGCTGGCGGCAGGACGATATCTTCATGGCCTATCTCGGGCTGGCCGATGCGGCCAAGCAAAACCTCGTCGGCCGGGCCAAGAACGTCAATAAGGAATCACGATTCCCGGCGTTTTGGGGGCCGAACTACGACTGGGTTCCGGATCAGGATCACGGCGGCGTCCTGCTCAAGACGCTGCAGGCCATGCTGGTGCAGACGGACGGCAAAAAAATATATCTATTTCCAGCCTGGCCCAAGGATTGGAACGCGGACTTCAAGCTCCATGCGCCCTACCAGACCGTGATCCGGGCGACGATCGAGAAGGGGAAGGTGACGAGGCTCGACGTCCAGCCGGAGAGCCGCCGGAAGGACGTCGTCCTCTTCCCGGAAAAGTAAAGCCCGGCCGCGACGATTCTGATTCCTCGGAATGATTGTCTGGAGATGGATACAATCCAGAATTGCCGGCCTACATGTCGCGTGCGATCCGGGCGAAGAGGGGGCGGCGGCCCAGGGAAGCATAAAAGCCGTATAGAGCGATGGCGACGACGATGATGATGGTCACTCCAGCGGCTCGGCCGGACCAGCGTTGCGGCTCAAGGTTCAATGGCATTCTCGTCAAAAGATTCAGGGTCAGGAAAGCGGTCATGGTCGAAAAAATCCCAAAGCGGAACATACAGCTATTCATCAGGAGGGATGCAATTAAGCCAAAGAGAAGCTGATTTTGAAGGCTTCCGGAGGCGTCCAGGCACATATTCACGGCGACCCAGACAACGCAGAGAGCCACGACAGCCCATTTTTTTCGAAAAATGATAAAAGGGACCGTCATGGCGGCGATATATCCAACACCGTAAAAGACCGTAATGCCGAGAAGATAGAAGAACATTCCCCAGTGCTTGATCGCTCCCAGCAGGGAAAATAGTTCGATGTGAGCCGACCAGGACCCGGGGAGGTACATCCAACCGGGGGAGGCCTTGAGGATGAACATCGCCGCCGCAGCGGCCGCGCCGGCGGCCGTCCCGATGAGAATATCCCGGCCGACGAGCGGGTCGCGGAAACGGCCGGAAAGAAACCGGTTCCAGGATATCATCTGTTCCGGCCAGTACCGGCGCATCGCTGGATCGACGGCCGTGTAGCAAACCCAAATAAACACGGCATCGAAGAGGAAAAAAGCCAATCCGCCGCGGATCCACCACATAAAATCCCCGAATGTCGAGTAGGCGTGATGGGACCAGAACGTCTCGCCTAAGGCCATCGCGATAAAAGCAAATGCCGAAATCCGAAACGCTCCGCGCAGGTCGCCGCGCCTCATGTAGATATTTCTCCGGGCGAAATAAATGCCGACAATCAAGAGAAGGAGCACTGTTGGGAACCAGACCGCGGGCAGAATCACCCGCATGAAGCGAAACCCGAAAGTCATGGCCGACGATTGGTCGTCCCAGGGGCCGCGAACCTCGAAAAAGACAAGTTTCCCCCGAAGCGCGGCGACGTTGATTTGGAGCGGCAGAGCCGGCTCCTTGGCCAAAACACCGGACCACGATTCGTAGCGATCACAGGCTATGGGAGCGACTCTCCTGGCCGGCTCCGGATTAAAGCTTTTTATGTCCAAGCCGGCGGCGGTGAACAGGGCCTGCGAGTCAAAAGTTACCGAAGAATCTCCTTCGCTTGAAAGAGTCGAGGGCAAGGCCAGAAACCGGAGCAAGCGGCCTTCGGTGTCAAGGTCGACACTGACCATCCCGGGAATCGTGAAGGGAGGATTGTTTTCCTTCACAAAACCCTGGTTTCCGTCCGGGACAAGGGGACGCGGACTCTGCCGATAGCGAAATCGGACAAGTCGCTCATTGAGTCCGGGAATTGTGTTCCGAGGAGGCTCGGCTGATCCTTTCCGCGAAAGCCAGTTGATCAAGTTCTCGTCGGCTTCGAACCAGAAGGCTCGATCTCTGTAGGTTTTGCCAAACCCGAATTTTTCGATCAGTTCGCGGCAGCGTTCAACCAGGACTTCGGGATTTTTTTTAAACCCGGGCGCCCCTAAAAGCGTAGATCTTGGCGATAAAAAAATGGATAGGGTAAGGAGTGCAAAGAACAAGCCAAGAAGTCCCGCCGCCGCGAGCGGCTTCAAGCTGCCTTCGATTCCCGCCGCGGCCACCATCTCCGGTGAAGGGGTTTGCCCGGCGGCGATCGCCGCTTGGAGAGGAGTGCCTCCCGGGAGAACGGCGGCGATTTCAATCGCTGAGGCCGGGCGTGAATCGGGATTTTTCGCCAAGCAGCGGAGAATGACATTTTCGACAGCGGGGTCGATGTGCGGCGCATGAGAGGAAGGGGGAAGAGGCGATTCCGTGGTTTGTTTCTGATGGAATTCGGCGGGAGTGCGGGCTTCGAAGGGTCGGTGTCCGGTAAAGAGCTCGTAGAGAACGAGCCCCAGAGAATAAATGTCGCTCTTTACGGAGGAACCGCGGCCGGCCCATTGCTCGGGCGCCATGTAGGACGGAGTCCCGGCCAGATCTTGATTCTGATCGCCCTCTTGGCGGCTGACGGCCAGCCCGAAATCCATAATTCGGGCTTGACCGCGGCCGTCGATCATGATGTTGGCGGGCTTCAGGTCCCGATGGATAATGCCCTGGTTATGAGCGGAGGCAAGCCCCGCACAGAGCTCATGGGCGATTTCGAGGGCCTTCTGAGCCGGCAGGCGTCCGATCCGTTTCAATAAAGACGCCAGGTCTTCGCCGTCCACATACTCCATGGACAGGAATGTCCGGCCCTCGTGTTCTCCGATGTCAAAAACGCGGCAGACATTTGGATGAGAAATCGAGCGGGCGTTCCGCACCTCGGCGTAGAGAAAATCCAATCGGGTTCGATCGTCGGCCAGCTCTCTGGGTAGGAACTTCAGGGCTACGGTTTGGCCTAATCTCAGGTCTTCCGCGCGGTAAACCAAGCCCATTCCGCCCCGGCCGAGCGGGCTGACGATCCGGTAGCGTTCGGCGAGTATTGTGCCCGGCGGGAAAGCTCCGGCGAAATCCGAAAGTGGACGAGAAGAGCCCTCGGTCCCTGGAGTGGTCAAGGTCCTCTGCTCAGAAGAGAAAGGACGGTCCGGCAAAAGGATTCTTCCTTGTCAATGAATACTGTTGACTATGGCTCCTTTATAACATAGGAGGAAAATTTAAGTCAAAAAGCTGATGAGGAGAGAGAGTGTGTTTTAATAAATATCGCCCCGCGTGTCGACATCCAATATTTTGATGATGTCCTCTTCCATCTGATAGATAATTCGATATTTTCCGACTCGTAGCCGAAAGAGATTCGCCGACTTCTTGCCCTTCATCTTTTTGATATCTCCCTGGCCCGGTAATTTGTCGACGGCCGAGACGATTCTTTTCTTTTGGGATCTTCCAAGCCGCACGAGATATCTCAGGCTTGTTTTGCCGTAGAGAATGGTCATAGGCCGAGCGATTTTTTCGCTTTAGGCGAAGGGAGAAATTCATCGGATTCCAGGATCTTTAAAAGCCGTTCCTCGTCGCGTTCGGTAAGAAGGATTTCGGCTTTCTTGTCCAGATTTTTTCCCATCCACTCCCGGAGCGCTTTTCTAAAAATCTCTGAAATGCTCTCTCTTTTGATGAAAGCGATCGCCCTGGCTTTATCATAGAGGTCGCTGTCGATGATGATGTTGACGCGTTTCATTTTAGACTGTTCCATACATACACATATACATCATTACACACCGTCCGTCAAGTTCAAAACATACAGAAGGCTATGGCCCGCTAAAGACGATTTCACCTTGATAGACGTTGATCCCGGAAGCCAGTCTCAAAATATCTTCAATTCTTATTTGATTTCCGTCGGGTGAAACGGGGCCCCGTGCTCGCACCTGAGCGAGACTGAGAAAAATCGGCGGCGCTTTTCGTCTTTTGATTTGACAAAGCCCTCTAAATTATGTACAGTAAAGCTGTACATAAAGGAGATGCCCGTGGCAATTCAGACGACTTATACAAACGCTCGCCAGAATCTGGCCAGGCTTCTGGATGAGGTCACCAAGAACCGCGAGATCGTTTTTATCCAGGGGCGGCGCCGGGAAGGCGTGGCCATGATCACGGCATCCGAGCTGTCGAGCCTGCTCGAAACGGCCCATCTTTTGCGATCGCCGCGGAACGCCCAACGGCTGCTCACTGCGCTTCTCGGAGCCTTGAGAAAAAAGCCCTCGCCCATGACGATCGACGAGCTGCGCCGCGAGGTCGGTCTTGAGCCGGGAAAGCCGTGACGCCGCCTTTAGGCCGGAATTTATCGAAGACCTCAAATTTTGGGTGAAAACAGACAGGCAAATTGCCCTTCGCGCATTTGCTCTGATCGAAGCCATCCTGCGCGACCCCACCAGCGGCATAGGAAAGCCTGAGCCTCTCAAATATCTGGCGCCGGGAGTTTGGTCGCGCCGTCTTACCCAGGAACACCGGATTGTTTATCTTGTCCGGCGCGGCCGCATCGACTTCCTCCAGGCCCGGTATCATTACTAAGGCCAACGAAAGAGAACCCGCAAGGTATTTCTAAGAGTCCTAACGGCTGCTAAATTTTACGCCGGCGAGGCGATCGAGCCTGACCATTCTCGGCATCACAATTTAACCTCAACTCAAACTTGTTTTTCTTGATTAATTCCATTATCGTATTTCGCGAATGTACAAAAAATGGCACATTGACGAAATAAAAAGTCATAGTGTTTTGCGAGTTGATAAAGAGATTAGAGTCTTAGGAGAAGAGCCATGACGACACGTAGAGAGTTTATTAAGAATTCGGCAATTCTGGCTGGCGCCGCGGTCATCGGGGGACGAACTATTTCTTGCCGGCCTGCATTAGCGCCTCCGGCCAAGAGCCGGGTTGTCTCGGTTGCCGCCGCCGATATGCTTGTTGAAGGGAAGTACAATCCCGGAGCCGTCGGCCGCGCTTACGAGGCCGGGTTGAAGGAGCTGACCGGTGAAAAGAAGGCGGCCGGCGCCTGGTCGTCTCTTTTCTCGCCCGACGATGTCGTGGGGATCAAGATCAACTGCATCGGGGCCCCCAAGGTTTCGACTTCGCTGGAATCCGTCCGGGCGACGATTGCCGGGCTGAAGAGCGCCGGAGTGCGTGAGAACAACATCATTATTTGGGACCGGACCGACCGCGAGCTGCCCCGGACGGGGCTGACCATCAACAAGGGCGCGGAAGGCGTCCGGGTCAAAGGAGTTTCGACGAAGTCCGAAGCGGTCCTGCCCTGGGTCGAGGGATACGATAAAAGCGCGTATATTTCGCTCGAGGACGGAACCCTGAAGAAATTCAAGGAGCTGGCCAAGCGGAACTTTACGGAGAATGCCTCTCATCGTGAGATCTTCAACTCCGTGACCTGGCTGTGGACGCTCATCCAGCAGGGGAATGCGAACGCCCAAAAGTACAGCCAGGACATTCGGCGGCTGTACACGGACTACAGTGACCGGGAAGGGATCAAGCGGATCGCCGAGGAGATCGCCGGCCGGTTTGACGACGTGGTGATCGAGGACGAGGAAAAGTCCTGCTTCGCCGACATCGTCACCCGCGAGATTACGAAGCTGATCAACATCGCCGTCCTGAAACATAACGAAGACAGCGGCGTAACCTGGGCAACCAAGAACATCGGCCTCGGCGTAACCACAAACAAGGTCCGCTTCCATATCGACTTCTGCGCCCGGTCGATTTCCGAGATCCTCAGCCATCCCTGCCTCAAGGACAAGATGGTGCTTCATATCGGCGAAGCGGCCAAGATCTCGACCGTCAGCGTTGCCGGGGCGCGGCTGGCCTACGACAACCGGATCTTCTTCAGCCGCGATCCGGTGGCCATGGACCGGATCGGGCTCGACATCCTCGAGGCGAAGCGGGCCGAGCAGGGCCTGGAGTCGATCCGGAAAGAGGCGGGCCATGTGGCCGCCTGCGCCCGTCGCGGCCTGGGAACCGACGACCTCTCCCGGATCGACCTCCGCGAGATCAAAGCCTGAGCCGGGCTTTGGACGTTTTTATCCTTCCGTAAATCCGCTCATTGGGCCGGGCAACTGCCGGAGCTTAGGGACCGGCCTGAGAAAACACCCTTTACGGCATCGTCATCTTCCTATTGAAAAGAAAATGATTGACATCTTGTAATACATGTATTATCTGTATTACAGAGGTGACATGTAATGACCGTGCTAAGCGTGCGTTTGCCCGAAGAAATATATGAAAGGCTGGATATACTTGCCAAAAAGACAAGGCGGACCAAAACGTCTTTTATCAAAGAGATCATCGAGGATTCCCTGGCGGATTTCGAAGAAGCCTATACGGCGCTCGAGCGGCTGAACGAAAAGAATGCCAAGTACCTGACCACCGAGGAGTTGGAGAAAAAGCTTGGCTTTTAGTCTCATCTGGCACGAGAAGGTCCTCAAGGATTTTGAATCTATAAATGTCGAGGATGCCGAGAAAATTAACGAACGGATAAGAAAATATCTGGCCCTGAATCCTGAGATCCTGGGAAAGCCGCTTAAAGGAATGTTCAAAGGATTATTCAGCTATCGGATCGGGGCTTACCGGGTCATTTACACAATGGACAGGGCGGAAAACACGATCCGGATTCTGTATGTGAAACACAGAAAAGAGGCTTACAGGCGATAGAGTTCGTCGAACGAATCAATCAACGCCTAGATACTAAAAACATCCGTTGAATCAGAGGGGCTTTTCCTCTTCGATCCGGAAAATAACTTTGGACAGAGGATCAGGACATTGATATTCCGAAGTGATGTTGAGGATGTTGTTTTCCGGATCGGTCGGCACGCTGGCAGCAATCAGCGGCTGGAGGATGCTGCCAAGCGCAAACAGGCAGACGCTGTCTCCCGCCGGAATTTCCAGGCGGGCGTTGCGGACGAAGAACGTCGTTCCTGCTTCGGCGCGGCTGCACGGCCCCTCGACCTTGACGATCGTGATTTTAAAATTTTTGAGTTTCATGGCGCTCACTTTATCGCGACACCCATCGTGTCCCGGTGAAAATCGATCAGCGTTCTCATGTAGGGCCCGATCTCGTCGGGGCTTTTGAAACCGGCCTGGCGCGCCGCCGAATCCCGTTTTTCTTTAGGAATGTCGGGGCTTTCGGCCCAGTGTTTCAGGTCACGGTAGCATCCGAGCGTAAACAGGTCCCAGGTGGCTCCTTGATCGCGCACAAAAATCATATTCTCCGGCCGCCCTGTGCCGACTTGGTAGGCGTTTTCCATCTCGCGTTCCTTGTACAGCTCCTCTTGCTTTCCCGGAAGCGAGACGAAGATTTCGATATGGTAATAGGCTGTGCCGGTAAATGCTTTTTTCACTATTTCGAGCGGAGGCCCCATCACGAAAATATCCTCCCGCCAGGCAGAACAGGCATTGAGTTTTTGGCTGAATTCCTTCTGAGAAAGAGACGAAGACCCATCGGCTTTCTTTCGCTTGGAGACTCTTTCTTTCGAATAGTATTCGGTGTAGCTCCCCATGGGGAAGAGGAGCATGAGGTCCCATTGGTCGCCTTGCGTGTGACGCCACCAGTGAGGACGTTCGTCTCCCGACGCGTCATACGCGGCCATCCGGTTTTTATAGAGAGCGATCAAATCCAGGAGTTTTCCCGGCGCAGCCCGGACAAATGTGGTCTTATACAAGTATGGTTGCTCGGGTGGCGGCGGTGATCCTGCCGCCGGGGCGGCCGTGGATAAAAGGGCCGGGAGCGCAAGGAATACCATGATGAACATCGAGGGTTGCTTTAGACGATTTCTCATAAGTCCTCCTTGAACAAATCGGTGACGCTCGGTCAATTTCCCCGATATCATATCAGAATTAGGAAATTTGATAAGTGAAATCTGAGTTTGCCCATAGAGGCAGCTCAGCCTGCTATCGGAGCAGGCCCAGGATGAAGAGAAATGCCAGGATAATCGGCTGATGGACGATATAGATCAGCAACGCGTGCCGGCCCGCGACGTTGATGAAAGTCGGCGGCAGCCGTTTCGGGATGAGGCTTCGCTTTGGGGCGTATATCGACTTGCCCAAGACGGCACCCGCCAGAAAGATGCCAAACCAGGGAAGTAGCGGAAAATAATCGAACGACGCATAAGTCCGGCTGTGAATCCCCAAGGGCAGAAGCCAGTCAAAATGGACGGGCGTTTTTTTCATTATCAAAGATAGTGCGACGCTGAGGCCGAGCACGATCGCCCCTGCGGCGGCGCAGGTCTTCGGCTCGGATTTCTCGAGGGTCAGGCCGTAAATCAGAATGCAGGATCCCAGGCAATGGAGGATCCCGAAGTAGACGGCCGAGGAAGAATCGAAGATATAGGTCGCCGCGGTGACGGCGATCGAGACCGCCAGCAATTTCAAGGCTCGGCGGATGTTGCCCCGACTCAAAGTGCTGCTGATGCCGGACAAAACGACGAACAAACCGGCAAAGAACATCACGGCTGCCGACCAACCTGCGGTGGATAAGTTGATCGGAATCCCGATCAACGTTCTTATGCCGCATAATTCGCTCAAATCAAACAGGAGGTGATAACCCACCATCAGGATGATGGACAGGCCGCGAAGGAAGTCGATTTCCCAAATGCGGGGCAGACGCTCCGGGTGCTGAGCGATCGCCTTTTGGCCTGATTCGATGTTCATGATGTTTCCCTGGATACGGTCGCAAGAATGGGCCCGTTTGTCATAAGAACGGATTATATCCGTTCTTCGCGGATTTTCAAAATAATCAACGACCTTAAATATGATAAAATCTAAGATGCGTCGGGAGCGGAAAAAGAATTTCTTGTCCTTCAGAACCAATCGTCAAAAAACGCCGTATTATATACTTAAGTCCAGTCTGTGTAACCAAGGAGGTGCCCTATGAACAGACGAGCCAAAATATCGGTTTGGTCTATGCTTCTCGTTTTGATTCTTGTCGGGATCACGCCTGTTTTCGGCCAGTTGCAGGGATTCGAATTATACAAAAAACTCACGGCGGAACGACGGAGCTTGATCTCATTCGAAGGGGTCCGCGAAGTTCGCTGGACGCCCGACGGCGAATCTTACATCATTGCCAAAGACAAGACATTTAAAAAAGTCAATCCCGCCAACGGAGAAGAATCCCCGCTGTTTAACGATCAAAAAGTCATCGAGTCCTACAACGCGGAGACGGGCGAATCCACGGACACACTTCCCTTCAGCCAATTCGATTTCGTCGAGGACGGAGCGAAAATCCGGTTTTACAGGGACAACAACACTCGGGTTTTTTTCTACGATCCGGCCACCCATAAGATGCGGATGTTCAAGGTCCGTCCGACGGAGCGCGGCGTCCGGCTTGTCCGGTATCAGGAGGAATTTTCTCCGGACTATCAGTACACGGCTTATATTGAGGACTACAACCTCTATCTAAGGGATCTGAAAAAAGACCGGATTACCCCCTTGACCGCCGACGGCCATGAAGATCTGCGAAACGGCTACCCCGATTGGGTGTACGCGGAGGAGTTCGCCCAGTACTATTGTTTCTGGTGGTCGCCAGACTCGAAGAAGATCGCCTACATGCAGTTCGACGAAAGTCCCGTCCGAAAGTTTCCGGTGCTGCATGATGAGACATACGATTTCAAGCTCGAAATGCAGAGTTTTCCCCGGGTGGGAGAGAACAATCCGATCATCCGGTTCTTCATCGTCGATATCGAGACCCAAAAGAAAGTTCAGGTCGATACCGGCCTCGAAACCAACGTGTATCTCTATAACGGACGATGGTCTCATGACGGCGGGGCTTTCACCCTGAAACGGATGAACCGGCTGCAGAACAGGGTGGAAATTCTCTCGGCCGATCCCGCGACCGGCAAATCCAGAGTTTTATTCGAAGAAGAAGAGCCGGCCTTCATCACCGAGGGCATCGGATTGTTGCAGGAGGGGAATGAGATCTACTTCCTGCCCGACAACAGACATTTCCTGCGGTCGTCGGAAAGAAGCGGCTGGAGGGAGATCTATCTTTACGACCTGGAAGGAAAACTTATCCGGCAGCTCACCAAGCACAGACTTCCGGTGGGGAGCATTCAGGCCGTGGACATGGAAAACCATTGGATCTATTTCACCGGCTATGAAAACCGCGGCCTGGAAACCCATCTGTACAGGGTCAAACTGGACGGCTCGAAATTCACCAGATTGACAAAAGAGGCGGGCACCCACACGGTCAGCGTATCCCAGGGCGGAAAATATTTTTCCGACACTTTCAGCTCTTTTAATAGTCCCGAATCCTTCCGTCTCTATAGAGGCGACGGCACATTTGTCCGGGAGTTGGGAAGGACCGTCCACAAGGCCGAGTACAATGGATTGAACCTCACACCCCCGGAACACTTCGTGTTCAAATCCGGAGACGGCCGGTATGACCTCGACGGGATTCTGTTCAAACCGGCCGGTTTCGACGCCGCCAAGAAATATCCGGTCATCTACACGGTCTACATGGGGCCCGGCACCAAGGCGATCAGCGACCGCTATTACGCGGACGACTCCCAGCAGGTCTTGACCCAGCTCGGTTTCCTCATCGTCAACATCGACAACCGCGGGCTGCTCTACAGAGGAAAGGAATTTGAATCGGCCGCCTACGGAAAACTAGGACAGACCGATATGGAGGATCTGGTGGCGTCCATCATCCACCTGTCCCGGCGACCCTACGTCGATGCCGGCCGTGTCGGAATTACGGGAGGTTCGTACGGCGGCTACATCTCCATCATGGCCCTTTTGAAGGCCCCCGACCGTTTTCACGTGGCGGTTGCAGGATCGCCCGGCGGGGACTGGAGGAATTACGACACGATTTATACGGAACGGTACATGGGTCTGCCCCAGCATAATTCCGAAGGCTATGAAAAGGCCAATCCCATCAATTATGCGAAGAATTTGCGCGGAAAGCTTCTGATCCAGCATGGCGCCGTGGACGACAACGCCCACCCCACCATGGTGATGCAGATCGTGGATGCCTTGCTCAAAGTCGGAAAACAATTCGACTGGTTTCTGTATCCCGGGCAGGCCCATGGCATCCGGTACCAGCAGGCCAGAGACAAACAGCTGGACTGGTTCATGAATCATCTGGGACCTGAGACCAAAGTCGCCTATTTTGCGGATAAAAAATAGCGTCCAATCAGTAAGGGTCAAAATTAGCAATTTTCGCAGGTGAAATCTGGGGATGCAGGATTCTGTCTCATTGACCCTTAATGTGATAGAATCTTAGACGCGTCGGGAATGAAAAAAAACAAGACGGATTCCACCCTCGTCAAAGATAGCGGCCTTCGCTTCCCCAACGCGGTCCTGCTGAAAGCTTCGGCCGGCTCCGGGAAAACACACGCCCTGTCTCTCCGTTTCGTCCAATTCCTCTTGTCCGCCGCTGTCGGCAAGAACGACCCGGCCAACATCCTGGCCATAACCTTCACCAAGAACGCCGCCCGGGAGATGAAAACCCGGATTCTGAAGTGGCTGAAGGATTGTTATTTCGAAGACGAGAAGGAAGTCGGGCAGGTCCTGGACGTCGTCTCGCTCTCGCCTCGGGCTCTGGCCGGCCGGGCCGAGGAAGTCCTGGATAATATCCTGACTCGGTACACGGATTTCCAGGTTGAAACGATCGACAGCTTCATGTCTTCTATCTTCAAAGCGTCCACCTTGGACCTGGGCTTCCCTCCTTATTTTGAAATCGTCCTGGACAATTCCGACCTGATCGAATACGCCTTCAACCGCTATTTGCGCAAGGTCAGGCCCGGCTCGAAGGACGGCGAAACCTTTCGGGAGATAACCGATTTGATCCTGGCTTCGCAGGGCGCGAACGCCTATTATCCCTGGGATCCGACCGGGCAAATCCTGGACAGGCTCAAGTCTCTCTATGCCAAGCTCGCGGCGCAGAAGGGGGAGCCGGCCTGGGAAAATTTCGAAAAGCCGCGCGCGACTATTCTGAAAAAAATCGAAGCCGGCGTAAAGAAACTCCAGGCTCTCATCGGTGAATCCGGGCTCGAGCCGAACAAAAAGTCCGGCTTTTTCACCAAAGTCGAGCCCGCTGTATCCAGCCGAAAATTTTCCGACCTCATCGGAGCGAGCTTCAAGACCATTCCGGTAAAAAAGGCCGGAAAATCCGCTCCCAATGGCGCTGTCGAGAAAATCGGTAGCGCCTGGAACGAGCTCGAAAGATCCACCAACGAGTACCGCTATCTCTACGCCCGGGAATTTTTCCATCCCTATCTCATGGCCTATGAATCTTTTGCCGAGACCCTGGAGCAGGTCAAGCGCCGCCAGGAGACTGTGTTCATCGAGGACATCAACAAGCGGCTGGCCGGCTACATCGACCAGATGATCATCCCGGATATCTATTTCCGGCTGGGCGACCGCATCTTCCATTACCTGATCGACGAATTCCAGGACACCTCGCCCATCCAGTGGACGAACATGATGCCTCTTATCGAGAACTCGCTGGCCTTGGCGGGGAGCTTTTTCGCCGTCGGCGACACCAAGCAGGCGATCTTCGGCTTCAGGGAGGCCGATTACCGCATCATGAAAGAGATGGAGGAGCGGGCGGCCGAGTATTTCGGGTCGGTCGAGATTGATGTTAGGGAGCTTGATAAGAATTACCGCAGCTTCGAAAAAATCTTGGAATTCGCCCGCGATATCTTCCCTAAAAAACTGAACGAGTTCGACGACTATAGAAGAATCAACGAGGGCCAGGCCGGAAGCGGGGAAAAAGTGGAAGGTGCGGAAAGCGGGGGGGGCGAGGAAGGGGAGAGAGAAGGCAGCGCCGGCAGCAAGAAACCCCTTTATGAGTTTGAGCAAGTGCCTGTTAAAGAGAATCAGGGCAAGGGATTGGTAGAAGTTGTCGTGCTCGAGCGGGGCGGAGGAGCGGGCGAGGAAGAAGGGGAGGCTCAGGCAGAACCAGCAGATACGGCAGAGGCTGAGGCAGATGAGGCCGAAGACGAGGTCCCCGAGAAGGCCGAGATACAAAGGCGCGTCGGGGAGCTTCGCGCCCGCGGCTATAAATATTCAGATATCGCGGTCCTCACATACAGGAACGATTCGGTCGTCAAGGTGGCGTCCTGGCTCAACGAGAAAGATATTCCTTTGATTCCCTACAGCAGCCTTGATATTAGGACTCGCAAAATTACGGGAGAGCTGATGGCGCTGCTCCGGTTTCTGGATTCGCCGCCCGACGATCTCTCGTTCAGCGTCTTTTTGCTGGGCGGCGTGCTGAAGACGAAAATGGAGCAGGATGGGGTGGCGGCGCCGCCCGGCCAATGGAACGATTTTCTCTTTGACTGCCGACGGAAGGAAAAACGGCCGATTTATGTCGCATTCCGGAAGCGCTATCCCGAACTCTGGGAGCGCTATTTCGACCGGTCCTTCAGGTCGGTCGGCTATTATCCCCTCTACGACCTGGTGACTCTTATCTATCGTGTTTTCAACGTGTTCGAGCTGTTCCCTGAGGACGAGGCGGCCCTGGCCAAGTTCATGGAATCCATCAAGGACTTCGAGAGCATGGGCCGCAATGACTTGCGCGAATTTTTGAAATATGCGGAACAGGGAGCGGGAGGAGTTTGGGGTGGAGGATGGAGAGGAGGAGGCCGGTGGACTGCGGGAAGCAGTCAGGAAGCGGCCTGGAATATTGACGTTCCGCTCGACATCGACGCGGTCAAAATCATGACGATCCACAAAGCCAAGGGCCTGGGATTCCCGGTGGTCATTTTACTTTTGTATGGAGAGGCGTATAAGCCGCCGGAATTTTTCATCGATACGGACAACGAGTCGGTTCGAGTTTATAAAATCAACAAAGGGTTGGCTGAAGCCAACGAGGAATTGAGAAGAATCTATGAGGACGCCAGGCTCAGGGACGATGTGAACAGGCTGAACACTCTCTATGTGGCGCTGACAAGGGCGAAGGAAGAGCTGCATGTGGTCGGAGTGAAGTCCAAGTTCAAAAAGCCGAAATATCCGTTCGATTTAATCGAGAATGGCCGGCTGGGGGAGCCGCAGCCGAAAGTCGTTGAAAAGGCGCCGCCGGCCCTGCCTGAGGCGGCCATGCTCCGGTTCGCCGAGCCGTTCGAGATTGCGGCCAACCCGCGCTCGGCGCTCAATTTCGAGAACATCCGGCGCGGGAACTTAGCCCACGAGATCTTGGCCGGTCTGGAGTACGTGCGCGGGGGAAGCGCGGGATGGGAAGGCGAAGTCGCCGGAGTCATCAAGAAAATCAGGCCGAGGGAATGGGAGCAGACGCTTTATGAGAGCGTGGGGCGCGCTATTTCGGCGTATTTCGGAGAGGCAGGCTCGTCGCTCGCGGAATATTTCGAGGAACGGGAGGGGCGGCGGGTGCTGCGGGAATTCAACTTCTGCGACGCGGGCGGGAACGTCTATCGTATGGACCGCGTCGTGCTGGATGCGGATGCCGTCACGATCATAGATTTCAAGACGGGCTTTGTGAGCGAGAAGGAAAGGCGGGAGAGGCGCGATGCGGAAGACCAGCAGCAAATGCGCGATTATATGAAAATCATCAAAGAAATCTATCCTGGGAAGCGCGTCCGCGGCATTCTGGCAAGCATCGATGAGAAACGGGCGGAGGCGAAGGATTCATGATCGAGCTCATTTTGCCCCGCGACAATTTCATCCAAGCGGTCGCGGCGCGACTGCGGCCGGACGGGAAGAGCGGGGCGCAGGACAGCCCGGAGGCTGCCGGGGCTCAAGCGCGCCCGAAGGACTATTCGGGCCAATGGGTCGTCTTCCCGGAAAAGCGGCCGGCCTATTATTTGCGAAAAGCGCTGGCGGAAAGGGAGCGGACAAGCTTCATCCCTCCCTTGCTCGACTCCATGGATGGATTTATTAGCCGTGTTTATGAGGAACGGCTGGGGATCGGCGGCAGGCTCATCGATCCTCTGGATGCAGTGGCATTGCTGTTTGATATCCACAGGCAGGAAGGCGGGTTTGGGAGTGCGGGTGAAAGGCCGAACCACTTCTTATCGGCCGACAGCTTTTTCCCGCTGGGTATGAAAATCTATCACGACCTCGAAGAGCTATGCCTGGGCGGGGCCCGGACAAGCGATATCCGCGAGCTGGACCTGAGCCGCGAGTTCGAAGAAAAGATTTCTCCCGAGGCGCGAGGGAGACTCCAGTCTCTGGCGGCTTTTTATGAAAAGTTTTATGCGGTGGTAGGGGAGCGGGGATATTCCACGCCGGGATCCCGGTCCAGGGCCGTGCTCGACGGGCTGAGGCCGGAGCTATTTACCGGTATCGAAAAAATCATTTTCGCCGGTTTTTACTCGCTGACGAAAGTCGAGCGGCAGATCATCCGGACCATGATGAATTGGGAAAATTGTTCGCTCCTGCTGATAAGGGGAAAAGGACTGGAGTCGCTTCTGGCAGAGCTCGGCCCTGAGGGAATATCGCTGATCGAGAGGGCGCAAGAAAAGAGCAGGGAACCTGAGAGATCGAATATAATGCCGGATAAATCGGGCTTCACCGAGCCGGAAATCGAATTCTACAAAAGCCCCGACACCCACGGTCAGATCTTTGCCTTCAACAAGGCAATGGAAGACAAGCTCCGGGACCGGGCGCTCGGCGAAAATCAGGCGGTCATTCTGCCCGCCGCGGAAACGCTCTTTCCGCTTTACCAGCAAACCCTCACGGCGCTGGGCGATGATAAATTCAACATCTCCATGGGCTATCCGCTGTCGCGGACGCCGATCTATACATTTTTTGACCAGCTGATGGAGCTTGTTCAGTCGCGCGACGAGGACGGCCGCCTATACGGGCCCCACTACCTGCGGTTTGTCCTTCATCCGTACACCAAGAATATCTATTTTCCGTCGGGGACAGACACGGACACAAATAAGGTGACAGGCACGGCAACGGGAGCGGGGTCAGAGGAAAAGCGGGCCGACCTGACCCGCATCCTGTTCCACGCCATCGAAGGCGAGATGACCCAGGGGCGGCGCAGGACGAAGTCGTTCTGGAAGCTCGACGAGATCGAGGGCGACGCGGCGGTGGGCGAAGCCGTCGAGGAAATGCTCAAGGGCGTCGAGAATCCGCCGGAGCCGGCGAGCCTGATGGAACACCTGCGCTCGATCCACGCCAACACCATCGGGCTGTTCGGAGAGATCCGGAACGTCGGCGATTTCGCGGCGAAGATGGTCCGCGTCCTCGATTATATCTATGAGAACAGCACGGCCCGGCTGCATCATTTCTTCCATCCCTTCGCGGAAGCGTTCACGCGGCAGCTCGACGGGCTGGGGAAGTCGCTGCTCGAGGGGATGGAGTTTGAGGACAGGGGTGGATATTTCAATTTATTCCGGAAGGTGGTCGCGTCGGGGACCGTGCCTTTTGAGGGGACGCCGCTCCGCGGGCTTCAAGTCCTCGGATTCTGGGAGGCGCGGTGCATTCCTTTCGAGGACGTCTCGATCATGGACGTGAACGAGGACGTCCTGCCGTCGTTCAGGCGGGAGGACACCTTGCTGCCGTTTGCGGCCCGGAAACGGCTCGGTCTGCCGACCTACCAGGAGAACGAACGGCGGATGGAATATTACCTGGATACGCTGCTGCGGGGTGCGCGGAAGGTGCGGCTTTTCTTCGTGGAGAACAACGACAAAGAGCGGAGCCGGTTTGTCGAGAAGCTCGTTTGGGAAAGGCAGAAGCGGGAGGGCGAGCGGAACGCGGATAAATTTATAAGGACGATCCAGTATCGAGTCGCCCTGACGCGGGGCGAGACACCTCCGGTGGAGAAGGGCGGGGGA
>Ga0209253_10001392_pt1 | contig 21186 bp, 20 predicted proteins | sample FrelakmetBRP12BR_FD_187145 | JGI IMG/M metagenome (GOLD analysis project Ga0209253, IMG submission 187145) | Freshwater lake sediment microbial communities from the University of Notre Dame, USA, for methane emissions studies - BRP12 BR (SPAdes)... | ecosystem: Environmental > Aquatic >...
GATAGGCGTGGCAGGTCTTTTTGATCCAGCAAAAAAAAGATTCAACCTCGAAAAACAGGATAAAGATTTTGGCCAGACCCTGGGAATCTGGGGAATGGGACCGGTTTTCTACATTGATTTGCCCATCCTGGGCCCATCGAGCCTGCGGGACGGCTTGGGCTATGCGGTAGACGTTTCCCTTAATCCTCAAACCTATCTGGCCGCCTATTCTGTGATTGCTGGGTTTGTTAATACAGGGGGATGGGTATTAGATAAGGTTAACGAAGCCTCTCTAACGCTCGGCAAATACGAGAATTTAAAAAAGGCTGCCCTCGACCCCTATATCGCTTTAAGAGAGGCTTATTCTCAATACCGGCAGAATAAGATAAGAAAATGAGTAAACAAGCTGACGATTTCCTGATTCAGAATTTGAGAAGCACCTCGCGCCTTTCGCCTTAGGAAGGAGGACGGGGGTTTTCCCGGTTCGCGATCAATACTGCCTGTAATGCTCGCTGCCTTTTGGTGGCTTTGCCCTCAACAAGCCTTCCCGCAAAAAGAGATAACCCGTTGAGGCGGCCAAGCGATTCTTTGGCAGAGGCAGCCTCGGCTTAATTCGAGGCCTCTTGACCTTCGGTGGATCATTTGCATTTGACAAAACCCACGCTGTGTCTAGCGCTAATGGTCAATCAGATCATCAAACTCCGAAGGGTTGAGATACAACAAGGCATGCTCTTCAAAAAATTTCTCACCTCCTGGCACATAGGCACTTTTAAATAGGCCCGCCTCGCGTGCCAAGCGAGCTGCCATAGCTGTGCTCGCATCCTGAGCCCGCTCCGGAGTATCGCCATCGATCGCTAAAAGGATCGTGGAAATATCTTGGGGAAAAGCCTTCTTGAAGTCTTCGTAAGTACGGCGAAAGGAGAGGCTCTGGGAGAGCTTAGAGTCGAGATTCGTGTCGATTTCAAAATGCTTAAGCGTGTAGGTGAAGATGACCCCCGTTGCCGTAATTGCCCCGGCGACCACCCACAGGGCCATGATCTGAAGGGTATCCACCCACCATGCGACGAGGCGACCCAAACGCTCTCTTCTGCCTTCTGTCAAAGAGTCTTCTCCTCCCTTCAATTCCTATTGTGAAACGAAGAAATTGTTCCCAGCGAGGCGCACAACTGTTGCTAAGGTAACCTGGGCAGCCCGAAAATTCCGGCCGAGGTGAATCATCGGGACGAGATCAAGAGGGCGCTGGAGAAGCCCTTCTAGGAGTTTAAGGAAATTTAGTTGTCCAAATTCATCCACGGCAGCTAAGGAGGTTTCAGGAATGGCTGCATTAAATGAGTCGGCGACGGTCCGAATAGCCATGAATGGGACATGCGCTTCGTGAGCCACTTCAGCCACAGCACCGCTTTCCATGTCAACTGCAATCGCACCAGTACGTTCAAACAACAATCTCTTTTCTGTGGGGCTTTTTAACACGGTGGCACTTTCGGCTAGAGTTCCCTGGAAAAGGTCAACATGGCCCTTCAATCGATTGAACAGGCATTCGTGCCAGCTTGGGTTGGTGGGATAGGATGACTGATTAGCACCAATGACGAGTCTAGGCAGGACTAAACTGCCCGGTGAAAGAATTGGGACGAGCGCCCCAGCGCTTCCCCAACTGAGGAGGGCCGTTGCCCCATGTTCTAATAAATTCTTTGCAGCGACCCCTGCCCTTCTTGGACCCACACCTGAGAGCTGCACCACTGTTCCTTCGGAAAGGTGAATCAACTCACCTGCTACGGTCGGTTTTCTTGTCAAGCTCCGGGCCTCGGCCGTCATCGCGACGATTATGCCTAAGCGTCTCAAACTGATTTCCTACCTACTTCGCAAATTGTGATAGCGTGCCAAGGCCCACAAAGGAAAGTATTTGGAATACCCGTGGTACTTCAGATAGAAGACCCGAGGGAAACCCGGCGCAGTAAACCATTCATCTTCCCACAGGCCATCAGCCTGTTGTGTGCGCATCAAGTATTCGGCTCCTTTCCGTACCTCGGGTGAATCCACCTCACCGGCAGCTATCAGACCAAGCGTGGCCCAGGCTGTCTGAAATGAAGTACTACCATAGCCCTCTCCTGCCCTTTCTGGATGGAAGTAAGTACTGCAATCTTCTCCCCACCCCCCATCGGGTCGCTGCACACTTTTTAGCCACGTGACAGCGCGGCGAATGTGTGCTTGATCTGGGGAATGGCCTGCCTTTTCAAGAGCATCTAGCACTGACCACGTACCGTAAATATAATTGGTGCCCCAGCGACCGAACCAGGAACCGTTTTCCTCCTGTTTCTCAAGCAAGAAATTAAGGCAATCGGTTAGCTCTCGGCCCTGACAGCCGAGTTGACTCAACAGGGATACGCAGCGAGCACTCACATCGCTCGTTGGCGGATCGAGGAGAGCCCCATGATCTGCGAATGGGATTTCGTTGAGGTAATAATGGGTGTTATCAGAATCGAAGGAAGCGTACCCGCCGTTCTCTGACTGCATGCCGCAAATCCAATCGGCTGCCCGCTGCACTGATTCCTGATAACATTCCAATTGCGTCTGATGCATTGCCCAGGCGACCACAGCCGTATCGTCGAGATCGGGATAATCTGAGTTACTGAACTGAAAAGCCCATCCACCGCCCTTGAGATCTGGATGGTTCTCGCGCCAATCACCCGGTTCATCCTCTAATTGGCGGTCCTTAAGCCAGTCCAGGGCGCGGAGGATTTCTTCTTTGCTTCCGTTGTTACTCTCTTCTTGCAGCGCCAAACAGGCAAGCCCAGTGTCCCAGACAGGGGATACGCAAGGTTGACAGTAAGCGGAGTCCTCACGGATGACGAGCAGATTCTTCAGCGCCTGTTTAGTCATCTCGCGGTAAGGATGCTCTGGAGGGTAGCCCAGGCAGTCTAGGGCTTCGTGTGCGTTGACCATGGCCGGAAAGATGGCGCCCAGACCATCTGTGCCGTTCAATCTCTTAGTGAACCATTCCTCAGCCCTCCCTACGGCCCGTTGTCGAACACTCTTGGGAATCAAAGGTTCAATGAGACGGCCCAGTTTGTCAAGCTGCATAAAGATATAGTTCAGACGAGAACGAACAGGAAAGTAGTTTTTCTCTTTTTCTGGGGGACCGGTGAAGAGCTCGCGAATATGAACCTGGTTAGGGTTTTTGGCCTTCGGTTTTAAACTGCACAAGATGGATAGAGGCATCATCACAGTTCGAGACCAGTAAGACACTTTGTCTTTGTGGAAAGGAAACCACTTAGGTAACAACATGATCTCAACCGGTGTAAAAGGAACTCCACGCCAGGGAATCTGGCTAAAGAGGGCAAGCGTCATCCGAGTGAACACGTTGGATCGGGCTGCGCTGCCATGGGCTGAGATGGCTTCGCGGGCTTTCATCATGTGGGGCGCATCCGGACTATCTCCAGCCAATTTCAAAGCATAGTAGACTTTTACGGAACAGCTCAAGTCGAATTTACCGCCATAAAAAAGCGGCCAGCCCCCGTGATCGCCCTGGTGCCTGCGGAGATAGACAGCTATTTTGGCTTGAAGATCCTTGTCGATTTCATCCATGTAGTGCATCATCATGATGTATTCGGCAGGAATCGTGCAATCGGCCTCTAGCTCAAAGCACCAATAGCCATCCGGGTGCTGAAGAGCGAGCAGAGCCTCACGGGCCCTTAAAATGGCCTGTTCAAGCTTCTCCTCAAAAAGAGAGTCTGCTAGGTAGGATGTTTCTTCCTTTTCCTTGTATTTCAATTGAGAGGGCATAAACTTGTTGACTCAGAACGGACTTTAGAATAAAGTAGCATGCCCTAAGCCACAATGCAACTTGAAAACAATGGTGGAGCCAAAACCATGAACCGGTCTAACCTCGGCTACTCATCTCTCCTCCCGTTTGCCAGTACTTATTCCCTCCCCTCTTAAACCAAAACAGTTCATTCCCTCTTGATCTTCCTCAGTGATTATTTTAGTAATAACCTGAACATTTTTGTATCCAGAGCTATTTTCAACAACTCAAACCTTGGGCCTCACAAGGTTGAGAGAGGAATTGAACGCTTGGGTTTTACTCATTGGAGATCAGTCAAGGAAGCTCTGAGATCTGCCATGAGAGGGTGAAAAAGGTAGAGATGAATATTTTCGGTCTCTTAACACTCATTGTTTTAGTGATGCACATAGCGATGCCATACGCTTCAACCAGCGATCGGGGTGCAACCGAGGTAGTTGAAAAATTTCACTCAGCGCTTTTGGCTGTGATGAAGGATGGCGATAAGATCGGTTACCAAGGTCGATACGACCAGCTTGCACCGGTTATAAAAACAACGTTTGACATGCCCTTTGTCTCAAAAACCGTGTTAGGCAAATATTGGGAGACTTTCAATAACGAGCAGCGATCAAGATTTATCGAAGTCTTCACCGAGCTGAGTATTGCCACGTATGCTGCAAACTTTGATCGTTATTCCGGAGAACGCTTCAAAACGATTTCAGAGCAAGAAGTGGGAGGTGGCCGAATTCTGGTACAAAGCCAACTCATCAAGTCTGATGGCGGACAGGTCCAATTGGACTATCTGCTGCACCGTACCGGCACTGAATGGCGCGTTGTCAATATCATCGCAGAGGGTGTGAGCGATCTTGCCCTAAAGCGGGCAGACTATTCTGCTTTCCTCAAAAACAAGGGGTTTGAAGCTTTGCTTAAGAAGTTAAACGAGAAGGTCAACCAATACTCTCGGCGATGAGTATTCGTTAACGACACGAAGGTCAACCTTTTTGAGTTACGTCTAATCCGACCTGATCGATGACGCCAGCAATAAAGTCGTTGATGTTTTTGAGGACGGGAGGGCTACTTCATGGGTCATACGGGAAGGGATGCATTTTGCGTACCCGTGGGAACTCAAATAGAGGCCTCGAGGGGAACCTGATAACGGGTTAACGCCTATCGCTAATCCCTTGCTATCCTACAAAGTGTTTCTATTTTCTGCAAAGCAATTTGATTACGGATTATGGGCCTGAATTCCATGCATCCAAACATACATAATTAGGTTTATATTAAAAAGGTAATTTCATAGGTCGATTCAATAATGAAGGATAACGCTTGGAATAAGGTAGCATTTCTAAGTACCAATGTAAAACAAAGCTACAATCATTTTCAGAGCGGAGGAAGGTCCAAAACCATCATTTCCCGTGAAGGGCAGTAGAAGCGTTTCATAGAGAGCCGGGTTCTTGGTCTTGCCAAATACCTCAATTCCCGAGAACTCAAATGTGGCAAAATGCCCGCGTAGAACATTAACATGAAAATCGGGCGCAGCAGAGAGCATTGAATCGTATACATCTATTAGTCCAGCGCCATCTGCGGGAGGCGTTGATATTAGGCCTAGACACTTTCTCATTCTCTGGGTTTTTATGATGGATGGTAGGCAGGATAAAAAAGTTCTTCCCTCGTCAGGGCCGTCGATGCAGCCCAGACGTCTATTTGTGGAAGGTACCGCAAACACCGACAGATCGAGGCGTTGGAAGGTGGATCATTCTCCCCTCGTGAACGTCATTAACGCCGCTGGGCGCTTCCTTGGCCGACGGGCGGTCGCGGGGTTTCAGAGTAGGGATCTTCTCGAGACAGCCCAGAGGCAGACAGGTTTGAACGACTTCGGCGACCCATCTTTCCTCGGACCCCTACGCCGCCTCATCGAATCCTTAGGGGCGGAGGCGCGGCTGACACCCGTGGGGCGGCTGGCCACCCGGCACGACCTGATCCGTCTTCTCGTTAACCGGCTGCAGATGGAGGAGGACAGAAAGCGGAACCCAGGAATCGCTGAGGAGGAGATCCGGCAGCCTATTATCATCACAGGCCTGCCCCGGACGGGGACAACCCTTCTCCACAGCCTCCTTGCCCTCGACCCGGCCAGCCGTGTCCCCCTGACCTGGGAGACCATGTACCCCTCGCCACCTCCCGAGGCCGCCACATACCGCACGGAGCGGCGCATCGGCGTGGCGGATCGTCAGATTTCCTGGTTTCACCGACTGGTGAAGGGGTTTAACCGGATTCACCCGATCGGCGCGCGACTTCCCGAAGAGTGCCTGGTCATCTTCAGTCACTCCTTCCTAAGCTATCAGTTCGAGACGACCCATCGACTGCCTTCCTACCTGGATTGGCTCAAGGTTCAGGACCTTCGCCCCGCCTACGGGGTGCACCGCCGGTTCCTACAGCACCTCCAGTGGCGTTGCCCGGGGGAGCGCTGGATCCTCAAAGCCCCTGCCCATATGTTCGATTTCGAGGCAATGTTCTACGCCTATCCAGACGCCTGCGTCGTCATGACACACCGGGACCCCATTGACGTGACGGCGTCGAACGCAAGCCTAACGGCGACCCTGCGGGCCGCTTTCAGTGATGAGGTCGATCCCTTTGAAGTGGGACTGGAGTGTAGCAAGAGGTGGGCCCAGGCCATCGGGAAGGCCCTCCATTCCCGGGATCGGGGCTGCGCGCCCGCGGAACGCTTTATGGACCTGTACTATGTCGACCTATTGGCTGACCCAGTTTCGGTAGTCCGAAAGGTCTACGTCCATTTCGACCTACCCTTCCCGGAAGAACTGAAGGAGAGAATCCTGGAATTCCTTAACCAGAACCCGAAGGACCGGTTTGGAAAGCATCACTACAGCCTGGAGGAGTTTGGTCTGAACCTCGAAGAAGAGACGAAGCGGTACTCATTCTACCGAGAGCGCTTCCGACTATAGCCCACGGGAGTCCTGACGCCGTTGGGTCAGCCCACAAGGGGAAGAGTTCCCGCGAAATCGGCGCCGTGGGCAGAAGGATCTGGATGTTTTCAAAGTGCAGGCCAAAATTTCAGCTAGGTTGTCTTGACATAGGTTCACCCTATATAATAAATTTGTCGACTAAAGAGGAAATTTTCATGTCTCTTCATCTTCTGATAAGAATCCATCCTCATCATGGCCACCAGCACTTTCTCCCCTCGGGGTACATTAACCCCCAGAGGGCGAGAATCCTGAGGACCAGCGGTTCTGAGATAGGGTCGGCAGACAGCAGGGTCAAGCAATGAAATTTCATGTTGACCAGGAGGGGGGCCAACCTGCGGATCCGCCTCCAATGCATAAGCTGCGGGATATTCTCCAGTCTCGAGCCGCCTATATGGGCCTCACCGTAGGGATCGTCCTGTTCGTTGCCGTCATCGCCTGGCAGGGGATTGGCGACGTTGCCCAGGCCCTTGGGCATGCCGGGTGGGGAATTTTCGCCATCGCCCTTCTTCATCTTCCTCCGTTGTGGGCCGATTCCATGGGCTGGCGGAGCCTGATTCCTCGCGGGGATCAGCCAAGACGACGCACCGTAATCCGGGCTCGTTGGATCGGTGAGTCGATCAACGATCTCCTTCCTGTCCTCCAGATGGGAGGAAACGTAGTCAAGGCATGGCTCCTCGCGGCTCGGGGGGTACAGATCGGGTTAGCTGGGGCGACCGTCGTCGTCGACGTCACCCTCGTAGTCTTGACACAGATCTTGTTCACCCTACTCGGCCTCGGGCTACTGCTACCTGTCATAGGGGGCGGGAAGGCCCTCCCCGTTATCCTCGTGGGCGCAACCATTCTGGCGATCCTTCTGGCCGGGTTCTACGTAGCCCAAAGGCGCGGGCTCTTCGGCTTCCTCGCCCGTCTTTCGAGAAGGATTCTCGGCATGTCTGAAGGGACTTCCGTCTCCTACAAAGCCTCCATGATCGATGCCGAGATCCTGCAGCTCTACAGTGGGCGACGGGCCCTCATCACCTCCGGGTACTGGCATCTGCTGGGCTGGTTCCTTGGGATCGCCGAAGTCTGGTTTGGCTTTTACCTCCTCGGCCATCCCGTAGATATCCGGACGGCCCTGCTTTTCGAAAGTCTAGGCCAAACGATCAGAACGGGTGCTTTTGCGGTGCCCGGCGCCCTTGGTATTCAGGAGGGTGGCTACGTTCTGGTTGGAAGTGCTCTCGGCATCGAACCCGGTGTCGCCCTCGCCCTCTCCTTGGCTCGACGGGTCAGGGAATTGCTCCTCGGCCTACCGGGCCTCGCGGTCTGGCAAGCATCGGCCATCTGCAAAACACTCCGGAGGACCTCCGACAGCAAAGCGACATCCCCTTAGGCCCAGGAAAAGTTCATCCGCCTATCAGAAGGGAATGCCATGAGCTCCAATGCAAGGATTAGAACACGCGTGAAAATGGTCACTCTTTGCAAATGTTAACTTCAAAAAAGGACGAACTTCACTCCTCCTAAATCCGTGTTGACGAAATGCGCTTGGTATTATTATTATAAGAATGGATTTCGAAATAGAACGGTAATGGTCTAACAGAAAAGCGAATCGGATCTCTTTGCCTGATGTCAGGATAGAAAATGGAACACAGAGAAGCCAATCTCACGGAGCATTGTCCGAAAATTACCAAGACAGATCGGGAAAGACTGAATGGGCATCAATCTTTCATCTTATGGTTTACCGGGTTTTCGGGTTCGGGTAAGTCAACAATCGCTCATCGATTGGAAGAGATCCCTTTCAAAAATGGGGTCGGAACTTATGTCCTCGACGGAGATAACGTCAGGACAGAATTGAACAAAGATCTAGGATTTTCGGCTGAAGACAGAGAAGAGAATATTAGAAGGATTGGACAAGTGGCAAAGCTTTTTGTCGATGCCGGATTAGTCGTTCTAACAGCCTTCATCTCCCCTTACAAAAAAGACAGGGCGGCGGTGAGGAGTCTCATGGGGAGCGATGAATTTGTTGAAATCTATGTCAAGTGTCCTCTGGAAATTTGTGAGCAGAGGGATGTAAAAGGTCTCTATGAGAAAGCCCGTCGGGGAGTGGTCAAACAGTTTACCGGAATCGATGATCCTTACGAAGAACCTGAAAATCCAGAAATCATCCTCGAAACAGATAAGGCCAACTTAGAACAATATGTAGAAGAGATTTTGAATTTTCTGGAAGCAAGGGGGCTCGTCTCTCGTGTGGGGAAATAACACTAAAGTCCAATTTACAGGGGTCGTGTTTTCCAGGAAGGTGGCTTCAGTTAAAGAGAATTTGATTCCCATATACTCACCTGGGATACATGCTTTCTGCCAGAAATCCCAAGGTCAAGATGTTATCGTTGAGCGAAGATTAGCAGGTGGAGTACGCAACCGCTTTTCTGAGAGCTTCTTCCTGCAATATAGTTTTTACACTTTTGTACAGCTATACAACATTACAGATGAAAATCGATAATATAGAAGCCACCAGGACCCCGCCCATTATCCTTTTTTCTTCTTCTTTGTTTTAGGGGATAGGATAGTGAAGGCTTCGTTCTTTGTTTGACGTTCCGGTCATAGAAATAGTGGTGATTCGAAATGGGCAGAAAGATTTTGAGTCACCTTTATGTCCGGGGTAGGTTACAATTCTTTCCGGAGATACCACATGAAGATCCTTTGTGGCCACCCAAGCGGGCTGATGTATACAGAAATTTACCTTCGTCTTGAACCACTCGGGGTGGAATTGGTGGCTCAGGCTGCGCTTCGCGCTGGACACGAAGTACGGATTCTCGACCTGCAAGTCTTTTCCCATAAAGATTATTTTAAAGCTCTGGATCAATGGCATCCTGACGCCATCTGCTTCGGTCTGAACTATCTTGCCAATATTCCTGAGGTCATTGATCTTGCAAAAGAGGCCAAACAAAGCCTCCCCTACTCCTTCTTCTTCTTAGGGGGGCACGGTGCCTCCTTCACGGCAGAGGAGATTCCCGAACATGCGCAGGGGACCATTGAGTGCGTCATAAGAGGTGAGGCGGAGCTGATTGAGGCACTCCTCTCTGCTGCGATGGATGATCGAAAAAGAATTCATATGCTTCCGGGGGTTGTCACTCGAGAGAGTGAAGGCCCGGCACCTAAAATGGTCGACGATCTCGATCGTTTAACGCCTGCTCATGATCTGCTGCCGAAACGAAGGAAGTATTTTATTGGTTCCTTAGATCCGTCGGCATCCATCGAATTCACCCTTAAGATCCCTTATTGTGTGCTTTATGAACGCGGTTATCGTTCCTTAGGAGCTAAGACGACCAGCCAAATATCTATTGAAGGAGTACCTGCATGGGAACAAGATTTGGAAAATACAGAGGAGCGCGCCGGAAGGCGGCAAGATAAAGAAAAGGCCATGAAGAGAATGAGGGAACTGGGTTACATATGATTATTCTAAGAAAGGGCTAAGGAAGAGCCTGAGCGGGGTTTCGTCTTCGAGACCATCGTTTCAAGGTTTACACACATCGTTTGACAAAACTTTTGCTCCAGGAACCCTTTTAGAAACCAACCTCTGCCTATAAATTTCACCCCTCTCTCTTCCTTTAGGGGATATTTTCTTATTATAAAAAATTTTACTTCAAATATATTTCTTGGGATCCCTTGGAATGATAGAACGGGCTCGGACCTATTCAACACGTCTTTTTGAAAAGTGGACAGATTTCATCGGCCAACATTCTTTCCTTGTACTTCTCCTTTCCCTTCTTGCAACCGTTGGCGTGCTGATCTATACGATGAATCATTTTCGGATTGATACTGAACTGACAGATATGATCTCCGCCGAGCTTCCCTATCGCAAATTGGAGAAAGAGTTCCAAAGAGCCTTTCCGCAATTCAAGGAGACCATTGTGGTCGTCATCGACGCGGATACCCCTGAGGCCGCCCGCCTTTATAGAGATAAACTGGCCGAACGCCTAAAGAGGCAAACAGGTTTTTTCAAGGGGGTTTACGCGCCCGGAGGTGGGGAATTCTTTGAGAGAAATGGTCTCCTCTATCTGAGCGTAAAGGACCTCGAAGCGCTTTCTGAAAACCTGGCAAGCGCCCAGCCTCTGCTCGGGCTCATTTCAAAGGATTTAACCCTCCGAGGTCTTTTCTCCGTCATCGAAAAGATTGTGACCCAAGAGGGGGAAATCGAACAGAAAACAAAGCTCGTACCCTTCTTTGACCGCCTGGCCCAAACCGTTGAAAGTTCAACGTCGAACCGGCCGAGACCACTTTCATGGCAGGAACTTATTTTAGGGGATGCGATGGCGGCAGATGCAAGCCGTCAGTTTATTATCCTTGATCCTGTTCCCAACCATGCTACGCTTTCGGGGGCGGCGGCTGGCATTGAGGCCATTTACCGTATTCGGGATGAGGTGGGCCTTCGAGAAGCCAGCGGGGTGAAGGTCCGACTGACCGGGGATGTTGTTCTCAACTATGAGAATCTGCTCGCGGCGAAAAGAGGAATGGGATTAACCACTCTCATCTCCTTCCTCCTCGTGGCCATCGCCATTACCATCGGCCTGGGCTCTGGCAGGCTTGTTTTAGCCAGCCTGGTAACCCTTCTCGTGGGCTTTATTTGGACTTTCGGGTTTGCCATTTTCTTTGTCGGCCGTCTCAATCTGATTTCTGTAGCCTTCGGGGTGCTTTTCATAGGCCTTGGCATTGATTACGGGATCCAATACTGTCTCCGGTATCGGGAGCTTATTGCATCGGGTCTCGGACACTACGAGGCGATTGTCGGAACGGCAAATGGATTGGGCGTGAGTCTGCTGGTTTGCACCGTAGGCGCGGCCATCGGTTTTTACTCCTTTTTGCCGACCCCTTATACCGGAGTTTCAGAACTGGGGGTCATCGCCGGGACAGGAATGCTCATCAACCTCTTTGCCACCCTTACCGTACTCCCTGCACTCCTTACCCTGCTGCCCCTGAAGAAAACAGGCATAAAGGAATTCGTTGCCGACAGGCCCCTTTACCGGGTGCCTTACAAACATGCGAAGACGATTGTGGCCGGCGCGATTGCGATTGGAATAGGGGCCGCCTTTTTCTTGCCGAAACTTTATTTCGACTATAATCCCCTCAATCTATACGACCCGCATTCCGAGGCGGTCTTGACCATTAAGGAACTTTTCAAAAATGAAATGACCTGTCCGTGGACCATCTCCATCCTTGCAGGAAATGCCAAAGAGGCAGAGGAGATGGTAGGTAAATTGAAAGATCTTAAAGAAGTCAAGGAGGCCATCACATTTACCAGCTTCGTTCCTGAAGATCAGTCCAGTAAACTGGCGATCCTGTCCGACATTGCCCTTTTCATGCCGCCAGGACTGGAAACGTTAAAACCCGAAAAGTTGAGCTACCAAAAGAACTTAGCGTCTTTAGAAAATTTGGAATCATCCCTCAAGAAGGTCCTGTACATGGCTCGGGAAAGGGATGGCACCTATGCCACCTCTATCAGCCGCCTCCATCACTCTTTGGAGCGATTCAAGAAAGCCCTTACTCATCCGGAAAATGGCAAGGAAGCATTGGATAAGCTTGAGCAGAACGTCCTTTCCTACCTGCCTAATCTCTTTCATGAACTCAAAACCTCTCTTCGGGCATCTGCTGTGAAAGAATCGGATTTGCCCCGAGAATTGCGCCTTCGGTATGTGACACCGGATGGACGCTATCGTGTGGAGGTCTTCCCCCGGGAAAATATCTTGGAGACCGACTCTCTGAAAAGATTCGTTGAAGCGGTGAGCAATCTGGCCCCGAATTCAACGGATACGCCTGTAACGATACGTGAGGCAGGAAATGCAGTTGTCCGTTCCTTTCTCCTTGCGACTCTGTATGCCCTTTTGGCGATCACTCTCTTCATGCTGATCGAACTCAAAAGCCTCTCAGACACCGCCCTCGTCCTTTTGCCTCTGGCGCTTTCGTTGCTGATAACAGGGGCAGCCTCCGTCATCCTTGACATCCCGTTCAATTTTGCAAACGTCATCGTGATCCCTCTTCTTCTCGGTAGCGGTGTTGAAGGCATCTATTTCATCCACCGTTTCCGGACGGACCCGCCATCGAGTGGCAACATGCTGGAAACGAGCACAGCGAGGGCCCTTTTTTATAGTACCCTGACGACCATCCTAAGTTTCAGCACCCTCTCTTTTTCCCCTCATCAGGGAATGGCCAGCATGGGAAAGCTTCTCACCATCTGCATCGCTTCCCTGATGGTCACCACACTCATTTTTCTACCTGCGTTACTAAAATATGTAAAGCCCGCAGCAAGAAATCCGAGTCTTAAGGGTTAGCACTCCAACAGGGAAAACAGCCCTTTACCCTGCATCGAGGTTGGCTCTTGTGGGCTTTCGCTTGTGGGCTTTTTGCTTGACATACCCCTCCATTTCTCGTATATTTTTCCGACCGAAAGCAAGTACCTATCATTTAAAGGAGGCAACCCAGCAGATTCGCGGGATGGTACCGATCGGCGATTCGTGGCGGAATCCCGCGACGGTATTGAAATGGAAATGGATGATTTCCAATCTCCTGGACGTGATCGTAGCTCCCCGTTAGGATTCGACATCCTCAACCTGTTCCGGCAGCGGCTGGGAGAGAATTCGAAGCTGCACGCAGAGTACATCAACCCGGCGTGGGTCAAGTCGATGCAGCTCATCGGCTACGACCGGATATACACCCGCGCCGAGGGCTCCCACCTTTGGGATAAGGACGGCCGCCGGTATTTGGACTGCATCTCTAGCTTCTGCGTCTCCAATATCGGCCACAACCATCCCGTTGTCCGTCGGGCGCTTGCGGACGTTCTAGGGGAATCGCTTCCCAACCTGATCCAGCTCGATATCCCGCTCCTCTCCGGTCTGCTCGCTGAGGCTCTGGTGAAGCGGATCCCGTGGCTTGACATGGTCTTCTTCGCAAGCTCCGGATCGGAGGCGATCGAGGCGGCGCTGAAATTCGCCCGTTGCTTCACCAAGCGCCCGCGAATACTCTACGCCGACCACTCATACCACGGCCTCACCTATGGTGCACTCTCAGTGACTGGCGACTCGATGTGGCGAGAAGGGTTCGAACCCTTACTCCCCGAAACAAAGGCGGTTCCGTTTAATGACGCGGATGCGCTCGAGAGGGATCTCGCCGCTGGGAACGTGGCTGCAGTTGTCCTCGAGCCCATCCAGGTCGGGGCGGGGATCATTATTCCCTCCGACGGCTACTTGCCCCAGGTACAGGAACTCTGCCGAAAGCACAAGGCAATCCTGATCTTCGACGAGATCCACACGGGCTTCGGGCGGACGGGCACGTTTCTCGCCGCCGAGCACTGGAAGGTAGAGCCGGACATCGTCTGCCTTTCCAAGGGCCTGAGTGCGGCGATGGTTCCTGTCTCCGCCGTGGTCACTCGGAAGGAAATCATTCGAGGCGTCTTCTCGCGCCTTGACCGTTCGGAGGTCCACGCAACCACATTCGGCGGGAACAACCTCGCCATGGTTTCGGGTCTGGCCGCACTCGCCGTCTTGGACAGTGAAAACCTCGTCGCCCGCTGCTGTGAGATGGGGCAACATTTCCTTCAGTCGTTGCAGCCCCTAGCGCTAAAATACGAGCTGGTCAAGGCGGTCCGCGGCAAGGGGCTGCTTATCGGCGTGGAATTTGGGGAACCCAAGTCGTTCATGCTCAGGCAGGCGTGGACGCTTATGCACAAGATCAACCCAGGCCTCTTCGCCCAGGCCTTTACGATACCGCTCCTGGAAAAACACGCCGTGTTGACACAGGTGGCAGGGGCTAACCAGGACGTGCTGAAGATCGCACCATCGCTCGTGGTGACACGGGAGGACGTTGACTGGTTCCTTCGGGCTTTCGACGCGGTTCTCGCCTCCACGCACAAGTTCCCGGGACCGTTCTGGGAGGTTGCGAAATCATTGGCCAAGAACGCGCTCTTGTAATGCCACCAAGTTTCTCTTTCCGGCCCCCTCGCCTTCCCATCTAAGACCGGACCTTTGGTCAACCGAGGGAGGGACGATCCAATCCTATCTCTACCCGGTTCTTCAAGCCTGCTTTTTCTTTTTTCCTCCCTAGCAACAAACCGGCTCGTGCCATCTCGAATAAATCGTAAATTCCCATTTTTGTTTGTTAATATTTTTCGATTCCTCTTTCCGGAAAAATATATCCGATCGCACTTGACAATTATTTTCATAGACGATTATTATTTTGGATATATTAAAATTCGGTTCAAACCATGCAAGTGATACTTACTCAGCCCCGTGGATTTTGTGCTGGAGTGGTTCGAGCGATCAAGATTGTGAAGCGTGCACTCGAGATTTACGGCACACCTGTTTATGTGTTGCATGAAATTGTCCACAATCGCCATGTCGTCGAAGATTTAAAAAACCAAGGTGCTTTATTTGTTGAGATGCTCGATGAAGTTCCCTCTGGTACAGTGGTCATTTTCAGTGCCCACGGTGTCTCACCAGCGGTAATGAAAGAAGCGGAGAAGAGAAAACTTCGCGTCATCGAAGCCACCTGTCCACTGGTGACCAAGGTGCATCGCCAGGCACGGCGGTACAGCCGTGAGGGCTTCGAGGTCATCATCATTGGCCATCCGGGCCATCCGGAGGTGGAGGGTACCCGGGGTTGGGTGAAAGGTCCAGTTTATGTGGTTTCGAGGAAAGACGAGGTGCAAGGGTTAAAGGTCAGAAATTCAAATCGCCTGGCCTATGTCACTCAAACGACCCTCAGCCTTGACGATACCCGTGAAGTGATCGATGCCTTAAAAAGTCGGTGGCAGAACCTTGAAGGCCCTGAATTAAGCGATATCTGCTATGCCACACAAAGCCGGCAGAACGCGGTCCGACAACTCGCAAAGGACATAGACATATTATTAGTGGTGGGTGCCCGTAATAGTTCCAACTCGAATCGTCTTCGGGAGGTAGGTGAACAGAGCGGCTTGCAAGCTTATTTGATAGAGGATATCGACGATCTGAACTCCGCTTGGTTCTCGGAAAAGTCCAGGGTGGGCATCACTGCCGGAACCTCTGCACCAGAGGCAATGGTACAAAAGGTATTGGATAGATTGCGTGCTTACGGTGTAAGCACGGTTACCGAGATGGAGGGTGAACCTGAAAGCACACATTTTCGTTTGCCGGATTCCCTATGACTTCAAAGGGAATAGAAGGAATCTGTGATGGGCGTGCCCTTCATTCAGCGATATCGTGTCGGCCGCTATGTGATCAATCAGAGGCTTCAGGGAAAGCGCTTCTACCCCCTAGTATTGATGCTCGAGCCCCTATTTCGCTGTAACCTTGCATGTGCGGGTTGTGGGAAGATCGATTATCCAGAAGAGATCCTTAACCGGCGCCTCAGTTCAGGGGATTGCTTCTCTGCATCCGATGAGTGCCGTGCGCCCATTGTGTCGATCTCGGGGGGTGAACCTCTCATCCACGAAGAGATGCCTCAGATTGTCGCCGGTCTGGTAAACCGAAAAAGGTTCGTCTATCTTTGTACCAACGGGTTACTGCTTAAAGCGCGTATCAAAGATTATACTCCATCCTCTTATCTTACCATCTCCGTCCATTTAGATGGCAATCGAGAGAGGCATGATGCCCTGACTTGTCGACAGGGGGTATATGATTCAGCGGTTGAAGCCACGAAGTTAGCTTGTGCGAAAGGGTTTCGGGTCACCATTAACTGTACCCTTTATGAGGGGATGACTGCGGAGGAAACTGCAGGATTCTTTGACTCTGTCATGGCGTTAGGGGTAGAAGGCATCACCGTATCCCCTGGTTATAGCTATACGCACGCACCGCAAAAAGAAATGTTCCTGGTGAGGACCCAAAGCAATCGCCTCTTCCGAGAGATCTTCAAACTTGGCAAAGGGCGAAAATGGAGATTCAATCATTCAGTCTTATTCCTCGACTTTCTCGCCGGCAACCAAGTTTACCAGTGCACCCCATGGGGAAACCCTACACGGAATGTCTTCGGTTGGCAAAAGCCTTGCTATCTGTTGGTAAATGAAGGCCATGCCACGAGTTTTAAGGCTCTTATGGAAGAGACAGATTGGAGTAGTTATGGCAGCGGTCGAAATCCTAAGTGTCTCAATTGCATGCTCCATAGCGGTTTCGAACCCACAGCAGTCAATGACACGTTGATACATCCGCTTAAGGCGCTATGCGTTTATCTCCGTGGTCCTCGGGCCAATGGCCCAATGGTTCCAGTATTACCAAATAGTTACCGGGATCCGTCCCCTTCAAGATAGAGAGCAATGGAAAGATATGAAGGTCCTTCGTCTCCTTTCAATCTTTTTAGTGGTGAACTTGGCAGGACCATTGTCGTCGGGCAGCTCTCATCCTGCAATCGATGTCGTTGAAAATTTACATAATAAGCTTCTAACCGTCATGAAGGAGGGCAACAAGGTCGGTTACAAGGGTCGATATGATCAGCTTGCACCAGTAGTAATGGGAAGTTTTGACATTTCCTTTATCGCCAAAACAGTATTGGGGAGATATTGGGAGACTTTTAATAACGAACAAAAATCAAAATTTGTTGAGGCTTTCAGTGGGCTGACTATTGCCACGTATACCTATCACTTCGATACCTATTCCGGAGAACGTTTCAATCTCATTTCGGAAAAAGATTTAAGTGACGGCCGGATTTTGATTCAAACCCAACTCATCAAGTCCGATGGCGGAAGAGTTCAGTTGAACTATATTCTACATCGCAATCAAAGCCAATGGCGTATTATCAACATTATTACGGATGGCGTCAGTGACCTCGCCCTGAAGCGGGCAGATTACACAAGTTTTCTAAAAAGCAAGGGGTTCGATGCCCTCCTCATCAAGTTGAACGAAAAGATTTCCCAATATTCTAAGTAAGTTTTAAATCCTGCCTAAAAGGAAATTTACAAAAGAACGTTGTGTGTATTCAATCCTTTGTCACTTCTAAACGGTTCGGAGATGCCGTAGAGACGATCTTCCACTCTCAGCGCGGTTCCTATGCCAATGTTAAAGAACATGCCCGCACCCACCTGAAGAATCCCTCCAAAATGTTGATCTCTAATAAGAAATTTATGGTTATGCTTTAGCCTTTTGCCAGCACTGTCATAACCGAGTCCTCCGCCTCACAGGAGAAACAAGGAGCCCCATCTTCGTTGGATAGGCTCGAAAAGGATATTGCCATTAACGCCCAAGAAATAGAGGTCCTGTTCCCCCCTCATATTCCAATAAGAATAATTTCCTTCGAATTCTAAGTCCCAATTCCTATGCAGGGGGAACCCAAAGCGGGGAAGAAATTCGTATACCGTCATGCCGACTTCATTGTGTCATGCATCACCAGTCCCTCCAAAAACGAAAAAGCCATATTTTACTTTACTGACCTCTTCCCCGTAAGAATCGGAAATCAATGACCCGATCATCATTAGGGCAACAAAAATAAAGAGCAAATACCTTTTGCTAAGTATCTTTTTGCAGGTCTCTACCGCCGGTCCCTCCTTTTAGTCAAGAAATTTATTAAATGCTCAAGGACGGTCTAAAATTCCAAATTACACCAGGCGAAGAGATGATTTACTTACCGTTTTTATTATACATATTTTTCAATCCGTTATGCCAAGAAAAAAACTAGCACCCGTACCTTTCCTCGGAGCATCTGTGAAACAGTTTGAAAGGAAAACGTTTCGGCAGATTTTAGTGGTGACAGGTTTTAAAATTAGTTAAGATATATATCGTCCGTGGGTGGTTCCCAACTGGCTCGTCCGGACTTCTGATTTTGATATTTGCCTTTTTGAGAGGATAACATTGGAGATTAGGCCGCAAAAGAGAGTCTTCATTGGATTACTCGTCTTTACCTGTGTCATTCTCTTCTTTCTCATCTTTCTCCTTTGGTATGTTCCCATGGTTGGGTTGAAAACTATTCATCCCTCCCTTCCACTTATCTTCAGTTTCGCCCTCGCCTTTTTGGTCCTCCTCATGATCTTCGGCGGTTTTTTGCTCGTCTTCACCATCCTGCGAGGGAAGGATATCTTCCTGTCTCATAGGCTAAGAGGCATTGTCGCGAAAGTCCTTTTTCCACTCATGATCCTGATGGGAAAGATAGTCGGTATACCGAAAGAGCGGGTTCGGCAGTCCTTCGTCGAATTGAACAACCATCTTATCCGGTCGAATAGACATCGGGTCCGGCCCGATAAACTCTTAATCCTCCTCCCTCACTGCATTCAGGATTTTGACTGCGAGATCAAGATCACAGGCAATATTAGAAACTGCAAAGGCTGCGGAAAATGTGAAATTAAAAATTTGATTGAACTCTCTGATCAATATCATTCAAAGATCGCCGTGGCCACCGGCGGGACACTGGCCAGGAGAATTGTTTTAGAGAACAGGCCTGAGGCCATTGTAGCGGTAGCCTGCGAACTTGATTTGACCTCTGGCATCCAAGATACTTATCCGATTCCAGTGATCGGAATCTTGAACGAACGACCCAACGGTCCTTGCATCAACACCAAGGTGGATATTGAGAAAGTGAGGAGTGCGATCCTATACTTTCTCAATGCCCCAAGCCCCCCAACAGTTTGACCATCGGTCTCTCTTGGTGAGAACCCAATCGGGGGAAGAATAGCTTCTCATAGATATAAACAGATACTTACAGAAGAAGAAAGAGATTCTGGATTCCGCTCTACCAGTGTCCGGGGTTTAAATCCATGCACCGCCACCATTCATTTCAGTAGGTTAGTCTAGTACCAAGAATGTGACTTCGAACTGTCCCGGAACGATATCGTTGGGCTAAATACCTATTGGAATCGAGGATTAGGCGAACTGGTACCAATAGCCTGTTCGCCTTTTTTTTGCTTTATTTAATTCCTCCGTCCAGAGGAGCTGTTTCGACGCTTCATGGACACCCACAAAAATAACGATTCCACTAACTTTGCATTGACAATCTGTGGGATTTGAGACATAATACCTGCAAATATTGACAAGTGTTGGTATTTTGTATCAATTCAGGAACAAGGTAAAGATGATAAACCAGGACCGGTTTAAGAAAGCCAGATATATTTTTCTCCGTCATGGTGGGGTGCTGCGCATGAGCGAAGCCCTTTACGCCGGCATTCACCGCAGGATGCTTTACTCTATGCTGGAAGCTGGAGTTATCGAACAACTTAGCCGGGGCCTGTACCGGCTTACGGATTTGCCACCGCTTGGTAATCCTGATCTGGTGTCAGTCGCCCGGAAGGTGCCAAACGGTGTGATTTGCCTTATTTCTGCTCTCGCTTACCATGAAATCACTGCTCAAGTCCCCCATGAGGTCTATGTGGCTCTGGACCGAGGAACAGAAGCTCCTAGGCTGAATCATCCACCTCTTAGGGTCTTTTGGTTCTCCGGGGAATCCTTCACCGTTGGAATTGAGAAACATAAAATAGACGGTGTTCCAGTCCGCATCTATAGTGCGGAAAAAACAATTGCCGACTGTTTTAAGTACCGGAATAAAATCGGCCTCGATACAGCCACCGAAGCACTTAAGCTTTACCGGGAACGGAAACGCTTTAAAGGCAATGATTTGGTGAAGTTCTCACAAGTGTGCAGGGTTGAAAAAGTGATGCGGCCTTATCTTGAGGCATTGCTATGACAAAGGGAAAGTACTGTTGCCAAGTAATCCGAGTTTGTAATGAAAGGTAAATTTTTGAGCAGGTGCGTGGATGATTCCAAGAAAAAATTTTTGTTGTTTTGAATCCCCTTCTTTTCTATAATTGAATTGATATCAGCTCTTTTTCAGTTCAAATGGTTTCTGATGGTGGGAGTTCAGATGAATTCAATAATCCAAGATAAGCTCAAAGATATGATCGACCTCTGCAAAATCCGAGGGGTTCGGCGCCTTGCTTTATTCGGATCTGCAGCGACTGATTCTTTTGATCAATTTTCAAGCGATCTGGATCTGATTGTCGAATTCAAGCCGATGTCGCCTATCCAACATGCTGACAACTACTTTGACCTCATGGAGGATCTTCATCGGCTCTTTGGGATGTCTATCGATCTCGTAGAAATGGAACCCATTCGCAATCCCTTTTTTAGACAAGCCGTTGCAGAAACCCAGGTAGTACTTTATGAAGCAGCTTGATATCCGAAAATATATTTTTGACATTAACGAGGCCTGTGAACTATTACTTCAATTTACTGCCGGGAAAACCTTTTCAGATTATTCTACTGACCCCATGCTACGGTCCGCTGTAGAACGACAATTTGAGATTATTGGAGAAGCTCTTGTCCAAGCTTTCCGCCTTGACCCAAGTCTTTCTTCAAGAATAAGCAACGCAGGACGAATCATTGCCTTCCGAAATCGTCTCATCCATGGCTATTCCTCGATTGCTGATGAAATCGTTTGGGGAATTCTTCAAGCCAACCTCCCCACTCTCAAAAAGGAATTGGCTTCCTTAATGAAAGAACTGAACAAAGTGTGAATGGCACCCCAGTCTTCCCC
>Ga0209253_10001393_pt1 | contig 21183 bp, 20 predicted proteins | sample FrelakmetBRP12BR_FD_187145 | JGI IMG/M metagenome (GOLD analysis project Ga0209253, IMG submission 187145) | Freshwater lake sediment microbial communities from the University of Notre Dame, USA, for methane emissions studies - BRP12 BR (SPAdes)... | ecosystem: Environmental > Aquatic >...
TGCCCTCGGCATCGAGCCCCGCTTCCCAATAGAGACCGACGGCGGCGTTGATCGCGGCCGTCCGCGCCGCCGGTTCGGTCACCGCGGCATCGACTTTCGCCACGGCGCGGCGCGCCTCGTCGAGCAGTGCGGGCGGCAGCGGACCGTCGGGTGCGTCGAGCTTGGCGAGCAGCACGCGTCCGCGCAGCACGTTCAGCTGCTCCTTCGTCGAGAGCGCGCCTTCGCCCGTCAGCGCCGTCAGCTTGTCGAGCGCTGCGCTCCACGCCGTCGTCAGTTGCCGGCGCTCGGGCGTGCCCGCGTCCGAGAGCGCGCCAACCACCTCCGGCGCTGCGTACAGAAGGTGTTCGACATTGGCCTGTTGCACGGACGGCTGGTCTATCAGCGTCAGCAGCTTGCGGCGCGCATCGGCGCGCTCGAGCCCGTCGAATGCCGGCTGCTTGCTGTCCTTGGCGCCACGCGCAGCCGACGAGAGGTACTCGAAGAACAGTCTCGAGCAGTCGGCCTCGATTTCCGCCGGGCAGCGCGCAGCCAGCTGGCGGAAGGTGGCGGTGCGCTCTGCCTGCGGCAGGACGTGGCCGTTGTCCGTGGCCCAGTCGTAATACGCGAGCAGCTTCCAGTCGTTCTGTGTGGTCTCCCCGCCTTGGCGCGCGGCGGCGAGGATGTCGGTCACCGGCCTGGCGCCGGCAAGCGCGACGTCGAGGATGTTCGCGTAGAGCCGGATATCGACGCCGCCCGGCAGGCGCGTGATCTCGGTGCCGTCGGAGCGGAACAGGATCATGGTCGGGTAGCCAACGATGCCGAACTTTTCGCCGTACTTCTGCGCGCTCGGCGTGTCGCCGTCGAGGTACACCGGCACGAACAGGCGCGAGCGTTCCTGGAACTCGCGTTTGCTGAAAACGGTGGCCTTGATCTGCGCGCAGGGCGGGCACCACTCGGCGCCCCAGTAGAGGAACAGCGGCTTGCTGGACGTCTTCGCGGCGGCAAAGGCCGCATCCACGCCGCCCGGGTACCAGTCGATGCCGGCCGGCAGGTGCCTGGCCGCGGCGGCGGCGTGGTCCGGTTTTGCGGCCGGGGTCTCGGGCGCGGGCGCCTTGCGGCCGCAGCCTGCAAGCGCAGCCATGAAGCACACTCCGAGAGCGATCACGCGCAGTCTCATATCGGTTCCGTGACGGCGCACAGCCGGGGAGGCGCGAGGATACGCCGCGACGGGCGCGGCGGCAAAATGCGGGCGGCACGATTGCGTGCCGAGTCGGCTGCCTCTATCGTCGGGGCGTCACCCTGGAGAATGCGCCATGTCCTCCAACGAAGGGTCGTCTGCCAAGGCGATCCTCTACGCCTTCCTCGCAAACTTCGGGATCGCCATCACCAAGACCGGGGCGGCCATCTATACGAATTCGGGCAGCATGCTGGCCGAGGCCATCCACTCGTACGCCGACTGCGCGAACCAGGTGCTGCTCTACATCGGGCTCAAGCAGTCGGACAATCCAGCCACGGCCGCGCACCCTCTCGGCTTCGGCAAGGTCACGTATTTCTGGAGCTTCGTGGTCGCACTGCTGCTGTTCAGCGTGGGCGGCCTGTTCTCGATCTACGAAGGCTGGCACAAGCTCCACAATCCGGAGCCGCTCAACAAGGCCTGGGTGGCACTCACGGTGCTTGCGATCTCGATCGTTCTCGAGTCCGGCAGCCTGCTCGGCTGCCTCAAGGAGATCGCGAAGATCCGTCGCGGCCGCCCGTTCATGGAATGGCTGCGGCACACGCGCAATGCGGAGCTGGTCGTCGTGCTCGGCGAAGACATTGCGGCGCTCGCGGGCCTGGGGCTGGCCTTCGCGTTCGTCGGGCTCGCGGCGCAGACGGGCGACACGCGCTACGATGCGATCGGCTCGATCCTGATCGGCTGCGTGCTCATCATCGTCGCTGCTTTCATCGTTGTGCGCATCCGCGCGCTGCTGATCGGCAAGTCGGCGGAGCCTGCCCTGCGCGCGCAGATCGACGAGCTGATCAATCGCGATCCCGACATCGAGACGCTGCTCAACACCATCACGCTGCAGTTCGGCCCGAAAGTGCTGCTCGCCGCCAAGGTGAAGATGCGTGCTGGATTGACCATCGAAGAGGCCGTCCAGCACCTCAACGACCTGGAGCGCGACATCAAGAAGGCCTTCCCCGAAGTGGGATGGATATTCGTCGAGCCCGACGTCAAGGACTGATCGCGGCCATCTCGTAGGCGATGCGTGCCGCAGTTCGCGCGGTGCGACCGTCCGGATCGTGGCGCGGATTGAATTCCGCGATGTCCGCGACGAGCAGCTTGCTCGCCGGCGTGCGATGCCCGCACACACGCAGGGTTTCACGCAGCAGCCCGATGGCCCGGTGCAGCGCCACGCCGAGTCCGGAGGGCGCGCTCACGCCCGGCGCCACGGCGGGCGGCAGCACATCGAGGCAGAACGTGAGGTAGATCGCCGACGAGTCGGCGATGAATTCGCGCAGCACGGCTTCCGTCGAGGCGCCGCCCGCATCCACGTCGAAGACGATCTCCGTGCCGAGCGACCGCGCGCGCTGCAGCAATGCGGGCGTGTTCGCCGGCTCCGCGGCGCCGATGCAGAGGTAGCGGAATTCCTTCCCCGCCGCCGCGCGCGCCTCCGCGATCTGCAGGAACGGTGTGCCCGACGTGCCGCGCCCCGGCGCCTCCGGCTTGCGGATGTCGAGGTGTGCGTCGAAATTGACGATGCCGAGCCGCTCGAAGCGCGGGTGCCCGGTGAGCGCCTGTTCGATGCCCTGGTACGCCGCCCATGCGATTTCGTGGCCGCCGCCGAGGCCGATCGGCGCGTGGCCTGCGCGCAGGATTCGCGCGACGAGGTCGGCGTACTCCTGCTGCGCGGCTTCGAGGCGATCGCCGTCGCACACGACGTCGCCTGCGTCGAGGAGACTGTCGGCGCCGCCGCCGTGCCACGCGAGGTTCGAAAGCATCCTGCGCAGCACCTGTGGGCCTTCCGCGCCGCCCGGCCGGCCGTGGTTGCGAGTCACGCCCGCATCGCACGCGAAGCCGACGATGGCCGTGCCGGGCGCCGCATCCGGCGTCATCGGCCGCACCACCTGGTGCCAGCGTCGGCCCGATGCGCCATCGACGGCGTCCACGCGGCCGGTCCAGTTCGCCATGGGGTCTCGGATCGGCATCTCGCTTCCTTCAGGCGGCGCGCTCGAGCGCGATCTCGCCATTTCTCACGACCATGCTGCAGGGATTGAAACCGGCCCAGTAGCCGAGTTCGTCGAGCGAATCGATCGACCATACCGCCAGGTCCGCTGCGTAGCCTGGCTGGATCGCGCCGCGCGCGGATTGCAGGCCGAGTGCCGCAGCCGCGTGGCGCGTGACGCCGGCCAGCACCTCGCCGCTCGTCAGGCCGAACAGGCGGCGGGCCATGTTCATGGCGAGCAGCAGCGACGCGCCCGGCGCGGAGCCGGGATTGCAGTCGGTCGCCACGGCGATGCGCACTCGCTGCTTGCGCAGCGCGGCGATCGGCGGGAGCCTTTCTTCCGCCAGCGCGTAGAACGCCACGGGCAGCAGCACGGCAACGGTGCCTGCCGTCGCAAGCGCGGCCGCATCTTCGTCCGTGGTGTATTCGAGGTGGTCGCAGGACAGCGCACCGTAGCTCGCGGCAAGCTGGCTGCCGCCGACGTTCGACAGCTGTTCCGCATGCATGCGCACCGGAAGGCCCAGCGCAACCGCCTTGGCGTAGAGGCGCTCGCATTGCGCGGTGCTGAACGCGATGTTCTCGCAGAATGCGTCGACGCAGTCGACCAGGGCCCTCACCCGCGGCATCGACGCCGTCGCGTCAATGCTTGCGACCTCTCCCGCAAGCGGGGGAGGTGTCTCGTCCCCTCTCCCGCCCGCGGGAGAGGGTTGGGGTGAGGGTCTCGCTCGGATCAGTCTTGGCAGCCAGTCGTTGCAGATCGTGTCGATGTATTCGTCCGCGCGGCCCGAGAACTCCGGCGGCAACGCATGTGCCGCGAGGTAGCTCGTCGAGACCGTCACCGGTCGCGTGGCCTCGAGTTGCCGCGCGACGCGCAGCATGCGCTCCTCGGTCGCGAAGTCGAGCCCGTAACCCGACTTGATCTCGACCGTGGTCACGCCTTCCTGCAGCAGCGAGTCCAGCCGGGGCAGACTCTGCCGCAGCAGGTCCCCTTCGCTCGCCGCGCGTGTCGCGCGCACCGTGCTCAGGATTCCGCCGCCCTCGCGCGCGATGTCCGAGTAGCTCGTGCCCGCCGTGCGTCGCGCGAATTCCGACGCGCGCTGGCCGGCGAACACGAGGTGCGTGTGGCAATCGATCAGGCCGGGCGTCACCCAGCGGCCAGCCAGTTCGATCATGCGGTCCGGGCGCAGGCCGGAGGGCAGCGCGCGATCGTCGCCGACCCACTCGACCTTGCCGTCCTCCGTCAGCAGCGCGCCGCGCTCGAACACGCGTGCCTGGTCGTCGCAGGTCGCGATCCGGGCATTGCGCCAGAGGGTCCGCATCTCAGTCGAGGAACGGCAGCTTGAGCCCGTTCTCGCGCGCGCAGTCGATCGCGATCTCGTAGCCAGCGTCGGCGTGGCGCATCACGCCCGTGCCCGGGTCGTTCCACAGTACGCGCTCGACCCGCTTCGCGGCTGCCGGCGTGCCGTCGCACACGATCACCACACCCGAATGCTGCGAGTAGCCGATGCCGACGCCGCCGCCATGGTGGATCGAGACCCACGTGGCGCCGCTCGCGGTGTTGAGCAGCGCGTTGAGCAGCGGCCAGTCGGCCACGGCGTCGGAGCCGTCCCGCATCGCCTCGGTTTCGCGGTTGGGACTCGCGACCGAGCCGGAATCGAGGTGATCGCGGCCGATCACGACCGGCGCCTTCAGTTCGCCGCGCGCGACCATCTCGTTGAACGCGAGGCCGAGCAGGTGTCGCTGGCCAAGGCCGACCCAGCAGATGCGCGCCGGCAGGCCCTGGAACTGGATGCGCTCGCGCGCCATGTCGAGCCAGCGATGCAGGTGCGCGTCGTCCGGGATCATCTCCTTCACCTTCTGGTCGGTGCGGTAGATGTCCTCGGGATCGCCGGAGAGCGCGGCCCAGCGGAACGGGCCGATGCCACGGCAGAAGAGCGGCCGCACGTACGCGGGCACGAAGCCCGGAAACGAAAAAGCGTCCGTGACGCCCGCGTCGTACGCGACCTGCCGGATGTTGTTGCCGTAGTCGAACACCGGGATGCCGAGCTTCTTGAACTGGAGCATCGCCTGCACGTGCTTCGCCATCGATTTGCGCGCCGCGGCTTCGACCGCCTGCGGGTCGTTCGCGTGCTCCCACTGCTCGACGGTCCAGCCCTCGGGCAGGTAGCCGTTGATCGGGTCGTGTGCCGAGGTCTGGTCGGTGACGGCGTCGGGCCGCACGCCCCGGCGCAGCAGTTCGGGCAGCACTTCGGCCGCATTGCCGAGCAGGCCGACGGAAATCGCTTTTCCTTCGCGACCGGCGCGCGCGAGGATCTCGAGCGCTTCATCGAGCGACTTCGTGCTGACGTCGAGATACCGCGTGTCGAGCCGCTTCTGGATTCGATCCTGCCGGCATTCGATGGCGAGCATCGATGCGCCTGCCATCGTGGCCGCGAGCGGTTGCGCGCCGCCCATGCCGCCGAGCCCAGCGGTGAGGATCCACTTGCCCGTGAGGTTGCCGCCGAAGTGCTGGCGGCCCATCTCGACGAACGTCTCGTACGTGCCCTGCACGATGCCCTGGCTGCCGATGTAGATCCACGAGCCGGCCGTCATCTGGCCGTACATCATCAGGCCCTTGCGATCGAGCTCGTGGAAGTGCTCCCACGTGGACCAGCGGCCGACGAGGTTCGAGTTCGCGATCAGCACGCGCGGCGCGTCGGCATGGGTGCGGAACACGCCGACCGGCTTGCCGGACTGCACGAGCAGCGTTTCGTCGTCGCCGAGTTCGCGCAGCGCCTTCACGATGCGGTCGTAGCAGTCCCAGTTGCGCGCGGCGCGGCCGATGCCGCCGTAGACGACGAGGTCGCCGGGGCGTTCGGCGACGTCGGGGTCGAGGTTGTTCATCAGCATGCGCAGCGGGGCCTCGGTGAGCCAGCTGCGGGCGGACAGGGTGGTGCCGCGGGGCGCCCGGATCGGGCCGCGCGCGGAGCGATGCAGGTCGTTCATGGGCGGCGTTATATCATTCGCCCGGTCGTCCGTATCGGGAGCCGCCTGTGATCCGCTGGTTTGCCATCCTGTCCCTGCTGCAGATCGTCGCCTTCTGGAAAATCCTCGGCCGGATGGGGTTCCCGCCGTGGCTCGCGATCATGGCGTCCATCCCGATCGTGAACCTGGTCCTGCTCTATTACGTGGCCATGACGCCGTGGCCGATCGACCAGCGCACGCCCCCGTCCCGCCCGGGCGGGTCCGACGCCGGTTTCTGAGGCGTTGCCGCCGATTGTCGTCACGGGCCGCCTCGGGTACCGTGGCACCCCCCGCGAAGCTCCGCGACCCCCTTTGAACAAAGGAAATCCGTATGGCCGGCCCCGCAAACGCCCCTGAACCGAAGATGGATGTGAACGACCTCTGGCGCGAGGACACGTTCACGGACCGCAGGGTGGGCACGATCCGCGTGATGACGCCGGTGAAGTCGGACGGCTCGCCGGACCCTTCACGCCAGCCGACCTATGTCGGGCAGGCGCAGATCATGACGCCCGCCGGCGCGCTGCCGCTGTCGTTCGAGATCGAGGCGAAGAACCTCGCCGAGGCCTGCGCCGGTTTTTCGGACGGCGCCAAGGTGGCGTTCGAAGAGACCATGAAGGAGCTGCAGGAAATGCGGCGCCAGCAGGCTTCGTCGATCGTGATTCCGGATGCGGGCGCCGCCGCCGCGCTCGGCCAGGGCGCTCCGCCCCGCGGCAAGATCCAGTTTCCGTAATCTCTACCTCTCCCGCTTGCGGGAGAGGTCGCCCCGCGGGGCGGGTGAGGGTTTCTTACCTCTCCCGCCTGCGGGAGAGGTCGGGCGACAGCCCGGTTGAGGGTGTCCTACCTCTCCCGCAAGCGGGCGAGGGCATTCATCGTTCCCCCCGCGCGATCGCCTGCAACGCGGCGATCCGCTGCTCCGTCGGCGGATGCGTCGAGAACAGCGAGGCGATCCCGCCCTTGAACGCCGAGAGCGGGTTGACTTGCGCGAGCGGCGCCATCGTCGGCGACACCGCCATGGGGATGCGCTGCGCCGCCATCTGCAGCTTGCCGAGCGCGCTCGCGAGCGCCAGCGGCTTGCCGCTGATCTCCGCCCCCGACGCATCGGCCTTGAACTCGCGCGACCGGCTGATCGCAAACTGGATGATCATCGCCGCGAAGGGCGCGAGTAGCGCCGCCAGCGGGGCCAGCGGCGAGCGGTTCTGGCCGTTCGAAGGCGAATACATCCCGAAGCGAGCCAGGTTGGTGATCGCACCGGCCATCGTGGCGGACAGCGTCTGCAGCAGCATGTCGTGATTCTTCACGTGGCCGAGCTCGTGCGCGAGAACGCCGGCCAACTCATCGCGATCGACGAGCCGCATCAGGCCTTCGGTGACGCACACCACCGCATGCTCCGGATCGCGACCCGTCGCGAAGGCATTCGGCTGCTGGTGAGGCGCCACGGCCAGGGCTGGCATCGGGAGCCCCGCGCGCGTGCGCAATTCGTCGACCAGTGCATAAAGCTCGGGCGCCTCCTGCTGGCTCACGATCCGGGCGTTGTACGCCTTGAGCGCCATCTTCCCGGAGTTGAAGTACATGACGAAACTCATGACGGCAGCGATCAGGAGCGCGAGGATCATGCCGCCTTGGCCGCCGAGCATGCCGCCGACTACGCCGAAGAGCGCGACCATCCCGGCGAGCAGCACGAAGACCTTGATGTCGTTCATGGGCGAGCATTCAAGCAGTGGGGTGGGGCCGAATCTACCGCAGCCGGCGGTTTCCAGGGGGGCGCTGGCTCCGGTGGTCACGCACCGATACGGTGCAGAGCGTGCTGTCACGCAGAATTCACGCCACAGTTGTTGCGGTGCAGCAATTCGGGTGTAGCATGACCCGTGGACTTGGACGCCCGTTGCCGAATCCACAGGAGGATCGATGGAGCGGACTTTTCTCGAAACCGTGCATTTCCTGGGACTCGACATGGAGGTGGCCATCGTCGCGGTGATGGCAGCGCTGCAGGCGTTGCTGGGCTTCGCCGAGCAGGTTCGGGCAGGGCGCAAAGCTTCCCGCCCGACCGTCGCCCGGAACGCCATGCCCCCCGTGACTGCCGCCTGGCCCCCCAGCAGCTGGAAATCAAGTCACTGATCCCGGCTCGCGGATAATGGGGCCCCCGATCGCGAGGGCCGACCCATGTCCGATGCCTTGCACCAGCTGCGCGACGAACTGCGCGCCTTCGCGGCCGAACGCGACTGGGACCCGTTTCATTCACCCCGCAACCTGGCGACCGCGCTGGCGGTCGAAGCGGCCGAACTGCTCGAGCCGTTCCAGTGGCTCACCGACGAGCAAAGCCGCAACCCCTCAGCGGAGACCCGTGCGGCAGTCGAGGAAGAGCTGGCCGACGTGCTGCTGTACCTCGTGCGGCTCGCCGACAAGCTCGGCGTGGATCTCGAGCAGGCCGCCCGCGCGAAGATCGTGCGCAACGCGGCCAAGTACCCGATCGACAAGGCAAAAGGGTCCGCGCGCAAGTACACGGAGCTGTGACCGGCCAGCGGTGACCGGTATTGACCTGCTTGACCTTCGGCGCGGTCCGCCGAAGGTCAAGACGGTCAATCGCGGGTTCCCCTGAAGCTTGCGACGCAGACGGCGACGGTCTCGTCCGAGTAATCGGTGAACTTCCCTTCGCGGCTCTTGCGCTGGCGCCATTCCCATGGCGCCGGCCGCTGCTCCGGTGAAAGCGACCAGAGCCCGCGCTTCAGGTCTCGCGCACCTTTCTCGTAGGCACAGTACGAAGGGTCGTCGGCGTAGCGGCGATACGTCCACGCCATGCCGCGCTTCACCATCTCGGCGTTGACGTCCATGTCGTCGAGCCACAGCCGCGCGACGAGCCGGTCGTAGCGGTCCTGCTCGTACGGCTCGACCTGCACCGCCTTGCCGAACACCAGCGACGACAGCGCCTGCTTCGAGTTCCTGCCGTACGGCTGTCCGCTCTCCGGGGCGTCGATCGCGTGCATCCGGATGCGGATCATCCCGGACGCGAGCCTCACGTCCGCCGTGTCGCCGTCGACCACGCCGACCACGACACCTGGCAGGACGGTGCGCTCTTCGGCATCCAGGTTGCCGAACAGCGCAAAGCTGAAGACGAACAACAGCGGGAGCAGGGCGAGCGACAGGCGCATGGCGGCATGGTGCCCGGATCGCGGCGAATCTCAACACTCACATCAGAAAATGAGTGACGTGCCGCAAACCTCCGCGTCGGAGAATCGACCGTGCGCACATGGATGCGCGGGTGGTCGAACATGGATCGACGGCGGTGGAGGCGCGAGCGGTCGGGCATTGGCATCACGGCCTTCGTGCTCGGCCTCACGTTCGCGACCAGCACGATGTCTCACGCAAAGTCCGGATGCCCGCCTGGGGAGCGAGAGCCCTACGCGCCGTGGGTGTTCTTCGGGTACGCATGCCAGGGCACGTGCCGCGAACAGAAGGCCGGCTTCGCGTGGGCCGAGCGCAACGGCATCGGCAACGCCTCCGCGTGCCCGGCTCGCAAGGGCGGGTTCGCCGAGGGCTGTCGGACCTATGCCGAGTTCGCCGTGACGGCCGAGCAGGCGGGTTTCGAGTGGGCGCGCGAGAACGAACTGGCCGACGGCTGCGCATGCGACGGGGCGGGGCAGGCATTCCAGGCGGGGTGCGAGGCGTACCTCCATGCGACAGCCGAATGAGCGAGCGAATCGCCGGCCCGTCCCGTCAACGCGGCCAAAGCACCCACATCCGTAGCGGCTGGCGCATGCGCCCGGCTTCCTCGGCCGCATTGCCTTCCCAGCCCCAGAAGTAATCGGCGCGCACTGCGCCGACGATCGCGCTGCCCGTGTCCTGCGCGACGACGAGGCGTCGCAGCGGTCGGTTCGACAACGGCTCGGTCGTGTCGATCCACGCGGGCGTGCCGTACGGGAGGCTCTTCGGGTCGACCGCAATCGAGCGACCGGGTGTCAGTGGCATGCCCTGCGCGCCACGCGGGCCGAGGGACGGATCGGGCAGGGGTTCCTCGCGAAAGAACACGTAGCGCGGGTTAGACCACACCAGCTCGTTGACGCGAGCGGGGTGGCGCCGCGCCCAGTCCTTGATCGCTGGCCACGAGGCTTGCCCGGCAGGCAGTTCGCCTTGATCGATCAGCCAGCGACCGACCGAGTAGTAGGGCCGATCGTTGTGCCCTGCGTAGGCGACCCGCGTCATGCGCGTACTGCCGTTCGGCTCGACGACCCGCAGGCGTCCGGACCCCTGGATGTGCAGCACGAGTGCATCGAGCGGGTCCGCCACGTAAGCGATCTCGCGTCCGCGCATGGAAGCCTGCGCTGCAGGCAAGGTGTCGATCTCGCGGCGCGTCCAGTACGGGCGGCGCGTCGCGAGATCCGCAGGCGGCGCATACAAAGGGAAGCGGAAGGCAACGTCTGCCTGTCGTCGCGCCTCGACCAGCGGTTCGTAATAGCCGGTGATGAGCCCTTGCGGCGCACCTTGCAGCGATTCGACGCGATAGGGACGCAGGTTCTGCATCAGCCAGGCGCGGGCCTGGCCGTCGTCGCGAGGCGTGCTCTGCAGAGCCCGGGAACACGGCGCAGCCCACTCCGGGGCGGGACGCTGGCAGCTGCGCACCAGTGCTGGCCACACCTGCTGCAGCCGGTCCTCGTTCCATCCCGGCAGGTCGCTCCACGCCACGGGCACCCAGCGCGATTGTTCGAGGGTGATCGTCTCTCCGCCCTTCTGAAAGGGTTCGGTTGCGCAGGCGGCCAGCGCGGCGAGGATCGCCACGACGAGCCATCGGAGCAGGTGGGGGACGCGGTGCATCGGCAAAGGTTAGCACCTCGCGACAAACCCTCACCCCGCCCGGAAATAGGGGACATTCTCCTTTTTCGCGAAAAAGGAGAATGCCCCTATTTCCGCTCGCGGGAGAGGTGCAGTACGACGAGACGTGCGCCGGTCACGATGAAACGTTCCATTGCGCGGCGTGGCGCCGGTAAGCTCCCGCGGTGACTCTCGACGACGTTCGCCGCAATCGCAACCTGCTCTTCTGGGCCCTGCATACGCTCGGCTGGAGCGCGTACCTCATTACCCAGTACCTGGGCGCGCTGCTGTACGAAAAACCAACCGGCTACCTGTGGGTCGTGTTGGCAGCGGCGGCAGGCGGGTTCGTCCTCTCGGCGCCGCTGCGCTACCTGTATCGCTGGCTCTGGAACAAGCCGCCGGTCACGCGTGCCGTCGGCGCGCTGGCGGCGTCCTGGGTCACCGCGCTCGCCTGGCGCTGCGTCATCAATTATTCCTACGACCAGCTCGTCGAGCACTGGATGGCCAAGGAGCCCTGGTACGGCATCTTCAGCGGCACGCTCAGCTCGATGTACCTCCTGTTGTGCTGGTCGGGCCTGTACTTCGGCATCAAGTACTACGAGACGCTGCAGGCTGAGCGCGAGGGAGCGCTCCGCGCCTCGGCGCTCGCCCAGGAAGCGCAGGTGAAAATGTTGCGCTACCAGCTGAACCCGCACTTCCTGTTCAACACGCTCAACGCCATCTCGACATTGGTGCTCGACAACCAGGGCAAGGTGGCGAACCAGGCGATCGGCCGCCTCTCGGACTTCCTGCGCTACACGCTGGACCAGGACCCGATGAAGAAAGTCACGCTGCGCCAGGAACTGGACGCGCTCGATCTCTACCTCGGCATCGAGAAGCTGCGCTTCGGCGAGCGGTTGCGCCTCGAATTCGACATCGACGACGACGTGCAGCAGGCGCTCGTGCCTTCGCTGATCCTGCAGCCGATCGTGGAGAACTCGCTGAAGTACGCCGTGGCGCCGCGGGAAGAAGGCGGCCGCCTGCGCATCGAGGCGCGACAGGTCGAAGACGGCAAGCTGATGATGATCGTGCAGGACGACGGCCCCGGCTTGCCGGTCGGCGTGGAACTCGGCTCGGGCCGCGGTGTCGGATTCCGCAACACGCGGGAGCGCCTCGCCGTGCTGTACGGAGACCACCAGAAGCTGGCCGTGCGCTTTTCGCGGCCGGGCCTCAGAATGGAGATCACACTGCCCTTCGAACGGGCGACGCAACCATGAACTTACGCACGCTCATCGTCGACGACGAACCGCTGGCCCGCCGCGGGCTCGAACTGCGCCTCAAGGAGGCCGCCGACGTGCAGATCGTCGGCCAGTGCGCCAACGGCCGAGAGGCCCTGGCCGCCATCGCCGAACTCGCGCCCGACCTGATGTTCCTCGACATCCAGATGCCCGGCCTCTCGGGCATCGACGTCGTGAAGCAGGTGCCGCAGGAGAGCATGCCGATGGTCGTGTTCGTCACGGCTTTCGACAAGTTCGCGATCGACGCATTCGAATCGCACGCGCTCGATTACCTGTTGAAGCCGGTGGACGAAGATCGCCTCGCGCGCGCCCTCGATCGCGTCCGCGCCCAGTGGCAGCAGAAGCAGGCCGCCGCGCAGCGCGAACAGTTGATGGCGTTGATTGCCGACCTCACCGACAAGGGCGAGATCGAACCCGAAGCGCTGGCCGCAGCCGCGGGTGCGGCCGCGCGCCGCTATGCCACGATGCTTCCGATCCGCTCGGGCCGCGAAACGATCCGCCTCGATGTGACCACCATCGACTGGATCGATGCCGCGGGCGACTACATGTGCCTGCACGCGGGCGGCGCCACGCACGTCCTGCGGGCCACGATGAAGGAACTCGAGGACATGCTCGATCCTGCCGTTTTCCAGCGTGTGCACCGCTCCACGATCGTGAACCTCGCGCGGGTCCGCTCGCTGCGGCCCCACGTGAACGGTGAGTGCTTCCTGCGCCTGCAGTCGGGGCAGGAGGTCAAGCTGAGCCGCAGCTTCCGCGACAAGGTGGAGATGCTGCTCGATCGCTCCGGCGCCGCCCCGAAGATGGCCTGAATCCGTCGAGTCCGCCGCGTTTTGCGGGGTGGATCGGCAAGATCGGTGTCCATGCGCTAGGATATCCACCGGATACGGAGCACCGGCCCTGATCACCCGCCGTCGAAATCTCGCCGTCCTGTTCGCGCTGATTGCGCTGTGCCTGGCGCAGTCGGTGGCGATGGTGCACGCGCTTTCGCACCTCGGCGATCGCGGCGTTCCGGGTGCGCCCGGACAACACACCCAGGTCTGCACCGACTGCGTTTCGCACGCCCCGTTGCTCGTCATGGGCGGCGCGGCGGCGGTAGTCCTCTTTCTCGCTTTCCAGGCCTACTTCGCCGTGCGGCTGCGGGCCATTCGTGCTCCGGCCGTCCGCACCGTTCACCGCGCCTTCCGCTCCCGCGCGCCTCCTCGCTGATCGGCACATTTCCGTGACCCGCTGCCGGTCCCGCTGGCCGGCGTGCCTTTCATTGTCGAAGAGGATTCCCATGGGACACGCATCCCGATTGATTGCGTCTGCCGTCATTGCAGCCGCCTGGCTGCCCGCCAACGTGCGGGCCGCCGATGACGTTGCCGCCCTGCGCGCCGAGATCGCGGCGCTCAAGGCCGACTATGCCCAGCGCGTCGGCGCGCTCGAGGCCCGCATCGACCAGCTCGAGGCAGCCTCGAGCGCCACCGTGGCTGCGGCGCCTGCCGAGCCCGAACCGCCGCCACCGCCGGCTGCGGCCCCGGCGAAGGGTTCCTCGGCCTTCAACCCGTCGATCTCGGTGATCCTCGCGGGCAACTACGCGGACCTCTCGCAGGATCCCGCCGATTATCACTTCGCCGGCTTCATGCCGAACGGCGGCGAGATCGGGCCCGGCGAGCGCAGCTTCAACCTCGGCGAGTCCGAGGTGACGTTCGCCGCGAGCGTGGATCCGTACTTCACGGCGGCCCTGACCATGGCGCTGTCGGGTGAAGGCGACATCGGCGTCGAGGAAGCGTTCTTCCGCACTACCTCGCTGCCCGCCGGTTTCTCGATCAAGGGCGGCCGCTTCTTCTCCGGGTTCGGCTACCTCAACGAGATCCACGCCCATGCCTGGGACTTCGTCGACCAGCCGCTCGTGTACCAGGCCTTCTACGCGGGCCAGTACGGGCAGGACGGCGTGCAGGTGAAGTGGCTCGCGCCGACGGAGCTGTTCCTCGAGTTCGGAGCCGAGACCGGCAACGGCGCGCAATTCCCGGGCACGCGCCTCGGCCGCAACGGTCTCAACGGCACCACCTTGTTCGCGCACGTGGGCGGAGACCTCGGCGACTCCATCGGCTGGCGTGCCGGTCTCTCGTGGATGGACATGGATGCCGAGGACCGCGCCTATGAGGACGTGGACAGCCTGGGCATGCCGGTCGTGAATGCCTTCACCGGCAGTTCTGAGACGTGGATCGTGGATGCCACGTTCAAGTGGACGCCGACCAGCAGCACGCGGCGCAGCGCGTTGAAGTTGCAGGCGGAGTACATGCGCCGCACCGAGGATGGCTCGCTTGCCTTCGACGTGGACGGCGCCGACCTCAGCGATTCGTTCCGCAGCGTGCAGGAAGGCTGGTACGTGCAGGGCGTGTACCAGCTCAATCCGCGCTGGCGCTTCGGCCTGCGTTACGACGAACTCGATGCCGGCAATACGCGCATCGGTCTCGTGCAGGACGGCGAGCTGCTCGCGAGCGATTTCCCGCTGCTGCTGCCGGCCTCGCCGAGCCGCCTCACGACGATGATCGATTTCAGCCCGAGCGAGTTCTCGCGCCTGCGCATGCAGTACGCCTGGGACGATGCCCGGGACGCTGCGACCGACCGGCAGCTGCTGCTGCAGTACATCTACGCCCTCGGCGCGCACGGCGCGCACAAGTTCTAGGAGACCGACATGAACCGACTCATTCGCGGCCTGTGCGTTGCCTGCGCACTGGCAGTCACGCTTCCCGCGCACGCGGCGATCAAGGTGCTGGCGACGACGTCCGACTGGGGTTCGCTCGTCACCGAGCTCGGCGGCGACAAGGTCAACGTCTACACGGCCACGAGCGCGCTGCAGGACGTGCACCGCGTCGATGCCAAGCCCAGTCTCGTGGCGCGCGCCCGCTCGGCCGACCTCATCGTGGCGACGGGTGCCGAGCTGGAGATCGGCTGGCTGCCGGTCCTGCTGCAGGAATCCGGCAACTCGAAGATCCAGCCGGGCGCGCCGGGCTATTTCGAAATCACGTCGGCGTTGCGACTGCTCGACATCCCGACGGCCGTCGACCGCTCGATGGGCGACGTGCATCCTCTCGGCAATCCGCACGTGCAGCTCGATCCGCGCAACATCGCCACGGCCGCGAAGGCCCTCACGGCACGGCTCGCGCAGGTCGACGCGCCGAACGCGACGTACTACCAGCAGCGCGGCATCGATTTCCAGGCGCGATGGCAGCAGGCGATGACGCGATGGACGGCGCTTGGCGCCACGCTGAAGGACGTGCCGGTCGTGGTGATTCACAAGGACCAGACGTACCTCGTCCGCTGGCTCGGCCTGAAGGAACTCGCGGCCATCGAGCCGAAGCCCGGCGTACCGCCGAGCGCGGGTTACCTCGCAGGTCTGGTGCAGAAGCTGGGCGCGACTCCGCCGAAGATGATCCTGCGCAACGCCTACAACGATCCGAAGGCCGCCGACTGGCTGTCGGAGCGGGTGAAGGCGCCGGTCGTGCTGCTGCCGTTCTCGGTGGGCGGCACGCCCGAGGCGAAGGACCTCTTCGGCCTGTTCGACGACACGCTCAACCGCCTGCTGGCAGCCGCAAAATGAACGATCTCGCCGGGGACATCAGCATCCTGTGGCCGGCCCTCGTGGCCGGCATCCTCGTCGTCCTGTCGCACGTGCCGCTCGGGCAGCAGGTGCTGAGGCGCGGCATCGTGTTCATCGACCTCGCCATCGCGCAGGTCGCGGGCCTCGGCGTGATCGCCGCGCACTCGTTCGGCTTGGAGCTGCAAGGCTGGACGACGCAGCTCGCGGCCGTGATCGCCGCGTTGCTCGGCGCGCTGCTGCTCACGTGGACCGAACGCAAGCGCCCGGAGGTCCAGGAGGCGCTGATCGGCGTGCTGTTCGTGCTGGCCTCGACGGCGCAGATCCTGCTGCTCGCGAACAACCCGCACGGCGGCGAGGAACTGAAGGACCTGCTGGCCGGGCAGATCCTGTGGGTCTCGACGGAGCAGCTGGTGCGCGCGGCCGTGCTGACGGCCGTGTTCCTCGTCGTGTGGTTCCGCTGGCGCGAGCGCATCGGCACTATCGGCTTCTACGTGCTCTTCGCGCTGATGGTGACGATGTCGGTGCAGCTCGTGGGCGTGTATCTCGTCTTCACGACGCTGATCGTGCCGGCGCTCGCGACGTACCGCCACGGCCGCAGCCGGCAGCTGGCGCTCGGCTACCTGCTCGCGATCGCGAGTTACGTCGTGGGACTTGCGGTGTCGCTCGTCACGGACCTGCCGTCGAGCCCGGTGATCGTGTGGGCGATGGCGGTGCTCGGCATCCTGCTGCACCTGACGGCGCGCGCGGGCACGCCTCCGGAGATGCGGCACTAGGCCAGGACAGCCGCGACCTCGAACGCGGCGCGCTCGCCGGACTCCATCGCGCCTTCCATCCCGCGTGCGGCGACGGCCGTCTGCTCGCCGCAGAAGTGCACGCACCCGTGCGGCTGGTACATGGCCGGCAGGTACTTCGTGACGGTGCCGGGCGTGAAGTAGGCCCAGTCGCCGGCGCTGAACGGATCCCTGGTCCAGGAATGCCATGCGGCGACTTCGATCTGGCCCTTCGCGGCCGGCCGGATGCGCTCGAGCTCGGAGACGACGTACTGCGCGCCGCCCGGCTTGCCGAGGTTGTCGAGGTAGGCGGCCTTGTGGCCGTACGCCGTGACGAGCAGGCTCGAGACCTCGTCGTCGGTGGTGCCGCCGTAGATTGCGAACACACGACCGATCTGGCTGTCGGTCCACATCGTGGGCGGCACTCCGTCCTGCTCCCAGAACGGTTTCATCGCGGTGACCGCCACCTGCGTGATCATCTGGTGCGGCAGTTCCTTCACGGCCATGGCCTGCACACCGGCGAGGCCCGGCTCGAACTGGATCCTGCGCAGCGTCGAAAAAGGCATGGCGCAGATGAGCGCCTTGGCGCGGTAGCGCTTGCCGTCGTGGGTACGCACCATCGCGCCCTTGTCGTCGGTCACGACCGCGGTCGCGATCTTCTTCGGCATAAGGTCGCCCTTCAGGCGCTTCGCCATGCCCTCTGCGATGCGCTGGTTGCCACCGTGCGCCTTGTAGATGGCCGGCTTGAGGGCGCGCTGCGCGCGCGTGAACGCCTCGACCCAGGCCAGCATCAGCGCGGAGACGTCCTTCGACGACGTGCCGTAACTGACGTTCATGTCGTAGGCCGCCTCTATGATGGCCTCGGACGAGCCCTGCGCCTTGAGCCAGTCGTGCATCGAGATGTCGAGCGCGGCGTTGCCCGGAGCGAACCAGTCGCCCGCCGGGTTCAGCGGCGCGGCCTTGCCCATCACCATCGGTACGTACTGCCACGGCATCACGTCGCGCAGCGGGCCGGCCGGGAACGGATTGCGCGGCGAGTCGCGCCACTCGGCCTTCGTCACGGGCTTGCCGTCCAGCACGAGCGCGATTTCCGGATGCTTCAGCTGGCGCGGCAGCACGTCGTCGAGCGCCACGCCGCCGCGCGTCGCCGCGTCGATCAGCCGGCCGTAACCGCTGCCGATGGTCTGGCCGCCCGCTTCGGGCAACCCGGGCACCTGGTCGAACGTGAGCAGTTTTCCGCCGACACGATCGCGGCCCTCGAGCACCAGCACCTTCGCGCCGGCCTCTTCGAGGATCAATGCCGCGTTGAGCCCGGAGAGTCCGGCGCCGATGACGATCACGTCCGCATCGGCAGCGGCGGACCAGGCGCGCGCGCCCGGAGCAGCCAGGGACGCGGCGACGGCAGAGCGAATGAGGAAGTCGCGACGGTTCATCGGCAGGGTGTCCTCCGCGCAGCGTGATGCGTGCGGGCACTTTCGCTGCGGCGGCTACGCATGTCCATCCGTACCGATACCAAGCCCGTATCGGCGCCGATCCGGGGGCCGTCACGTTTCTTGAGCATCCGGTAGCGGTATCCTAGCGGCGGAGAAAACTCATGCGCCCCGACGAACCTCTCTCGCGGATCATGACCGAGGCGGTGGTCGTGATCGACGCCACCCAGTCGGTCAGCGAAGCCCTCGATTGCTTCTTCCAGTACCCGATCCATCACCTCCCCGTGCTGCGCGAAGGCAAACTCGCGGGCATGCTCAGCTCGGCGGACCTGATGAAGCTCGAGCACTTCGTCCCGAAGCCGGTCGCCGAGCACGCCGCCTATCTGGATGAACGCTTCACGATCGAGCAGCTGATGCGCTCGCCGGTGAAGTGCCTCCGGCCTCACAACAGCCTCGCGGAGGCGGCCAGCCTGCTGACCGAGAACGGCGTGCACGCGGTGCCGGTCGTCGATGACGCGGATCGCGTGCTGGGGATCGTCTCGACGTCGGACATCATACGTACGCTGATGCATGGCCCACCTCGCCGTGGCGAGCTGCAGGAGCCGCGAACTGCGTCGCAGGCTCCGGGCGACGAGGCGAACGAAGAGCCGGTCTACCACCGCAAGCCCACGGCAGAGGAGTATGCGGTCGCGCTGCGCACCGCGGAGACGTTGCACGTCGAGGCGCGGGATCCGCGTTTCCTTGGCAAGGCGATGCGCTACCTCGACCAGCGGCGGGCGTATCTCGAGAAGGTGCTGGAACTGGCTGATCGCTTCCTGCTCACGGGCCAGGACGAGCACGTGCACGCCCTGCTGCTGAAGGCGATCCACGCCGCGAAGAAGGTGGAAGAGCACGCCACGGGCGCCGCCGAGGCGCCATTCCCGCTCCAGTAACGCCTAGAGCGTGACGGCCAGCCGCGAGCCCTGTTCGATGGCCCGCCGGGCATCGAGTTCCGCGGCGACATCCGCGCCGCCGATCAGGTGCACGCGCACTCCCGCTTGCCGCAGCGGCCCCGCGAGTTCCCGCAGCGGCTCCTGGCCCGCGCAGAGGATGATGGTGTCTGCCTCGACGACCATCGGTTTCTCGCGCCGTTGGCCGAAACTGACGCGCAGGCCGCGCTTGTCGATGCCTTCGTAGTTCACGCCGCCGATCATTTCGACACGCTTCATCTTCAGGGTCGTCCGGTGGATCCAGCCGGTGGTCTTGCCGAGGTTCTTGCCGAACCCGCCCGTCTTCCGCTGCAGCAGCGTCACCTGGCGCGAAGCCGGCTCGACCTGCGGCTGCGCAAGGCCGCTGCGCGCGAGCGCCGGGTCGGTCACGCCCCACTCGCGCATCCACGCCTCGAGGTCGAGCGTCGTGGAGTGGCCGGCACTCAGCACGAACTCGGCGACATCGAAGCCGATGCCGCCTGCTCCGACGATCGCGACGTGTCGCCCGACGGGCGCGCCGCGCAGGACTTCGACGTAACTGAACACACGCGTGCCCGCAAGTTCCTGCGCGCCGGGAATGCCGGGGTCGCGCGGCGTGACGCCGGTGGCGAGCACGACCTCGTCGAAGCCGCCCGCCTTCAGCGCTTCAGCATCGGCGCGTGTATCGAGGTGCAGCGTGACGCCCGTCGTCACGATGCGCCGCGCGAAGTAGCGCAGGGTTTCCTGGAACTCTTCCTTGCCCGGGATCCGCCTGGCGAGATTGAACTGTCCGCCGATCTCGCCGCTCGCCTCGAACAGTTCCACGCGATGTCCGCGCTCCGCGAGCAACGTGGCGCATGACAATCCTGCCGGGCCTGCGCCGACCACCGCGATCTTTTTCGGTGCGGTGGCAGGCCTGATGTCCCACTCGGTCTCGTGGCCCGCGCGCGGGTTCACGAGACACGACGCGATCTTGCGCTCGAAGATGTGGTCGAGGCAGGCCTGGTTGCACGCGATGCAGGTGTTGATCTCGTCCGCGCGGCCGGCCGCGGCTTTGCTCACGAAGTACGGGTCGGCCAGCAGGGGCCGCGCCATCGAGACCATGTCCGCGGACCCCTCGGCGATCACGCGATCGGCCACCTCCGGCACATTGATGCGGTTGGTGGCGCACAGCGGCACGCCCACTTCGCCCTTCAGCTTGCGCGTCACCCACGCGAACGCCGCGCGCGGCACCGAGGTGGCGATGGTCGGAATGCGCGCTTCGTGCCAGCCCATGCCGGTGTTGAGGATCGTGACGCCGGCCTTCTCGAGCGCCTTGGCCAGCTGCACGACTTCATCCCAGTCGCTGCCGTCCGGCACGAGGTCCAGCATCGAGAGCCGGTAGACGATGATGAAGTCGCGGCCAACGGCCTCGCGTGTGCGCGAGACGATCTCGACCGGCAGGCGCATGCGATTGGCGTAACTGCCGCCCCATTCGTCGGTGCGCCTGTTGGTGCGCGCGGCGAGGAACTGGTTGATGAAGTAGCCTTCCGAGCCCATCACCTCGACGCCGTCGTACCCGGCCTCGCGCGCGAGGGTCGCGCAGCGCACGAATGCACGGATCTGCCGCTCGACGCCGACCGCCGACAAGGCACGCGGCCTGAACGGCGAGATGGGCGACTTGATGGGCGAGGGTGCCACCGCGAGCGGGTGATATCCGTAGCGGCCGGTGTGCAGGATCTGCAGCGCGATCTTGCCGCCCTCGGCGTGCACCGCAGCCGTGATCGGGCGGTGGCTGGCCGCCGCGGCTTTCGAGGCGAGGCGGCCGGAGAAAGGCGCGGCCCAGCCTTCGATGTTCGGCGCGAAGCCGCCGGTGACGATGAGACCGACGCCGCCGCGCGCCCGTTCGGCGAAATACTCGGTGAGGCGAGGGAAGTGCTTCGGGTCGTCCTCGAGGCCGGTGTGCATCGAGCCCATCAGCACCCGGTTGCGCAGTTGCGTGAAGCCGAGGTCGAGCGGCGCGAGCAGGTGCGGGTACGGGATCATCTCAGGTCATAGCAGTGCGCGCCCGAGCCAGTGCACGAGGGCCGTAATCAGCGTGGCCGTGGTCCACGATCACTGCGCGTGACGGTTGAACAGGGCGAAAAACCGCGCCTCGCGCGGCATCAGGGCCGAGAAGAACCGCATTGTGTCGTCCCCAGGA
>Ga0209253_10001394_pt1 | contig 21179 bp, 15 predicted proteins | sample FrelakmetBRP12BR_FD_187145 | JGI IMG/M metagenome (GOLD analysis project Ga0209253, IMG submission 187145) | Freshwater lake sediment microbial communities from the University of Notre Dame, USA, for methane emissions studies - BRP12 BR (SPAdes)... | ecosystem: Environmental > Aquatic >...
AGGGGTAACGCTTAATGACCCTGCCCGCTTGGATGTGCGTGGTAATTTACGGTGCGGCCGCGATGTAGAAATTGATGTGAACTGCGTGTTCGAAGGTGAGGTGAGTTTGGGCGACAACGCTAAAATTGCCGCGAATTGCGTGATTAAAAATGCCGTGATTGCAGCAGGCACGCAAATTGCTGCTTATACCCATATAGAAGACGCAAAAATCGGTGAGAATAGCCGCATCGGACCATATGCACGTTTGCGCCCAGGCACTACACTAGCGGCTGAGACGCATATTGGCAATTTTGTGGAACTGAAAAATGCCCAAGTTGATGTGGGCAGCAAAATTAATCACTTAAGTTATGTGGGTGACAGTTCGGTGGGCAAAAACGTCAATATTGGTGCAGGTACCATTACCTGTAATTATGATGGCGCTAATAAATTTAGAACGGTGATTGAAGATGATGTTTTTGTCGGATCAGACACGCAATTAGTCGCACCAGTAACAATAGGCAAAGGTGCCACTATCGCGGCTGGTTCAACCATTACAAAAGATGCGCCGGCCGATCAACTTACTTTTTGTCGCGCTAAGGAACAGAAATCAATCGCTGGTTGGAAACGCCCTGTGAAGAAAAAGAAAGATTAGATAAGTATGTGTGGAATTGTAGGTGCGGTTGCAAATAGAAACGTGGTTTCAACGTTGATTGAGGGCTTAAGCCGTCTGGAATACCGCGGCTATGATTCCGCCGGTGTCGCAGTGTTAAACAGCAATGGCATCGAACGTGTACGCGCTGTAGGCCGTGTTTCCGCGATGACAGACAAAGCCAATGAAGCCAAATTGAGCGGCTTAGTTGGCATCGGTCACACGCGCTGGGCGACACATGGCGGAGTGACAGAGAGCAACGCACATCCGCATGTTTCAAAAGGCGAAATTGCCGTAGTACATAATGGCATTATCGAGAATCACGATGAACAGCGCACACGCTTAAAAGCACAAGGTTACGAGTTCAGCTCACAAACCGACACCGAAGTGATTGCTCACTTAATTCATTATTACCATCAAAATTTAAACTTATTGGCGGCCACGCAAAAAGCCGTAAGCGAGTTAACAGGTGCATTTGCCATTAGCGTGATTTCAGTCAAAGAGCCAGAGCACATGATTACCGCGCGCTTGGGTTGCCCATTATTGATAGGCTTGGGCGAGGGTGAAAATTTTATCGCTTCTGATGTTTCTGCTGTTTTGTCTGTAACGCGTAAAGTGATTTACCTAGAAGATGGCGATGTGGCAGATATTCGCCGCGATGGTGTAACGATTTTTGGGCGCGATGGCAAAGAAGTGCAACGTAAAATCCATATGAGCGATGTCTCGCTTGCCAGTATGGAGCTTGGCCCTTATGCGCACTTTATGCAAAAAGAAATTCACGAGCAGCCCCGCGCACTGACTGATACCATCGAAGCGCTAATTGATAATAACAGCTTCTCAGCTGAGTTGTTTGGCAAGACTGCAGCTGATGTTTTTAAACAAGTAGACAGCATTTTAATCCTTGCTGCGGGCACTAGCTATTACGCTGCGCTCACCGCTAAGTATTGGCTGGAGGGCATTGCTAAAATACCCACCAATGTCGAAATCGCCAGTGAGTACCGCTATCGCCAGTCTGTGCCTAACCCTAAACAATTGATTGTGACTATTTCGCAATCTGGCGAAACACTCGATACGATGGAAGCCTTGAAACACGCCAAATCATTGGGGCAAAATCTCACTTTAGCGATTTGTAACGTGCAAGAAAGTGCTATTCCCCGTGCATCCCAATTGGTGTTTTATACCCGCGCCGGCGCTGAGATTGGCGTAGCATCTACTAAAGCCTTCACTACACAACTGGTGGCTTTATTCACCTTGGCGGCCACGCTCGCTAAACAACGAGGTTTATTAAGCACCACCCAGGAGCAGGAACATTTAACTGCTTTAAGACAATTGGCAGGCAGTGTGCAATATGCCCTTAATCTAGAGCCGCAAATTCGTGAATGGGCCAAACGCTTTGCCGATAAAGAACACGCCCTGTTTTTAGGCCGAGGCGTGCACTACCCTATCGCGCTAGAAGGCGCGCTTAAGCTTAAAGAAATATCTTATATCCATGCTGAGGCTTACCCCGCAGGCGAGCTTAAACATGGCCCATTGGCGCTGGTAGATAACAACATGCCGGTGGTGGTAATCGCGCCTAACGATGCGCTGCTGGAGAAAGTAAAATCCAATATGCAAGAAGTGCGCGCGCGTGGCGGTGAGCTATTTGTATTTGCCGATGCGGATAGTCACTTTACCGAGTCTGAAGGTGTACATGTCATCCGCACCCCGCGCCACGTGGGCGTGCTCTCCCCTATTTTGCATACCATTCCAGTGCAAATGCTGGCTTATCATGCGGCATTGTTAAAAGGGACGGATGTGGATAAACCAAGGAATTTGGCGAAGAGTGTGACGGTGGAATAAAGAGTAATAACTTGTCTTAGCTATTCGTTTTAAGTCCCCTGTAATCCTTATAGATATAGGCTCGCAGAGCATCTGTTCTTAGTGCCAAAATGGTTTTTTTGAGATAAATGCTTTCCATGCTTCATCGGTTTTTTCCAAGCTATGTATCGAACTGCATGCGTTCCACCCGACAATAATATGCAACGCTTCGTTAAGTGATTTGTCGGAGCTTGAGCCGATGAGTTGGTGCAAAAGTTTTTCAATCGTGGCGATGTCATTGAGTATGCCTAGATGGTTTTGTAATTGAGACAAATTGCTGATGAATGCGCGTGATTTGACTGAAGGATAAAGGCTGGTAAAAATTTCTGCCGTATAGCGTAGTTTTTTAGCGGCGATGCGGGCAGCATGGCGTCTTTCGGGGTGCATCCGAGAGAGATGTTTACCGCACTGACATAATTGATGATAGCGTCGGTCAAGCGCGGTGATCGCGATGTCCAGCATATTGTTGTGTTTGGGGTTTGGGGGTTTCTTACACCAACCTTCGTTTTCCAGCCAGTTTGCCAAGGTTTGTAGAAAATGGTGATAGCGTTGCGACAAAAGTGCCGCGCGCACATCCTTGTAAGCCGCAATTTGTGCGTTCAAGGCTTTGTTACGCAGTTTCTGTAAACCAGTATGATGCTTAAAATCTATCGTAACCGCAGGCAAAGTTTGTGTAACAAATACATCGATATCACGTGCCTTACCCAGCGTGTCAGCTAACCAGTTAATCTCCGCCAGTAATGTAACAATGTTTTCGTGCTCAAGCACTTTACGGAAGAAAGAAAATACTGCCCGCAAACGCCGCAATGCTACGCGCATCTGATGCACACCTTCTACTACATCAGTATCATGCAACACAATTTCCTGATTGTCTTGCAATTGGCTTAGGCAATCCCAAGCGATACGCTTAAAAGCAGTGTGGGCATCAATGTTTCCCCTAAGTTTTGGTGGCGGCATGTTTAATAATATTCGTCACACATCTTTGCGGTCGATTTTCGGCTTGAGCCTGACTTAATTAAGTTGTTGATTTTTGAGGGTATAATTTATCAAAACAACCACCAGCCTGCCCAAGTTGCAGCAACTTGTACAATCAAGCCCGGAAGCACTTTGTCTGAAAATTCCTTTCCGCCGCTGATGAGTGCGATGACAGCCTTTGAAGTGGAATTGACCGAAAAAGCAACTAATATTGGTATTACAGCGCTTTCCGGGCTAAGTTTGCCAGCTCCGGCAAGTGAGGCCACAGAAATGGTAGAGGCATGCACATCAGCCATGCCAGCAACACCTGAGGCAACCACAAGCCCCGCCTGACCAAACCATGCTTTTAACGCAGCCGAGGTAACTAACACTATTGCAATGACAGTAGCCAGCATGAGCGCAGTTTTTACGCTGAATGTTTTGGTGGGTTTGGTTATTTCTGTTCCATTTTTATGGAAAGAATTTAATGTCACTACCAAACTATAAACCGTAACTGAAACTCCTCCAAAAATAAGCGGCCACATCACTGCGTGTAATGTGGGTGGGTGGATAGTCGCGAGTAAAGTTATTAATAGTAAAATAGTAGCGAGACAAGATAACAACGCGCCCGCCACGGCTGAACCCATTAATGCAGGCACTTCTTTGGCGCGCTCTCCCATTGCACCCACGGTTGCAATGCTGGAAATAAAGCCCGACACTAATCCAACCAGTGGCAAGCCGATGCGCCCACCTAGCCAGCGTAATGCAAGGTGACCGAGTGCGCTAATCGTCATGACCAATATCACAATCAACCAAAGATTTCGCGGGTTAATGGCCTCGAATGGGCCGATATATTCATTGGGCACCAGTGGCAATACAATGAGGGTGGCGGCGGCGAGAATGAGGAAATCATTTAATTCATCTTTTGTCACCACACCAAGTACAAAGCCATGAATGGGCTCTTTAGCCGCCAGCAGTATGGCGACTGCTACGGCAAGTGCAGCTGCTAAAGCGGCCGCACTCATCGCCAATCCACCTAAAATCACAGTAAAAACCAGGGTGATTTCAGTGGTAAGTCCAGGGTCTTTACCGCGTCTGTTGTAGTAAGAAATTGCTGCAAAAATCATGACGCAGAATATTGAAATGACAAGTAGCCAAAAATTATACGTAGTGCTTACTGCCCCAAGTAACGAGGCAATAGTAAAAGTACGAATACCAGCCGATGACCTATCTGGCCCAGTGCCTTTGCTGCGTTCACGTTCGGCGCCAATCAGCAGCCCAACGCCTAAAGCGACTGCCAAATTAAGCCAGAGAGTGTTATCAATAATCATTGTCGTAATTCAAGTATGAAAGTTCGTTATAGTGATTATGTATTATCACTCAAACCCAGAATTAAGCCTATAAATCTGTCTTGTTCTGCAAAGTGATTTTACCCGGGTGGCGTTATGATTAACCAATAAAGGGTTATTTTAATAGTGTGATGACAAACTGCGAGAGTTGAAAATGGAAGATCAAACGTTTATTGGGCGCCAGCCAATCATGGATTTAAAACAGCAAATTATCGGCTATGAACTGTTTTTTAGACATAGCGCAGATGCTCAAAGTGCAACAATTGAAGATGACTTTAAGGCTTGTTCGAATGTACTGGTAAACACTATCGGCGGAATAGATATACAGTGGTTGTTGGGCGATAAACTGGCATTTATCAACGTAAATGAAGAGATGTTGAAAAGCGACCTGTTGGAGTTAATGCCGGCCAAGCGCACTGTGCTGGAAGTATTAAGAAGCATTGTGCCGAGCGATGAAATCGCAACACGCTGTCAGCAATTACGAGGTTTAGGTTTTCAAATCGCTTTGGATAATCCGCATTTAAGCTCTGATACTCATTTGTTATTACAGTGTGCCGATTTTGTCAAAATTGATATTCAAACGGTTAATTTAAAGGAACTTGGCAAGATTTACACGCAATTTAATGCACCGACTGTAAAGTTAATTGCCGAGAAAGTGGAAACCGAGAAGGAGTTTGAGGCCTGCACTAAAATTGGGTTTAAGCATTTTCAGGGATTTTATTTTGCGCGCCCCGAAACATTTACAGCAACAGTGATTAATCCAACTTTTGATAGCGTTCTGAATATTTTAAACAAAGTTAACCAAGATTTAGAAAACGAAGAGATAGAAGCAGGATTTAAGCGCGATCCAGCCTTATCCTTCAAGTTACTACGTTATATCAATTCTGTGGGTTTTGGGCTCTCGTGCGAGGTGGAGTCGATTCATCATGCCCTAACTATTCTAGGCAGAAAGCAGCTCTATCGCTGGCTTACTTTGCTGATGGTTACCGCAGGTGAGAATTCCACACCTTCAGCGTTAATGAAAACTTCTATTACGCGCGGCCGTCTGACCGAACTATTGGGTGAAGGTTATTTTGAGAAAAAAGATCGTGACAATTTGTTTATTGTCGGTGTATTTTCATTGTTGGATGCAATACTGAAAATGCCTATTGATCAGGTGCTAGAAAAAATTCAATTACCAGAGCCTGTGACTGATGCTTTGCTTACGCGTGACGGGGTTTATGGCCCATTTTTGCAGCTCACCGAGGCCTGTGAAGACGCAGATAGTATGCGCATTTTAGAGCTGGCAGAACATCTGCAGATGGATTCATCTAAAGTGAATGAATGTCATATGTCTGCCTTGGCATGGACAGAAACACTAGGCATTTAATAAACAGAGTTTTCTTTTAGTATAACAGGGCTGATTTCAAAGCTATCCGTGTCATGACTGACTAAAATTTGCTTATCTTGAATAGTACAGCTGAGATTTATGCTGCGTGCCGCGAGTCGCGCCAGTGCTTGAGTTTCGGGCAGGTTAATTATAGTTAAATTATTGGTTTTTAATAGCGCTTTGCTGTTTTGCGCCCACCACATATCGGCAATCCTGCCGCCATAAAGCACCACCACGACTTGCTTGGCACGCCCTGCTGCTTTGCGAATTTCTTTTTCTGTGGGTAAGCCGACATCTATCCACAATTCAATTACGCCGGTTAAATCCTTCTGCCATAAATCAGGTTCATCATCATCACTTAACCCTTTGCCGAAAATCAGCGCCTCGTTTGCGTAAAGTGTAAATGCAATCAGTCGTACCATGACGCGCTCATCGGTTTCTGATGGATGTTTAGCGATAGTTAGATTGTGTTGCGCGTAGTATTGCCTGTCCATGTCTGCAATGTTCAGGTCGGTTTTGTAGATGGTTGACTTAAGCGCCATCGCACGTCTCAAAATTAGTTGCCATAATGCATTATACCGACTTAACAAGCTGGACTTATACCATCAAGCCTAGTTTCTGTTAAGCTTTCACCTTTCTAATTTGCAAAGTTTTATCATGGCTCAATATGTAATGTCGATGCTCCGCGTTAGCAAAATCGTGCCGCCAAAAAAAACGATTATTAAGGATATTTCGTTATCGTTTTTTCCTGGCGCAAAAATCGGTTTGCTAGGTTTAAATGGCTCGGGTAAATCTACTGTTTTACGTATCATGGCTGGAGTAGATAAAGAGTTTGAGGGTGAGGTACAGTGGCAACCAAATTTATCCATTGGTTATTTACCGCAAGAGCCGCAACTAGACCCTAATAAGACAGTGCGTGAAGAAGTGGAAAGCGGTATGGGCGAGGTAATGGAGGCGCAAGCCAAGTTAGAAGCGGTTTATGCAGCTTATGCCGAGCCTGATGCCGATTTTGAAAAACTGGCGGAAGAACAAGCCAAGTGGGAAAATATTATCGCTGCCAGTGGTTCAGATTTAAGCACGCAGTTAGAAATCGCCGCAGATGCGCTGCGTTTACCGCCGTGGGATGCGAAAATCGGCCCACTTTCTGGCGGTGAAAAACGTCGAGTAGCGTTGTGTAAATTATTGCTTTCCAAGCCTGACATGCTGCTGCTGGATGAGCCAACCAACCATTTGGATGCGGAATCCGTAGAGTGGTTAGAGCAGTTTTTGGTGCGCTTTCCTGGCACTGTGGTGGCGGTAACACATGATCGGTATTTTCTCGATAACGCAGCGGAATGGATATTAGAGTTAGATCGTGGTCACGGCATTCCATGGAAAGGCAATTATTCAAGCTGGCTCGAGCAGAAAGAAGAACGGTTAAAACAAGAAGAGTCTGCTGAATCTGCGCGTCGCAAAGCATTGCATACCGAGTTGGAATGGGTGCGTCAAAATCCAAAAGCACGCCAAGCAAAAAGTAAATCAAGAATCGCTCGCTATGAAGAACTGGCAAGTGCGGAATATCAAAAACGTAATGAAACGCAGGAAATTTTTATCCCTGCGGGCGAACGTTTGGGTGACCAGGTGATTGAATTCAATGGCGTGAGCAAAGCTTTTAAAGACCGGTTGTTAATTGATAACTTAAGTTTTAGTGTGCCTGCTGGCGCGATTGTAGGCATTATTGGCCCGAACGGCGCGGGTAAATCTACGCTGTTTAAAATGATTACAGGTCAAGAAAAACCTGACAGTGGTGAAGTAAAAATCGGTTCAACAGTCAAACTGGCTTATGTAGACCAAAGCCGTGACAGCTTAAGTGATGGCAAAACTGTGTTTGATGAAATTGCCAATGGTTCGGATATTTTGACTGTTGGCAGATATGAAACGCCAAGCCGTGCCTATATTGGCCGCTTTAACTTCAAAGGTGGCGATCAACAAAAAATCGTCGGACAACTTTCAGGCGGCGAGCGCGGACGTTTGCATTTAGCTAAAACGCTGATTTCCGGCGGAAATGTACTGCTATTAGATGAGCCTTCAAATGACTTGGATGTGGAAACTTTACGCGCACTGGAAGATGCGCTGCTTGAGTTTGCAGGTTGCGTATTGGTGATTTCACATGATAGATGGTTTTTGGACCGTATCGCCACGCATATTTTAGCGGCAGAAGGTGATTCACATTGGACGTTCTTTAATGGTAATTATCAAGAATACGAAGCGGATAAGAAAAAACGCTTAGGTGAAGAAGGTGCTAAACCTAAGCGAATTAGGTATAAGCCTATTACTCGGTAAATGGTTTATAGCCAGTCCCAATCTAAGCGTTTTTTGTGTGGCATATTTTTCATCAATAAGTCCCACAACCAAGGCGGTATCAAGCGCATCAGTCTTGCCACCCAGCCCATTTGCCATGGGATTACTTTAAATCTTGTTTTGTCTTCAACCGCGTTGGCAAATTTGTGTGCAAATACGTCAACATCCATTAAAAATGGCATTTTGTAACGGTTTATTTCTGTCATCGGCGTGCGAATATATCCGGGCGCGATGGTACTTACATGTATATTTAAAGCCTGCATTTCAACACGCAGGCTTTCTAAATAGCTGATGACTGCGGCCTTGCTGGCGCTGTAGGCGCCGCTGCCTGGCAAGCCACGCACGCCGGCAACACTGGCAACGCCAACCAGCTGGCCATGCCCTGCAAGTTTCATCGCCGCAATAAACGGCTGAAATGTATGCATCATGCCCATGACGTTAATATCCATAATTGCTTGAAAAGCAGCAATATCTTCTTGGTATTCTGTGAGCGTGCCTCGGCTCACACCGGCATTGGCGATAACAATATCTGGAGCGCCAAAACGGGCTATAAAATCTTGCGCGGAAGTTTCTAAAGCCGCGCTATCGCGTACATCTAGTGGGTAAATAGCGCAGGTGATTTTATACAGACTTTGCAGTTCAGTTGCCAACCGTTGTAAGTGCTCACTACGTCTAGCTGCCAATCCAATATTGGTGCGGCTTCCAGAGCAGCGTTTTGCATATTCATGCGCAAGTGCATTGCCAATGCCGCTAGAAGCGCCAGTAATAAATAGGTTCATATTTAAAAGTATAGCGCACTGGATTTTAGAAAAATTAAGTTTGTAAGAAAAAATTAACCCGCTAAAAACTTTTAGCGGGTTAAGAGATTATTAAACTAGCCTACTTAATCTTTTTGGGTAGTGCTACTTTTTTTGGCAAAACTTTAGGTTTTGCCTTACTTACTTTTTTGCAGCAGCAGCTTTTTCACTACGTACATTGGCAATAATAAAATCGGCTACTTTTAAAGCTGAATCGTTGCCGCCCGCCATGGTACTAGAGGTAATATATTTACCATCAATTATCAAGCTTGGCACTCCAGTTGCGCCAGAGTTACGAAAAATTATCGCGGCGCGATTTAAGCTAGTGTTGATAGTGAATGATTTAAAAGCCTGCTCTACTTTTAACTTATCCAGACCACTTTGTTTAGTCACCCAATCAATAGCGGCTTTTTCATCAGTAGGATTTAAAGTTTTTTGTTTGTGTATAGCCTCAAACAAAGGAGTGTGCAGTTTTTCAGCTACGCCCAAAGTTTCCATTGCATAAAACGCTTTAGCCATAGGCGCCCAACTTGGGTTAGGTAGGCCAGGAACGCGCTTAAAATAAACATCGTTTGGTAATTTCTTCGCCCATGTGTTCATAGGGGTTTCCATTTGATAACAGTGAATACAGCCGTACCAAAAAATCTCCATTACTTCAATTTTGGCTGGATTATCGGTAGAAATGGGTTGCGCAACAGCTTCGAATTGCTCTCCTAATTGTGGGCCTTCGGCAAAAGCCATTGTGCTTAGTGTGAGCATTAAAATTGCTAAAAACTTTTTCATTATTGATTCCTTAATTAATTCGTAAAACTTGCGAATTCAAATGACTAACGCAATTTGACCATAAAAGATGACAACTAATTTCCTGCTATCCAGGTTTCGTCTCGGTATGTACTTTAATGAGATCGGTATTAAAACCATTGGTGGTAAGCTCGCCGCGGATTTTATTGATTTGATTAATATCATTCAATGGCCCAACGCGCACACGATGCCACACACCTTTTTCAGGAATGGTTGCAGTTTGCACCACGGCTTCAAAACCTTGCAAAGCCAGCTTAGCCTTCATATTGTCAGCATCCGCTTCGTTTTGAAATGCACCTACCTGCAAGAAATAATTATCTTTTTTAATCAGGGCGCTTTCTTTTACTTCTTGCTCTGTTACTGTGCTTTCAGTTTCGGGCAAAATGGTATAAAAATCGAACTGATTGTCAGGCTTCTGTTTGTCAACGTTTTCTTCTTTTGCTAAGGCACTTTCTTCGGAGATATTTTCTTTAGACATTTTCTCAGAAAGTTTTTCTATTGCGGGCCTACCAGTTTTTTTGTCGGCAAAAGGATTATCGCTACCCTTAAGATACATGGTAAGCCAAACAGATAGACCAACGCCCAACAATAAACCAATTAATAAGCCGGTAAAGAACGGACTTCCTTTATTGCTGCGGGTATTTTGTGCTGCGGGTTTGTAATCTCTGCTCATTCAATTATCCTTTTACATCTTTTGTGGCGCGCTCACACCCAATAAACTCAAGCCATTTTTTAGCACTTGTTGTGTCGCGGCAATTAATGACAATCGCGCTAATTTGGTTGGCTCGTCATCCACTAAAAATTTCGTGTCATTGTAATAGCTATGTAAATCACTTGCACAATCTTTTAAATAATTAGCGATAGTGTGTGGTGCCAAATCGGTCGCGGCATTGCTTACTACTTCAGGGTATTCACTCAAGCGCTGCATTAATTTCGCTTCGTTTGGCATGCTGAGTGGGCTTAAGTTCACTGTTTTTAGTGTCTTCACATTGCCGCCCCATTGGCTTAACACACTGCAAATACGCGCATGCGCATACTGAATGTAATAAACAGGGTTATCATTGGTTTGTGCACGCGCTAGGTCGATATCAAATACCAATTGTGAGTCGGCGCGTCGTGCGGCGAGAAAATAACGCGTGGCATCGCAACCGACTTCATCTATCAAATCGCGCAAAGTTACATAACTGCCCGCACGTTTACTCAATTTTACCTCTTCGCCACTGCGCATCACGGTGACCATTTGGTGCAGCACGTAATCCGGCCAACCTTTTGGGATGCCCATATCGAGTGCCTGCAAGCCAGCACGGACGCGGGTGACGGTGCTGTGATGATCAGCGCCCTGTTCGTTAATTACACGTACAAAGCCGCGCTCCCATTTCTCTGCGTGATAGGCAACATCCGGCACAAAGTAAGTGTAACCACCTTCACTTTTGCGCATGACACGATCTTTATCATCCCCAAAATCCGTGGTTTTAAGCCAAAGTGCATTAAGTTGTTCGTAAGTGTGGCCGCTTTTAATCAGCGCTTGCACAGTTTCTTCAACTTTGCCATTTTCATAAAGTGCGCTTTCCAGCGAGAACACGTCAAACTTTATTTGAAAGGCTTTCAAGTCTAAGTCTTGTTCGTGGCGTAAATATGCAACTGCAAAGGTGCGTATCGATTCAATATCGTTTATATCGCCGCTCGCCGTTACCTCCATGTCATCTGCGACTACAGTATGCTTGGTTAAATAAGCCGCGGCGATATCGTTGATATATTCGCCACGGTAACCATCTTCAGGAAAGCTCGTATCGTGAGTCGAGATACCCTTGCAGCGCGCTAGAACAGATATGGTAAGGTTATCAATTTGTGCGCCCGCATCATTGTAATAAAACTCGCGCGTTACATTCCATCCTGTGGCTTCTAGGAGTCGCGCTAGGCAATCACCTACCGCTGCACCACGGCCATGGCCGACATGTAGCGGTCCGGTGGGGTTGGCTGAAACAAATTCCACTTGCACTTTTGCACCATTACCCTCATTGCTGCGCCCGAATTCTGCACCTTGCTGCAATATCTCGATTACAATATTTTGCTTGGACTGCGCATTTAGAAAGAAATTGATAAAGCCAGCGCCCGCAATTTCTACATTTGCGATATAGTCACTATTCGGAAGCGCTTTGATTAAATTTTCGGCAATCGCACGTGGATTTTGGCGCATCGGTTTGGCCAGCATCATGGCTAAATTAGTAGCAAAATCACCATGTTCGGCAGATTTGGGGCGCTCAAGTACAATGTTAATTTGCGTGACATCCGCGCCAATGCTAGTTGCGGCGCGGGTAAGTAAATCGGTAATGTGAGCTTTCAAGAAACTTGAGCTTTCAAAATAATCATCAAAACTACAAAAGCAGTATTTTAACCTAATTTATGTCACGGAATATGCACCAGGCTATTTTCAATATTGCTTTAGATGTGCCGCTCAATCGCACTTTCGATTATTTAAGCGGCGGTTTTACTGCGCACATCGGCAATCGCGTGGTAGTACCGTTTGCGGGTAGAAATTTGGTGGGTGTGGTGTTGGAAGTTAAACAAACGTCAGATTATCCAATCGAAAAATTAAAACCTGTAAGCCATGTGTTTGAAGATGTGGTTTTTGATAAAGGTACGTTTAAATTGATAAAATTTTGTGCCGATTATTATCATTACCCATTTGGCCAGGCGCTCATCTCCACCCTACCCTTGCGTTTACGGCAACTAAAACCTGCGGTTTCACGCAAACAGTTCGCATATTCATTGTTGCCCAATGCGGATATTGCTCAAATTCCTGCTAATAAAGTACTTTTGCATCGAATTATCGCTGCCTTGCAGAGCGCTCCAGTATTGGCTTCTGGCGACCTTGCATTTATCTCTTCCGGCTGGCGCAAAGCGATTTTAGAACTCAAAAATCTAGGCATTGTCGATGAGCGAGAAGTGGTGGCAGTAAAAGCATCACTACCAACATCATCCACAGTGCCACAACTGAATGATGAGCAAAAGGAGGTGATAGAGAGAGTGTTAGCGCTTACTCACCAATTTAAACCTTGGTTGCTGCATGGCATTACGGGCAGCGGTAAAACCGAAGTGTATATTCAAATCTTACAGAAAATTCTGCAGGAAAAGAATGCGCAAGTTTTAGTATTGGTTCCAGAAATCAATCTCACGCCGCAACTGGAAGCGCGCTTTAGGAGTCGCTTAAGCCAATATCCATTAGTCACATTACACAGCAATTTAAGCGAAAGTGAGCGCTTACAAAACTGGTTGGCCGCAAGTTCTGGTGTGGCAAAAATTGTGATTGGTACACGATTGAGTGTATTTACGCCAATGCCAAATTTAAAAATGATTGTAATGGATGAAGAGCATGACGGTTCATATAAGCAACATGACGGTATGCGTTACCACGCGCGTGATGTGGCGATGGTGCGTGCTAAACAATTGAATATTCCGATTGTGCTGGGCAGCGCAACGCCATCTTTAGAAACTTGGTATAACGCACAAAAGCAGCAATATGGTTTATTAAGCTTGAAGAAGCGTGCTGTTGAAAATGCAGCTTTGCCCAATATCTTTTGTATCGATACCGCAAAATCATCCACAGAAAATGGCTTGTCGCCATTGCTGATAAACGCTTTGCGCGAGCGTTTAAATCGCGGCGAACAAAGCTTATTGTTTATTAATCGTCGCGGTTATGCACCGGTGTTGCATTGCAACGCTTGCCAATGGGTAGCGTCCTGTACTCGCTGCTCGGCTAGGCTGGTGGTGCACTTAAGTCAAAAACGTTTGAAATGCCATCATTGTGGACATGAGCAAAAAATCCCGCTGCAATGTCCAAGTTGCGGCAATGCAGATTTGCATCCTACTGGCCATGCCACACAACGGCTCACCCAAACTTTAGAGAATCTGTTTCCAACTGCGCGCATCGCCCGTGTGGACCGTGACAGCATGCGCAATAAAGATGCTTTGACTGATTTATTAACCAAAGTGCATCATCAGGAAATCGATATTTTGGTCGGTACGCAGATGTTGGCTAAAGGCCATGATTTTCCGCATCTCACTTTGGTTGGTGTGATTGATACCGACAGCGCCTTATACAGCCCGGATTTTCGAGCGAGTGAGCGCTTATTTGCGCAGTTGATGCAAGTTTCTGGTCGCGCGGGACGTGCAGAGAAGGCTGGGGAAGTGTTAATACAAACCGCGTTTCCGCAGCACGGCTTATTCCATGCACTCATTAGCCAGGATTATGTAAGTTTTGCCGATGAATTGCTGCAAGAGCGGATTGTGATGCAGTTTCCACCCGCAAGTTATTTTGCGTTGCTGCGAGCAGAAGCAAATGATTTTGCTCAAGTGAATCAGTTTTTGAGCAAAGCGGGGAATTTAGCGCGCGCTTTGCAAAAAGATGTAATGATTTACGATCCGGTCCGCCCACAAATGGAGCGCTTGAAAGGCATGGAACGCGGACAATTGCTGTTGCAGGCTAGTAACAGGGTGGTGCTGCAGAGGCTACTTAAACCGTGGATGCTTCAAATTAGGGAGCTGCCAATAGCGGCAAAAATCCGTTGGAACTTGGATATTGATCCGCTGGAGTTTTGAGAAATTATGTTTTAAATATTGAGATTGTTTTTGCTATGCATGTCATGCCCAACAAAAAAAACAGTAAAATAGTGCTTTAGCTAAAATGGATAATTTGCGGGATTGGTGAAATGGCATCACGAAACTTTCCCAAAGTTTAGTCGCGGGTTCGATTCCCGTATCCCGCTCCAAAGAGAGTTTTTATGACACCAACACCGCCAACCGTACTTACTTTTGCTGCCACAGATCCTAGTGGTGGTGCGGGTTTGCAAGCCGACATCCTGGCATTAGCCAGCATAGGTTGCCATCCTTTGTCGGTAGTTACTGCCATCACCGTGCAGGACACGGTTGGCGTTGAAAGCGTGATGGCGCTGGATGCTGATTGGGTTAATGAACAAGCGCGTACCATTTTAGAGGATGTGCAGGTTTCTGCTTTTAAATTAGGCCTTTTAGGCAGCATCGAAAATGTGGCAGTGATTGCAGAAATTATGGCTGATTATCCCGATGTGCCATTGCTGATTGACCCGATTTTAACCTCAGGCCGTGGCGATGAACTGGCGAATGAAGAAATGCAAGCCGCGATGTGCGATTTGCTGTTTCCGCAAGCCACACTGATTACGCCGAATAGCCTGGAAGCACGTCGCTTGGCTTTTTATGATGAGGGTGATGAAATTCAGCATACTTCACTGGATGAATCAGCCATACGCTTGCTGGAAATGGGCTGTGAATATGTGCTGGTTACAGGGACACATGAGCGCAGCACCGATGTGGTGAACTCGCTCTACGGAACAAGTCCTTCAGGCGCGAGTGGCTTGATAAAAGCTTACCATTGGGAGCGACTGGCAGGCAGCTACCACGGCTCTGGTTGTACGCTTACCAGCGCAATTGCAGCCTGTTTGGCGCACGGTTTAAGTATGGAAGAAGCGATTCAGGAAGCACAAGAGTATACTTGGCAAACGCTTAAAAATGCTTTCCGCCCGGGCATGGGACAATTTATTCCCGACCGCTTTTTTTGGGCGCGTGATGAAGAAGATGCGACTGAGCAAACAGATGAAAAAGCCCCATACATCCAACATTAAGGGTTTATATGCAGTTACGCCTGACGAACGAGATACGGAGCTGCTTTGTAAGCAAGTAGAGGCTGCACTGCAAGGCGGAGCTGCTCTGGTGCAGTATCGCAATAAAGCTGCCGATGCCACGCTGCGGCTTAGACAAGCCAGTGCGCTATTGGCTTTGTCTCGTAGTTATAAAGTGCCATTAGTCATTAACGATCACTTGGATTTATGCGCACAAATTGATGCAGATGGTTTGCATTTGGGTGCGACTGATTGTAATTTGGGTGCGGCAAGGCGTTTGTTGGGCGATGATAAAATCATAGGCGCATCTTGCTACAATCAGCTGGAGCTAGCGATTAAAGCTGAGCAAGCAGGTGCCAGCTATGTGGCCTTTGGGGCGTGTTTTGGATCGGATACGAAGCCTAATGCCACGCATGCACCCCTTAGCTTATTTACCGAAGCCAAACAGAAAATCACTATTCCGCTTGTGGCGATAGGCGGCATTACATTAGAAAATGCGCCGCAAGTCATCGCCTCTGGCGCGAGTGCAATTGCGGTTGTGAGTGCGTTATTTAGTACAGCAGATATAACTCAAGCTAGTCAGCAGTTCACGCAATTGTTTAACGATATAAAAGTTAATTAAAAACAGTAAAACACACACGGCTCTGCAAGCCGCATAGATACTGCCTTGCAGAGCACCTGCTTTATGGTTTTTCGTAAGCCTCACATTAGATGGAACACTCTGATAAAATGTATCTTTTACTTTAGTTGCCAAAATCATGACTTCGCAAAATCCAATAATTTCACAAAATAAAGTTTTATTCGAAAAATCTCAGCAGCTCATCCCTGGCGGCGTTAATTCACCAGTGCGCGCGTTTCGGAGTGTAGGCGGTACACCGATATTCTTTAAAAAAGGCCTGGGTTCCAAATTGTGGGATGCCGACGGTGTGGAATATATTGATTACATTAACTCATGGGGTCCGATGATTGTTGGTCATGCGCATCCCGCAGTTATTAAAGCAGTGCAAGAGGTTGCGGCAAATAGCTTATCTTTTGGTGCGCCCACTGGTTTAGAGTATGAGATGGCGGAAATGATTAATAAACTTGTGCCAAGTATGGAACAAGTCAGACTGGTGAGCAGCGGCACTGAGGCCACTATGAGCGCCATCCGTGTGGCGCGAGGCTTTACCGGGCGCAACAAAATTGTGAAGTTCGAAGGTTGTTATCATGGCCATGCGGATATGCTATTGGTAAAAGCGGGCTCTGGTTTGTTGACATTTAATGATGCGAATGCCAAGGGCGCGCCAAGTTCGGCGGGCGTTCCGGCCGAAGTGGTCGCTGATACACTTACTTTGGAATATAACAATACCCAATCACTTAAAGAATTGTTTGGCCAAATTGGCGACAAAATCGCTTGTGTGATTATCGAACCAGTAGTCGGCAATATGAATCTGATTGTGCCTAAAATGGAGTTTTTGCAAACCTTGCGTGAGCTTTGTACCAAACATGGCACAGTACTGATTTTTGATGAGGTAATGACTGGTTTCCGCGTGGCTTTAGGTGGTGCCCAGGCTTTATATAACATCAAACCTGATATGACAACACTGGGCAAAGTGATTGGCGGCGGTTTGCCAGTGGGTGCGTTTGGCGGTCGTAAAGATATTATGCAGTGCCTTGCCCCCCTGGGTCCGGTCTACCAGGCGGGTACGCTGTCAGGCAATCCTGTGGCGGTGACTGCGGGTTTAACGACGCTTAAATTGATACAAGAAAAAGGATTTTACGAAAAACTTTCAGCGCAAACAAAAAAACTAATAGATGGCATATTACAAGCCGCGAAGGATGCAAACGTTACTTTTAGTGCGCAAAATGTCGGTGGTATGTTTGGGTTATATTTCAGTGAGAAATGCCCAACTTCATTTAATGAGATGATGAATTCTGATAAAGAGGCGTTTAACAAGTTTTTCCATAGTATGCTGGATAGCGGCATTTATCTTGGTCCATCTGCATTTGAGGCTGGTTTTGTTTCGGCAGCGCATACGGATGCAGATATTGCATTTACTATCGAAGCTGCAAAAAAAGCATTTGCCAGTTTATAGTTAGTGAATCATTTGTGACTTGGTATTTGGTGCCAATTCTCTATTGCTCGCCACGATATGGTCCAGCTGTAAACTTGCTTTCATCATGATATTGGCCATTCTTTGGATTACATCTGGACTAAGTCTGACTGAGATCGCGCCGATTTCCAGTTCCACTACTTGGCAACCTTGACAATATACCAGCCGTACGCCACAGGAATTGGCGAGCTCAATTTTTTCACAAGTCCGGTAATTTTGCATATTAACCGTCACCAAACAAAATTTTAATAGTTAAATGATAATCATTCTCATGATTATTGTCAATAAAAAGCTATTAGTTTTAAGTTGTGTAAATCTGAGCAAATTATTGACAAAATAGTTGTTGTATTTTTTGCAAAATGCGGCTTTAAATCGCGCTAAGTAATTGATATTGCCTTGATTTAACGGTAGTATTGAAGGTTCCGCTAAATGTTTCGAAATTAGATTACTAGGCAATGAATATGTCAGTCGTGAATGTAAATAAAATTAAAAGTCTGTCTCCAGAAAATCAAGGTTTATATAACAAACGTAACGAAAAAGACGCATGTGGCGTAGGTTTTGTAGCGCATATTAAAGGCAAAAAAAGTCACGAGATTGTTCAGCAAGGGCTAACGCTTTTAACTAACTTAACGCACCGTGGTGCAACAGGTTATGATCCAAAACTGGGTGATGGCGCTGGCTTGCTCATTCAAATGCCCGACGCATTTATGCGTGCTGAAGCGGATAAGCTCAATATTAATTTGCCAGAAGCGAGCAAATACGCGGTTGGTAATTTGTTTCTGCCGCAGGATGCTAAAAATCGCGCTGCCTGCGAAACGATAATTGCCAAAATCATTTCAGAAGAAAATCAAACCCTGCTAGGCTGGCGTGATGTGCCGGTGGATAATAGCAATATAGCGGATGCCGCGCGCGATGTAGAACCTTGCATGCGCCAGGTATTTATTGGCAGTAACGTAGCAGATCAAAACACCTTTGAACGTAAGTGCTTCGTCATTCGCAAACGTGTGGAACATGCAGTCCGTGCCTTAAACTTTAAGGATAATGCTGCGTTTTATGTACCTTCATTTTCCAGCAGAACAATTGTTTACAAGGGCATGCTTTTAGCGAATGAAGTGGGTGTTTACTATCGCGATTTGGCCGATGAGAAAGTGGTTTCGGCACTTGCACTTGTACATCAACGCTTTTCTACCAACACCTTCCCCGCTTGGGATTTAGCGCATCCTTTCCGCATGATTGCACACAACGGTGAAATTAATACCGTACAAGGCAATGTGAACTGGATGGCTGCGCGTCATGAGACCATGAAATCTGCAGTGATTGGTGAAGATTTAGATAAACTGTGGCCATTGATAGCTGAAGGGCAGTCTGATTCGGCATGTTTTGATAATTGCTTAGAATTACTAGTGGCGGGTGGCTATAGCTTACCGCATGCTATGATGATGTTGATCCCAGAGGCATGGAATAACAATTCACTGATGGATGATGAGCGTCGTGCATTCTACGAGTACCACGCTGCGCTGATGGAGCCATGGGATGGCCCCGCCGCTGTGGCATTTACCGATGGCAATTTGATTGGTGCCACGTTAGACAGAAACGGCCTACGCCCTGCCCGCTATTTAGTTACCGATGACGACATCGTGATGATGGCGTCAGAGATGGGTGTTCTGACTTTTCCACAAGAAAAAATAATCAAGAAATGGCGCCTCCAACCCGGCAAAATGCTGTTGATAGATACCGTGCAAGGCCGCATCATTGATGACGCAGAAGTAAAAAGCGAGTTAGCTTCTGCCAAGCCTTATAAGGCTTGGATTGAACAATCACGCTATTTATTAAGTGATTTGCCAAAAGAAGATGCCCAATTAGAAATGGCCGAAAGTTTGCTGGATATACAACAAGCGTTCGGATACAGTCAAGAAGATATCAAGTTTGTGTTACAGCCGATGGTTGCAGCCGGGGAAGAAGGTGCTGGTTCTATGGGTAATGACGCGGCTTTGCCAGTGTTATCTAATAAGCCAAAACTACTTTACAATTATTTTAAACAGTTATTTGCACAGGTGACTAATCCGCCCATTGACCCAATTCGTGAAGAATTGGTGATGTCACTGGTCACCTTTATCGGACCGAAACCAAACCTACTAAGCGTGGATGAAACCAATCCACCGCTGCGCTTAGAAGCTAGCCAACCTGTGCTCAGCTTGAGCGAGTTAGAGCAACTAAAAAAAATAGACGCAACAACTAAAGGCCAATTCAAATCATTGGTTTTAGATATTACTTACGATGTTAAGCTGGGTAAATCAGGACTAGAAAAAGCGCTAGAGAATTTACATAAAGCAGCTAAATCTGCCGTGCATGATGGCTTTAATGTGCTTATTTTGTCGGACAGAGCAATATCGCAAAACCGCATAGCTATTCCGGCATTGTTAGCATGTTCAGCTACGCATGAATTTTTAGTAAAAGCAGGCTTGAGAACGAGTACAGGCTTAGTAGTTGATACCGGTTCAGCGCGTGAAGTACATCACTTTGCGCTACTTGCAGGCTATGGCGCAGAGGCAGTTTGCCCATGGTTGGCGCTAGAGACGATTAATCATCTTACGAATGACGTCTATTTAGGTAACAAGAATTTTGTTAAAGCCATCAGTAAAGGTTTGTATAAAGTCATGTCTAAAATGGGCATTTCAACTTATCAATCCTATTGCGGAGCGCAAATTTTTGAAGCAATTGGCTTAAATTCAGCATTTATTAGCAAATATTTTACTGGCACGGTCTCTCAGATCGAAGGTATAGGTGTTGATGAAGTGGCCGAGGAAACCTTGCGGTTGCATAATTTGGCTTTTGGTAATGACCCTGTTTTGGCCAATGCATTAGACGCTGGTGGGGAATATGCTTTCCGTGTGCGCGGAGAAGAACATATGTGGACACCAGATTCAATTGCCAAGCTGCAAAATTCAACGCGAACCAATAAATATGATACTTATAAAGAATATGCCAAATTAATTAACGATCAAGCGCGGCGCTATAAGACTTTGCGTGGCTTGTTTGAAATTAAGCCAGCAGGCGCCGCAATTCCATTAGAACAAGTTGAACCTGCTAAAGAAATTGTGAAGCGCTTTGCCACGGGGGCGATGTCGCTTGGCTCCATTTCTACTGAAGCACACGCTACATTGGCAATCGCTATGAACCGCATTGGTGGTAAATCTAATACGGGTGAAGGCGGTGAGGATGCCAAACGCTTTATTGCAGTGGCAAAAGAAACCACCATGGCCGATGTAATCGGCAAGAATTTGATTCAGACCGAAATTCCATTAAAAGCGGGTGATTCCATGCGATCGCGCATTAA
>Ga0209253_10001395_pt1 | contig 21174 bp, 16 predicted proteins | sample FrelakmetBRP12BR_FD_187145 | JGI IMG/M metagenome (GOLD analysis project Ga0209253, IMG submission 187145) | Freshwater lake sediment microbial communities from the University of Notre Dame, USA, for methane emissions studies - BRP12 BR (SPAdes)... | ecosystem: Environmental > Aquatic >...
GTTGTCGAACGGTTCCACGCCGGCGATAATGCGCGCGAGGGTTGACTTTCCCGCACCGTTCACACCGACGAAGGCGATCCGGTCGCCGCGGTCCACCGTGAAGTGTACCCCGTCAAAAACCTGGAGGGGGCCATACCGTTTGCTGATATTGCGCAGTTCGAGCATCACTTTGCCGGACGGAGGAGCGGGCGGGAAGGAAAAGGATATTTCGTCTTCGTCGTCTTCCAGGTCCACGCGGTCCAGTTTTTCCAGCTGTTTGATGCGGCTCTGCACCTGGCGGGCTTTGGTGGCTTTGTAGCGAAACCGTTCGATGAACCGTTCGGTTTGCTTGATGTGGTCCTGCTGATTCCGGTACGCCGCCTGCAGGCGGAGGCGGCGTTCCTCTCTGGCCTGTTGCGAGAAGCTGAAGTTGCCGGCGTACTCGACCAGGGAACCGCCGCTGAGCTCAAATGTCCGGGTGGTCATTGTGTCAAGGAACCGGCGGTCGTGGGAGACAATCATCACGGCTCCCTGGTAGCTTTGCAGGTACTCTTCCAGCCACTGCAGGGAATCCAGATCCAGGTGATTCGTGGGTTCGTCCAGCAGGAGAAGTGACGGCTGCATGAGGAGGAGTTTGGCGAGGGCGATACGCATCTGCCATCCGCCGCTGAACTCTTCGGTGAGCCGTGAAAAATCCGTGGGTGTAAATCCAAGTCCGGTGAGCACTTTTTCAATTGCCGAGGGAATGCGGAAGCTATCCGATGCTTCCAGCTTGTGCTGCAATTCGCCGTAGATTTCCAGGAGTTCCCGGGAGACATCGCTTCCGGGTGGTGCTCCCGCCATTGCCGCATGCACTTCCTCCAGTGCCGTGCGTGTTTCCAGGATATCGCTGAAGACCGACTCCACCTCGGCGTACAGGGTCCGTCCCGCCAGTGCGGTCCCTTCCTGCGGCAGATAGCCTGCGGTGACATATTTGGCCCGTGTGATGGCGCCGCTGTCAGGAGTGGATGTTCCGAGGAGGATACGCAACAGGGTGGACTTTCCGGTTCCGTTTGCTCCCACCAGTGCGACCCGGTCGTGGGGGCCGAGGAAGAAGGTGACTCCCTGCAACAGGCGCCGGTCACCAAACTGGAGCGATATGTTCACGGCGGAAACCATGGTGGTAATGGTAACGACGCAGGGAGGGTGCGGCGCGCGGGTGCCGCACTCCGGGGGCGCGGGACTACTTGATATAGTACTTCAGGGGGTTGGGATCCACACGGCATTCTTCGGCAATCCGCAGCCAGCCGATCTTCCCTTCATCGCGCAACTTGTAGAGACGCGGCACCATCTTGTCGCGCAGTTCGATGGGGGTCATCGGATTGATGAAGATGCTCGTTCCCCCTTCGAAACCGGCCGGTACGGTCACGCGCCACTTGATGAGCACATGCCAGGGCATTTTATAGACGGCATCAATCGGTGTATAGTACCACTCCTCGTTGCAGGAGATCTGGCTTCCCATCGCGGCATGAATGGCGTGCACGAGGTTGCTGACGCCGCGGATCTCCTCGTCGGTATGCTCGTAGGGCCGTCCGGCCTGCGAACGGGAATAGATCTCGATGGTGGGATACCGGTGACCGATACCGGCATAGGCAATCGCGAAATCATTTTCGGCGAACACCAGGTTATGATGCGCGGCAAAGTTCACGCCGAATTCGTTGTACACATTGGCGTCGTCCCGCAACATCTTGATCTGCCCCTGAATGGACGCTCCCCACTCGTCCAGCGATACGAGTTGTTTGTGGAGATGATCGAACGACGCGCCGGCGGAACGGAGCCAGTTTTGGAAGACGCTGATATAGCGCACGTACCTGTTGTTGATGGTGATATCCCGGATCGAGTCCACCGTGAGCTTGAAGTACCAGTAGTGCTCTTCCTCGGTCATTTCCCCTGACGAATAGAGCTCGCCGGCCTGTGTTGCCCCGTCCTTGAAATGCCGTTTGGCGATGACCATCTCATGTCCGCCCCCGAAAAAGGCATCTGCGACGGCCAGTTTTTCCGCAAGCGGTGTCTTTTCAATCTGCTCGTCGGTTTTCCCTTCCCGGCGGAGTTTGTAGTACACGATATCCGTGATGTGTTTCAGGCCGGACGGATTTGCGAGGTAATCTTCGCGCCACTTGGCGCGCGAGGCGGGCATCTTGTAGGCGTAGTTTTTCCGCCAGTAGTCGAGGGTGACGATCTCGAACATGTTGCCAGTCCGGCGGAACTCCGCCGTGGTTTCAAAATACCGGTCGGGCGGCAGCAAATCGATGCGTTCCCAGTTGCCGTTGGTGCGGATCAGACGCGATTTTTCCGGTGCCGTTTCATAGTAGCGCGGGGGGCAGAAGCTGCAGTAATCCTCCGGGGTATGGACTTCCAGGGGGGGAGTACTCTGGGGGGCATCGTTGGCAATCGGTTTGCTGCGCCGGCCGGCGACCGCCCACACTTCCGTACCGGTGAATGGATTCAGCTGCTTCACCGTGCCGTCCGGCATGATCGTGTAATACATCATCGATGACATGAGACGTCCCTCACGAATTTGTTGCCTCCCTCCGCCTATCCGCGTCCCGTGGCCGCCGCGAGCAGGGCGTCGACCGTCGCCAAGCTGTCCGCTTCGGCGTAGAACCGGATGAGCGGTTCGGTTCCTGACGCCCGCACCAGCACCCAGCCGTGTTCCAGAAAGAATTTGTACCCGTCGGTCTCTTTCCGGCCCGTCACGGGGAACCCGCCGATGGCGCGCACTTCCCGCTGGTACTTCTTCATGATGGCGATTTTTTCCTTTTCGGTCGTGTGAAGGTCGAATCGTTTGCATTCGTGCTGACCGAATTCGTCCATCAGTTCCTGGACCAGTGCACCGAGCGGTTTGCGACGCACGGCCATCATTTCCGCCAGCAGCAGGCCGAGGAAGATACCATCGCGTTCCGGCAGGTGTCCTTTCACGCCCAGCCCGCCGCTCTCTTCGCCCCCGATCAGGACGTCCCGTTCCGTCATCAGCCGGCAGATATGCTTGAAGCCGATGGCGGTTTCGTGCATGGTCAACCCGTATTTTGCGCACTGCCGGTCCACCATCTGGGTCACGGAGAACGACTTCACCACCTCGCCGGTTTTGCCCTTCTGCTCCACCAGATACTTCAGCAGCAGCGAGAAAATCCTGTGCGAGTCCACAAAGTTCCCCTGTGCGTCCACCGCGCCGATTCGATCGGCGTCGCCATCCGTGGCAATGCCGATGTCGAACCGCTCGGCTTTGACCCGCCGCATCAGTTCACCGAGATTCTGGGCCAGCGGTTCGGGGTTTATGCCTTCGAACGACGGGTTGAACGTTTCGTGCATCAGGGTGACGTCAGGCAGCAGGGTACGGATCGACGATTGCGCGGCGCCGAACATTGCATCATACAGGATGCGGATGCCCGCGTTCCTGATCGCCGGCAAATCGATTTTTGTCGCCAGGTCGTCCAGATACCGCTGCCGCATGTCGATCAGTACGATCTTTTTCCGGTCCACCAGCTGCTGGAATGTGCGCGCTCCTGCCGGTATCTTCTTGAGCTTCATCACGCGGGCCAACTCCTTCTCGACCCGGGTGATCATCTCCGGATGGGCCGGACCGCCGAAGTCCCCCTTGATTTTGAAGCCATTGTATTTCGGGGGATTATGGCTGGCCGTAATCACGATCCCGCCCGCCGCCTTCTCCAGCCTGGTCAGCAGGGAAATCATCGGCGTGGTGGCGATGCTGTCCGCCAGCTTCACCGTGATGCCGGTGTTGGCAATTACTTCCGCGGACTTTTCGGCGAACTCGCGCGACATGAAACGGGCGTCATAGCCGATGACGATGCCATTCCGGATTTTCCTATGGTTTTTGAAATAGCGGGCTGTTGCCAGCGCGACACGCTCCAGATGAGCAAAGGTGAAATCGTCGGCGATCACCGCGCGCCACCCGTCGGTACCGAATTTGATGACCTGTGCCATGAGGATTATTTCCTGGTGAAAGCGTTCAGACCCGGGTAGATGCCCGTATCACCGAGCTCTTCTTCGATCCGGATCAACTGGTTGTATTTGGCAATGCGGTCGGTTCTGCTGGCCGAGCCCGTTTTGATCTGTCCGGCATTGGTCGCCACCGCGATGTCCGCAATCGTCGCGTCTTCGGTCTCCCCGGAGCGGTGGCTTATCACGCAGGTGTATCCCGCACGTTTGGCCATCTCGATGGCATCCAGCGTTTCGGTCAGCGTGCCGATCTGGTTGACCTTGATGAGAATCGAGTTGGCGACGCCCAGGTCAATGCCCTTCTTGAGGAAGGTGGTGTTGGTGACAAACAGGTCGTCGCCGACAATCTGGATCTTACCGCCCAGCGTGTCGGTCATCAGTTTCCAGCCGGTCCAGTCGTTCTCGGCCATCCCATCTTCGATCGAGATGATGGGGTATTGCTTCACCCACGTTTCATAGTACTTCACCATCTGTTCGGGAGTCTTGACGGACTTGTCGGACTTCTTGAACACGTACTTGCCGTCTTCGAAAAACTCGCTTGACGCCGGGTCAAGCGCCAGGAAAACGTCTTTCCCCGGTGTGTAGTTGGCTTTGGTGATTGCTTCGAGAATGACTTCGACGGCTTCCTCGTTGGATTTCAGGTGCGGGGCGAATCCGCCTTCATCACCCACCGCGGTATTGTACCCCTTTTTGCTGAGGACCGATTTCAGGCTGTGAAAGACCTCGGTTCCCATGCGCAGTGCTTCCGCAAATGTCCCGGCGTTGGCGGGAATAACCATGAATTCCTGCAGGTCGACATTGTTGTCCGCATGTTTACCGCCGTTCAGAATGTTCATCATCGGCACGGGCAGTGTTTTGGCGTTTGTGCCGCCGATGTACTTATAGAGTGGAAGGTCCAGTGCAAGCGCAGCCGCCTTTGCGGTGGCCAGGGAGACGCCGAGGAGGGCATTGGCGCCCAGGTGCGATTTGTTGGGTGTGCCATCCAGCTTAATCATCATCGTGTCGATGCCCACCTGATCCAGCGCATCCAGGCCGGTAATCTCGCCGGCCAGGGTGTTATTCACGTGTTCCACCGCGTTCAGCACACCCTTGCCGTTGTACCGCGCCTTGTCACCGTCCCGCAGTTCGACGGCTTCATGTTCGCCCGTCGAAGCCCCGCTGGGTACAGCGGCGCGGCCGATGATACCGCTTTCAAGTTCGACATCCACTTCAATCGTGGGATTACCGCGTGAGTCAAGAATTTCCCGTGCAACTGCATCAACAATCGTGGTCTTCATGAGAGCTCCTGGGATGGTAGAAACTGGCCAGCAGGAAAAGTACGACAAAAACAGCGACAAAATCAATAACGCGGCCGGATGACCGCACGCTCCACGGCCGACAGCACCTCCCCAACCGTGAGCAATTTCATGCACTCCATGTATTCTTCCCCCGGCCGGTTGCAGAGGTCAAGATGACACGGGTGGCAGGGAACCGGTATGCGGAGTGCCGTATGCCCGGATGCGCGGGCGTAGGGAAACCAGATGTCCTCTTCCCCCGGGCCAAAAAGGCCTATGGTCGGGGTGCCCACGGCTGCGGCAATATGCATCGGTCCGGCATCGTTCGAGACAAACACACTACAGTGTGAAACAAGGGCTGCAAGCGACCGCAGCGGCAACCCTGAGAACACCGTCACGCCCGACCCGGCCCGTTCCAGCACGGCATCGATGACCGCGCCATCGCGCGGACCGGCGGTCAGGATCACGCGCGCACCCATCCGTTTGTGGACCGCCAGAATCAGTTCCGCGAACCGTTCCGGGAGCCAGCGCTTTGCGGGCCATGTGGCTCCCGGATGAATGCCCACCACGGTTTTTGATCCCCCGGCCAGGCGGTGTGCGGCCTCCTGCCGTTCGGATGTACCCAGGAAGATTTCCGGTTGGAAGGCCGTCGGCGTAATCCCTGCGGCGCGCAGAAACTGGTTGTGGAACTCGACCGCGGTCTTCCGCCGCGGATAGTCTTTTACGCGGATCGTGTAGAGGCGGCCACGGCCCCGACGTTCAAGGCCCACCCGCACCCGCGCCCCGGAGAGATATGTGAGCAGTGCACTCCGGGGGTTGCCAAAAAGATCAACGACCAGATCAAACTTCCGTGCACGCAGCAGCCACGCCACCCGCGGCTGTTCCAGGATTGTGCGGCGTGCAAAATCAAATGGAATGATTTCATTCAGGAAGGGATTCTGTTGGAGGAGCGTCACCGCCTGCGCATCACCAAGATAGGCGATAAAGGCATCGGGGAACGCCGCACGAACGGACCGGATCACGGGAGTCGTCAGCACGATATCACCGATGAACTTCATCCGGCTGATCAGGATCCGTGTATAGCGGGGCGGAGGCATTGAGCGTCTTCTAGAGATTGAGGGTATGGGAACACCAGTCGCACCAGGCAAGACGGTCGCCGATGGCGGCCACCTCCGCATCGCGCGTGCCGGCATGTACCGTCGACCGGTACCAACCCTTCGCCTCCTGGTACCGGCCCAGGGCTTCCAGTGATTCCCCGATTGTCACGCACCGTGCGGTTTCCAGGGCGGCATCGTGGTGAAGGGGACCGGCATGTACCAGGATCGAAAAGGCATCCTGGAACCGGCGGAGCCGGAAGTACGCTTTCCCCCTAAGAAAATCCTGTAACGTCGCGTCCTCGGTGCGGGGAATCGCAGCAAGACGTTGAACGCGTGTCGAGTCATCAGCATCCGAGAGAAAGTACCGCGCAAAGTCCGGTGCGCGGCCGGTCATATCAAGAGCCCAGAGACGGAGTGCAGCCGCTTCAGTCAGGGAGGGCGTGACGTCGTACCGGTGGACCAGGGCAAACAGCCGGCGTGCGCGCATCGTGTCCCCGGCCCCCCACGCTGCATCCCCCGCCGTCAGGGCGAGGGGAAGATACCGGAGCGGAACGCGATCCCGCGTGACAATCGAATCATACAGTGAAGCGACCCCATGGTAGTCACCCGTTCGCAAACGGCAGAGCAGCACTCCCGCGAGGGCGTCATATCCCCCTGCCGTGGTCAGGATCGCCGCATAGCGTTCGGCCGCTTTTTCGTAGCGCCGGTCCGTGACGAGCCGGCGCGCTTCGCGGAGGCGTTTCGCAACCAGCCGTGGACAGATCTTGCCGAAAATGGAGGGCTGGCGGAAGAGCACGTCAACCGATGCGCGCTCGCTTTCTCCGACCGCAACACGGTCCAGGAACCGTTGCCATGAAGCGACCAGGGCCGGCAGGGGTTGACGGAAGGCTTCTTCATACGCCCCCGATCCATACACAGACAAAAGGGGTTCTATGCCGTGTGTGTCGATCAGGAACTGGCAGAAGGATCCGGCAAGGACATAGCTCACGGAAGAGGAGTGTTGGACAAACCCGGTAATCGTCATGATCGTCTGGATGTCCGGGGCGACACCCGTTTCACGCATTGCCGCCGCATATTGATGCAGTGTGCGGTATCCCCATCGTCCATCGACCGCCATGGCGAGTCCTTCAACCAGGCCGGTGCTGAGACTGGCATGGAGAACCGGAACCCCGAACGGCGCCGCAACGATATGCACCAGTTCATGTCGCAGGGTCGCCTTGACCGATTGGCGCGTGATGTGTACTTCCCGGTTCCAGGGTTTTGTCATTTCGGTGTTCCCCGCCCCCATCAGCCGGTGTTTACTGTCAGCGGAAGGGTATACGTAGGAACGGATGCGTTCCGTGCGCGGGAGTGCGAACGTTCTGAGAACAGACCGGAGGTGAAATTCGTGGGCGGCAGCGAGGAGACGAATGTCCGGTTCGCTTTCCGCGTCGTAGTAGATCACAAAATGTTCCGTCTTGTGGCAGCTGCCGAGCGTTTTCTGGATGAAGGGAGCGGTGGACTCAAAACCCAGTTCGCACCGGAAGATCACCACGGCCGCCGTCCCGAGCACAATCGTCAGCGTGACAGGGAGGCGGCGGCGTGTCACCAGAGCCCGAAGCAGCTGCACGCCTTTCTGTGTGGTGGTGTCCCCCTCGTGCGCGCAGCGGACAACCAGTGCTGCCAGCCAGAGCAGCACTCCGCCTGCCAGCAGGGTCAGGGCCCGGAAGAGCACGAGGGTCGCGTTCAGCGGCAGGAGTTCATCATAGGAAAGACCCGGAAAATAGCCGTAGAATGCATTGTATGAGAATATTGCGGGCGTGTAGTATCCGAGGGCCGCTGCATAGATGATGCTCACGGCCATTACCGACAGGAAGACGGTTTTGCTGAAACGGCAGTGGACGGCACACAAGACAGCCAGCGAGACCGAGAAGAACACGCTGACCGCCGGCAGCAGGAGAAAAAACGCGACACCTTCAAGCGGATCGCAGAGCGGTACAACGAGTCCGCTGAGAACGATCGCCGCAAGCGGGATTCCGAGCAGGAGCAGGTTGAGGGTCATTGCCCGGTGGACCCGCGTGCGCAGCTCCCGCTGTCGGTCTTCACCCTGCGTGTGCGCCGTTTGATACGCCGGCTTCACCAGCGAGACGGTGAGCATTCCTGCGATGAGCGAGCCCGCCAGGGCGCACACGAAAGCGAATTCAAAGCCCGGTGTGCGCACGAGCGGGATCTGCGTGCACGCCGCTGCAAGGAGGACGTAGAGAGCACCAGCAATGCGGACGGGAGAAAACACCGGGCGGCTGTCAGAACTCTTCGCCGGCGACACGTTCGATGTCGGCACCGAGTGCGCGGATTTTTTTCTCAATACCCTCGTAACCCCGGTCGAGATGATAGACGCGCAGGACTTCGGTCACCCCCTCGGCCACCAGGCCCGCGAGAATGAGTGAAGCGGAAGCGCGCAGGTCGGTGGACATCACTTTGGCGCCGGTGAGGTGACGGGTACCGCGAATGATCGCGGCGTTGTCCTTCACTTCGATGTCGGCGCCGAGCCGGATCATTTCCGGGATGTGTTTGAAGCGATCAAAATAGATGGAATCGGTGACCACCGATGTTCCATTCGCCACGGCCATCAGCGCGGTCCACTGTGCCTGCATGTCGGTGGGAAACCCGGGGTAGATACTCGCGGTGACATCCACGGGACGCAGTTCCTGCGGGGCCGTGAGGGTCACCGTCCCGGGGCCGATTGTCAGGTGTGCGCCCGCATCCTCCAGCTTTGCCGTCACGGCGGCGAGATGTGCGGGTCGCACGCCGGTGAGTGTGACCGTGCCGCGCCCCAGGGCTCCGGCAACCAGGAATGTACCCGCTTCGATGCGATCCGGAATCGTTTCGATATCGGCCGCGTGGAGGGCGTCCACTCCTTCGATCTCCAGTCTATTGGTTCCGGCGCCGTTGATGTGTGCCCCCATGGCAATCAGAAATTCCGCGAGCTGGGTGATCTCCGGTTCGATCGCTGCATTCTCGATCACCGTGGTGCCGCGAGCCAGCACGGCAGCCATCAGGGTATTGCCCGTTGCACCGACGCTGGAAATATCAAAGTGGATTCGTGTCCCGTTCAGGCGGCCGGCTTTTGCGATGATATACCCCTCCTTCAGCTCCACGTCGGCGCCGAGTTTGCGGATCGCTTCGATGTGCAGGTTCACGGGGCGTGGTCCCCAGGCACAGCCCCCGGGGAGGGACACTTTGGCCCTGCCGTAGCGTGCAAGCAGGGGTCCGAGCACATAGATCGAGGCGCGCATCTTCTTGACGTGTTCGTACGGAGCCTCGTACCGGTCAACACCTGTCGTGTCAAGGGTGAGAACATGATCGTTCAGTTCCACGCCCATCCCCATTGTGCGCAGCAGTGCAGCCATGGTGTTGACATCGCGGAGAACGGGAGTGTTGTTGAGGTGGAATACGCCGCTGGAGAGCAATGCTGCGGGCATAAGGGCCAGCGTGGAATTTTTTGCCCCGCTGATCCTTACGGTTCCGTTGAGTGGTTTTCCGCCTGTGATGACGAATTTGTCCATGATGAGTGATCCCATGGTACGGAGGATTGGGACGCATTGTCAAGGCTTCCCGAGAATTTTAGACGCGGCGATTGCTCCTTGCTTCTCATCCCGCCCCCCGTTATCTTTCCTGTAACATCGCTTCCACAACCGTCTCTCCCATGTCTCTCCCTTGGCGTCTCTTTGGTATTGCCGTGCTTCTGTTGTCCGGCCTGAGGCCGTCGGCCGCCCAGGTCACCGTCACCGACGACCTCCACCGTACGGTCACGCTCCCCGCGCCGGCCCGGCGTATCGTTTCCCTTGCACCGAGCATTACCGAGTCGCTCTTCGCCATCGGGGCGGGAGAACAGGTTGTGGGTGTCACAGCGTACTGCACTTTTCCGCCGGAGGCAGCCCGCAGGGAGCATGTCGGGGGGATGATCACCCCCAGTATCGAGACGATTGTCAGTTTGAAGCCCGATCTGATTTTGATCAGCATGGAGGGAAATCTCCGCGAGGATTTCTTGCGGCTGGTCGATCTGCACGCACCGGTGGTGGTCACCAACCCGCGCACGCTTGACGATATCGCGCACTCGCTGCGTCTTCTCGGGACGCTCACCGGACACCCGGCTGAGGCCGACTCGCTTGTGCGCCGGCTGGCGGCACGGAGGCAGCGTCTTTCCGTGGGGGGAACCGTCCGGATGCAGCGCGTGCTCATGTTTGTTTCGCTCCAGCCCCTGATTGCGGTCGGCACGGGCACATTCCTTCACGACCTGCTCACCGGCGCCGGCGCGACGAACCTGGCCGCGCACACGGGCATGACCTATCCGCCCTACAGCCGCGAAGCGGTGACGGCCGAAGACCCGGATGTCCTTTTGATTCTCTCGGATGCACTTCCCGCGCTTGATCGTGTAACGACGCTCTTCCCCGAATGGGCACGTCTCACCGCCGTTCGCGAGGGGCGTGTGTTTCTCGTGGATGCTGACCTTGTTTCCCGTCCCGGTCCCCGCGCCGTGGACGGCCTCGAACTCCTTGTGTCGCTTATCCAAACAGGACGCCCATGACCCCCCGCCCCAACGTGTTCGTCGCCGTGGCCGGCAACATCGGATCAGGCAAATCGTCCCTGACACGGCTCCTCAGCAGTGAAAAGGGGTGGACACCGATGTTTGAGTCGGTGGAGGACAATCCGTATCTGAGTGATTTCTACACCGACATGCGCCGCTGGTCCTTTCAGCTTCAGGTCTATTTTCTCTCCAACCGTTTCCGCTCGCACAAGTCCATTACCGAAGGGGGCCGTTCGGTGGTTCTGGACCGTGTGATATATGAGGATGCCGAAATTTTCGCGAGGAATCTGTTTGAGATCGGGAACATGGAGGAGCGGGATTACCGGAATTACATCGCCCTGTACGACGTGATGACAGAATATCTTCATCCGCCGGATCTGCTCATTTACCTGCGCGCAAATGTGGACACCCTCATGCGGCAGATTGCCCAACGCGGCCGGGATTTCGAACAGTCCATCAAACGGGAATACCTGGAACAGCTGAACCGCCACTATGAAGCGTGGATCCAGAGGTACACAAAGGGGAAGCTGCTGGTGGTGGAGTCGGATGATCTGGATTTTGTAAACAGCCGTGAGGATCTGGAGCGGGTGCTTCGTTGGGTCGAAGCGGACCTGGGGTGATGCGCCGTTACCGCCTGCCGGTGCTGATCGGTGTCCGGATGGGGTTGCCGGCGGGTGTTCTAGAACAGCAGCATCCGGAAGGCAATAACAAAGAGGAACAGCGCAAAGATTTTCTTCAGCACTGTCACCTTCGTTTTGTTTGCCACCTGTGCGCCGACCGCGGCGAGCGGAATGCAGCCTGCGATCAGCGGCAGTGCATGGAGCCAGTCGACATAGCCCAGCGTTCCGGCCGGCACAAGCGGTTTTCCCCACCCCTCGACAGCATACCCCGCACCTGCCGCCAGCGCCGTGATGACGATCGTGGCGCTCGACGTCCCCAGCGCCTTTTTCAGCGGGAACTTCAGAATCGAATGCATGATCGGGATGGACAGCACCCCGCCGCCGACACCCGCCAGCGAGGACACCAGTCCGACGACAACGCCCGTCAGGAGTAACGCGGGCGTAAACAGCGGGGGCATTTCTTCTTTTTTCGGTTTGCGCGCCTCGGCGAAGAGCCGCAGTGCAGAGAGTATGACCACCGCCGCGAAGATCTGACGCAGTGTTTTGCCGGCCAGCACTCCCGCGAGCATCGCCCCTCCCACACTCCCCGCAATACTCGCCGCACCAATGAGGATTACTGCCCGCCAGACCACATGCCCGTTCCGCGCGTATTGAAGTGCGGAGGAGAAGGAGGCAAACACGACGATGAGGAGGCTTGTGCCGAAGGCAAGATGGGTGGAGACAAGCGAAGACACCTGGAGAGTCTGGAAGAAGTAGAGCAGGATGGGCACGAGGATGATGCCGCCGCCCACGCCGAAAAAGCCCGCAAGGAACCCTGCGACACACCCACCGAGCAACAGCAACACGACCTGAAGGACGTCCACGATGCTCCTCCTTAGGTGCCGATGCGCTGGCGGTACTGCTTCTGATTCTGCAGGAGTCCCAGTGCGGTCCGGAGCTGCGTGTCGCTCTTGAAAGACGCCTCGATGCGTCCGCGGTCATTCCGAAGACGGCCACCCAGCTCGATCGTCAGTTCGTTGCGAATATGGTCCACATACCGGTCGAACCCGCGGGTTTTCTCCTTGGCCAGTGCTGCGGTGAGCCGGTCGAGATCGGCAATGACTTCCTTGCTGTAGCGTGACTTTTCGGCACTCTGCCGCAGATCGCCGACTTTTTTCTCAGTTTCTTCCTGGAAATCGAATTTTTCCTTTTCCAGGAATGTGCGGAAGTCGGCGAGAACTTCGTCGGTCACAACGCCGCTGCTGTCAGCTTTGTGTTCGGCGACATACCGGTTGGCAAACCGGAAAAACATGGACTTCCGGTGGAGTTCGCGTACCATCGGTCCGAGATCCACCGGCTCCACGGCGGAATCCGGGGCGATTCCTCCAAGCTCAAAGACTTTTCGTCCGCGTGCGGTCCTGTACTCTTTCCGGAGGCTGTCGGGAGTGATGGTGAACACGCCGTTCTTGTCGCGATGGATATAGTCAATTTCCTGAATACTCCGGCCGCTCGGGATGTAATAACGGGCTGTGGTGATCTTCAGCTGTGCCCCGTAGTTGAGCGGGAGGATCGTCTGGACAAGGCCCTTGCCGAACGTCCGGGTTCCCACGATCAATGCACGGTCCAGGTCCTGCAGACTTCCCGCCACGATTTCGCTTGCGCTTGCACTGTTCCGGTCGGTCAGGATCACGAGCGGTACGGAGGATGCAACGGGCTCTTCCGACGAAAAGTACTTCTTCTCCGCTTCGGGCCTGCGTCCTCTGGTGCTGACGATCAGGCTGCCGCGGGGAACAAATTTGCCGACGACATCCACTGCTGCGTCCAGGAGCCCCCCGGGATTTCCCCTCAGATCGAGCACAACGCCTTTCAGATCGCCGTCCAATTTTATTTCCTTGATTGCCTGGCGCACTTCATCGCCGGCGCGGCGTGAAAAACGTTCCAGCCGGATATAGCCAATGCCGCCCTCCAGCATTCCTGTGTAGGTGACATTCTTCATCTGAATCTCCTCCCGGATGAGCACAAACTCGAGCTGTTTGGCTTCCCCTTCGCGTTCCACGACCACCTTCACCTCGGTACCGGGGTCACCGCGTGTCAGGCTGCGGATCTCATCGGGTTTTTTCCCCGCAACATCGGTACCGTCGATTTTCAGGAAGCGGTCTCCCGGCAAAATGCCCTGCCGCTGTGCGGAGTACCCCTCCATGACCGAGATCACGCGAACCGTTCCATCGCGCATGCCGATAGTGACTCCGACCCCTCCGTACTTCCCGTTGGTCAGAAGTTCGACTTCGTCACCGTCTTCTTTGTCGATATACACCGTATACGGATCAAGGGTGCCGAGCATTCCTTCGATGCCCGCCTGCATGAACTTCTCGGGATCGATCTCGTCAACATAGCTGGTGGCAACTTCTTTGTAGACGCGTCCGAAGACATCGATGCTCTTGTTGATCTTCAAGAAGAGATCGTTCTCCGGCGAGAGCATGAAACCGCTGAAGACGGCAAGAGCCATGGACAGGCATATCGCCGCTATCGCGTACTGTTGAACCGGCCATCCGCGCTTCACTGACATATGTTTCTCCACATACACTGACTATTGTTGTATACACCCTCTATTGATCAACAGCGTCCAGATCTCTTCATGCACGTCGTCAATCGACCGTGTGCCATCCACGCAGACAACCCGTTCCGGGAACTGCTGGGCGACCGCCCGGAAACCGGTGCGGACGCGTTCATAAAAGAGGCGCCCGGAAGATTCCATCCGGTCAAACGCGTGTCCGGTTGCCTCCCGTCGGCGTTCAATCTCGCCGACCGGGATATCGACCACGATCGTCAGGTCGGGATCCGTTCCGCCGCTCGCCAGGGTGTTGATCTGACGGATCGCCTCCAGGTTCAGGCCGCGTCCGTATCCCTGGTATGCCGTTGTAGAATCATAAAACCGGTCGCAGATGACGATTTCCCCCCGTTCAAGGGCGGGGCGAATGACTTCGGCTACGAGCTGCGCCCGGCTGGCTGAAAACAGGAAGAGCTCGGCGGCATCGCAGAGCTCGAGATGTTGCTTGTCCAGCAGAAGTTCCCGCAAACGTTCGGAGATTCTCGTGCCGCCCGGCTCACGCAGGTTCACCACCTTTTGCCGCCGGCCCAGCCGGTCGGCCAGCTTGCGTGCCTGTGTGGTCTTTCCGCTGAAATCCAATCCTTCAAATGTCAGAAACATTATATAACGTACACATTTTGTGGTGACGAATCAACGGGCACCGGCACCAATCTTGGCGGATGTCCGGCACCTTGCACCTGAGCCCGCTTTTCTGTACCTTTTCGCACGTTTCCGATGCCTCGTCCAAAAACCACAACATCTCGTCCGCGCAAAGCCTCTTCTCCCGCTGTCGACCTCAAGGAACAGAGACGGCAGCACTCCCGTATGGAAGATTCCCGGCTGATCAGGGATGCTCTTGCCGGAGACGACAGTGCGTTTGCGAAGTTGATGCACAAGTACCACGACGCCATTTTCAGCTTCGTCCATCGCATGGTGCATGACCGGGAACAGGTGGAAGATCTCACCCAGGAGGCGTTCATCAAGGCTTTTTCCTCACTCAAGAACTTCAACGAAGAATTTGCCTTTTCCACCTGGCTCTACAAGATCGCCACCAATAACTGCATCGATTTCATACGCAAGCGGAAACTCCAGATGTATTCGATCGACAAACCGATCGAGTCAAAAGACAGCGATTATGTCTTCGAGTTGCCGGACGACTCATACGAGGCGGACAGGGACCTCATCAGTGACCAGCGGGCTGTTCTTCTGCGCCAGGCCATCGACCAGCTCCCGGAGAAGTACCGGCGGGTGATCATGTTGCGCCACAGTGACGAACAGAGTTATGAAGAAATCGCGGCGGCTCTGAAACTCCCGATTGGGACCGTAAAAGCCCATATTTTCCGGGCACGGGAACTCCTCTACAAACAACTGCGACACAAAATCCGCCATTATTGATGCCGCACGGGCGCAACACCTTCTGCTTCCTTGCCGTATAAGAGAGTGGAAGGTGTACCTCACGACTATGCGACCGACAGCTCTCCATATCGCCCTGGCCCTCACCGCCGTTCTGGCCGCGCCTCCTGTTCGTGCGGGAACGGGACCACAGGGTGAACAGAGCGTCCGCGAGATCGGCAGAACCACCGAGAAAGAAATCAAGGTGATTCTGAACTCCTCCTTTGGCACGGTGATTATCGGCAAAGGCGAAGGGGAGAAGATCTTCGTCATGGAGAGCACTCCCGACAAGCAGAGCGAAGGGCGGATGGAGGTTCAATACGCGGTGCGCAACCGTATCGGGTATCTGGAAATCACGCTGGGCGAGCAGGGAAAAAACGAGGGAAACGGCAAGGGGCATTTCCACATCGAGAATTTTGACCGGGGGAAATGGTATCTACGCTTTTCGGACGCCATTCCCATTTCGTTTGATGTCGAACTCGGGGTGGGACGCGGCGATTTCAACCTGACCGGACTTGAGGTAAAGGACTTCAACCTTTCCACCGGCGCAAGCGACGTATCGCTTGCCTTCGATTCGCCGAACAGCCAGCATATTGAGAATTTGAATATCGAATCGGGGGTCAGCAAATTCGACGCGCGAAATCTGAACAACGCCAACTTCAAGCACTTCAGCTTTCAGGGTGGTGTCGGTTCGTATACGCTTGATTTCGGCGGAATACTCGAACATGAGGTGGATGTGGACATCGAGGTTGGCCTCGGACTGGTGACCCTTGTGGTGCCTCAGGACATTGGTGCCCGCGTGATGTACGAGGAGAGCTGGGCATCAAAACTCGATTGTGACCGCGATTTCCGGAGCGCCGGAGAAAACACCTACATCAGCGGAAACTACCACGACGTCCCCGGCAAGATGAACATCAACATCGACTCCGGCCTTGGCAGCATCAAGGTGCGCCGCCGCTAAGGCGCCGCTCTCCGCCGGCCCTTCCTACTTCCAGAGCAGGAATGCCGCCCACATACTGGGCGCCGCCGTCTCCTTCCTTTCGATCATCAACTCCTGGGTTTTCCTGTACGCCGCGGACACGCTCGCCCCTTCCTGAAGTGCGGTGTAGAATGCCTCCCCGAAGTCTTTCTTTGCCTTGCGCGTGGGAGGGAACACGTTGAGTATCACCACCCCGCTTCCTGTTGACCGAAGCGCATAGGGGATGGTCCGGTCGAGGGTGGGCATGCGCATGGCGAGATTGGACACCAGCACCGTTCCGCTTCCATGAAGGGCGGATAGTTCGCCGAGGGCCAGCCGTGTGATGCCGGTGGAGGATTGTCCGTCGGAGAACAGCATGCCGCCGAACACCGGGCGTTGTTTGCTCAGCTGGATCTCCACAGCCAGGTGCAGCAGGTCTGCACGTCCCTTACGCAGGGTGTCGGCCACGGCATTCCGGCCGAAGCAGAGGCGGGCGTCCTTGTAGAACGCACGCACATCGCGGAGTTCATACTCCACATCCCACGACGTTGTTCCCGGAAATCCCACACACAGAATATCCTGCACCGTTGCAGGGGGTTTGGACGGGAGCAATGCCGCGCGCGCGGTGGGCAGATAGCTGATCAACGCTCGTTCCGCAAGGTAGGGACTCCCCCCGCGGCCGCGCCGCAACGCCTGAAACGGAAAAAGCGGAAGCTCCGGCGGCAGCACCACCCCGACAGACGTTGCGGTCTCCAGTACGCTCTCCACCGGAAGAACCAGTGCTTCATAGAGACCCCGGGTGGCCCGTCTCACGTCCGGATGCTCTCTCCCTGATGTCCGCATGAGCGAGTCCGCGGTCAGCCCTGGCGATGCAAGAGCGGTAAGAAATTCTTCCACCAGCCGGCTGACCTCCCCGCTTCCGTCGGCGCTTACGGCATGAAAAATCCGGGCATTGGAGATCGCACTGACGTACACTGAACGGCGGGTGAGCATGTACGTGAGGACAACCGTTCCTTCGGGGAGATGTTTCTGCAGTTCGGCAGGATACATCCCGTCATACCGGACCGCCGGCTCAAGAGCGGGGCGCATCCGGGCCACCCGTCCCGCGATTTCACGCATTGCTGTGGATGATACGGTGAGGGATCGGTGCACTTCTTTCAGGAGCGGGGTATTGTCCGGGCGTGTTGACGCCAGTATTTCCAGCTGCTTCTCGGCACCGATATGAAGGGCCCGTGCATGGGCGAAGGCCGACAGCAGGCTATCGAGGATGCGGTCTCCGCTCCGTGGCAGCCAGAGTGCAAAGGCATCGAACATGGCCCGTTCGGTTTTTCGCTCCTGATACCAGAACGCCTCATCGGTTTTGCCGGTTTGGAGCAGCAGCGTAAGCAGTGTTGCACTGGCATCATTTCCCCCGAGTCCGAGCGCGGCGGTTTCGCATTCCGCCAGGAGATCATCGGGTTCACGAATGCCGAGGCACGATTCCTGTTCGCGCACCGCGCGCCGGTAGAGTTCCGCGGCATCCGTCAGGGAGTTCGTTCGTTCTGCAATGCCGCCCAGGCTCAGGAGCGCATACGCTGTGCCCCTGCTGTGTCCGAGCATGCGCAGGTGTTCGAAGGAAGACCGGAACAGGCGTATCGCCTCGTCTCTCGAGCGGGTGAGCCCGCAGTGCCCGAGCTGTATGCCGCAATACGCTTCGGCCAGGAGGTTCTGTGACGCCTGTGCCGAGGCGACACCTGAACGATAGAACCGTTCGGCGGCGGCGGAGTTCCGGTGACGGAGAGAGAAATTGCCGGCCCGCATCAGCACTTCAAGATTCAGATCCGGTGCAGTGGCGAGAACACCGGAGCGCTGCACGATCGCCCCGTACGTCTCCAACGCATCCCGGGTGCGTCCGGCTGCGTCGAGCGTCATGGCGACCCGGAGCAGGGCTCTGCTTGCGAGAACGGAATCCTGTGCCTGGTCGGCAAGCGTGACAGCACGGAGAAACTCCTCCGTGGCCCGTTCCGGTTCACCCAGCGAGGTCTGCGTCATGCCGAGTTCATAGAAGACCCGTGCTTCCGCCCCCGGATCTTTCCGGCGTTGTATTTCGGCCAGGAGAAGCGCCGCGGTTTTTCGTTCTTCGTCGATCATTTCCAGCGAACGGTACACCGGCAGAAGGGCGAGGCGTATCGCCCGCACAGCATTGCTGTCCCCGAATACGGTGGCAAGACGCAGTGCCTCCGTGTACAGGGCATGTGCCCGGTCCGGACGTTGTGTCTGCCGTTCCAGCTCGGCTTCGGTATATTCCATCAGGTATGCGGCATCGCGCCGTCCGCGGCCACGGTATTCTTCTCTCGCCCGTTGATAGAACGCGATCGCGCTGTCGAAGGATGCTGCCGAGCGCGAGAGGTCGCCCAGCATCCGGAATCCATCGGGGGCGGAGGGGCCCGTCCAGATGTCCGGATGTGCGGCAAGGTGGGCGGTCAGATGCTCGCGCGCTGCAAGGTCGTCTCCGTCCGAGATCAATGCTTCCGCGCGGGTCAGAGTGGTATCCAGCGCGGTTCGGTCAGCCTGGTGTCCATCGCCGCATCCAGCGAGGAGGATTGGCAGGGCGAGGGCGGCCGCAACGGAGGCGCGGGTACGGGCAAACGGACGCATGACAGCCCTTTCAGGGAGTGTCGGAATGTACGCGCAATCGCGAGGGGAAATTTGTGAAGACGAGATCCACCCCGTACCGCTCGATCCGCCGCCACTGTGCGGGAGTGTTGACGGTATACACCCCGACACGAATGCCGTGGGCGTGTGCATCCTCCACATGACGCCGCCGGAGCTGTGTGCGGCCATAGATCACGGTCATTGCGCCGAGGCGCCGGGCAATTGTTGATGGCCGTTGTGCCGTATGGCGCACAGGCAGGAGAAGTGCCCCGAGCTCAAGCGGTCCCGCAAGAGGGGCAAACTGCAGCAGGAACCGGTGGTCGAATGAAGAAACGATCACCGGTCTCGTGCGGGCGCAATGACGCAGGAGTTCCGCAAGACGATCAACCAGGAGACGCAGCGGCCGGCGGTCACCATCCGTTTTCACCTCGACGTTGATTGGCAATCCGGCCGGAAGGAGGTTGAACACGTCGCTCAGGAGGGGGATATGCTCCCCGGCAAAGCGGGGTGCGAACCATCCGCCGGCGTCGAGCGAGCGCAGGTATTCCCACGGCAAGGAATGAACACGGCCACGGCCGTTCGTGGTGCGCCGGAGGGTGCGATCATGGATCACCACGGGATACAGGTCTTTGGAGAACCGCACATCCAGTTCGATCATGTCCGCGCCTTCCTCCGCAGCGCGGCGGAAAGCAGCCAGTGTATTCTCCGGTGCGGATCCCGAGCTGCCACGGTGCGCGGCAATCTGCATCATATCTCCAGATGTTCCCTGACAAGCGCTTTGATTGTGCGGTTAACGACGTCCACGGAGGCTGCGCCATCAACCGTGAAGACAAGGCCGAGGTTTTGATAGTAGGTCAGAACCTGGGCGGTCTTTTCACGATAGACGCTCATACGTTTGCGAACCGTTTCCGGTTTGTCATCGTCGCGCTGGAGGAGCGCGCTTCCGCAATCGGGGCAGAGTGTTCCCGCACCCAGTCCGTCCAGGTCACGATTGAAGATCTTTCCATCTTTGGGGCAGACCAGGCGGCTGCTGAGGCGGTGGATCAATTCGTCGACATCAACATCGAAGCTGATGACCCGGTACGGTGCATCCCCCAGATCGCGGAAAATCTCCTCGAGGGCTCTGGCCTGCGGCACGGTCCGGGGGAATCCATCCAGGATGAACCCCCGGGCCGCCCGGGGCGACGTAAGCGCGTCACGCACAATGTTGATCATCAGGTTATCCGGGACGAGCTGCCCGTTGTCCATGAACGATTTGGCCGCCTGACCCAGCGGGGTACCGGCCGCCACCGCAAGGCGCAACATATCGCCCGTCGAATAATGTGGGATCTGGAACTCCTCCGCGAGGAGCTTTGCCTGAGTTCCCTTCCCCACGCCCGGCGGTCCGAATAGCAAGAGTCGCATGAGTCACCACTGTGTCTTATGTTGAGGATGGATGCCGCTTGCTCGTATGGCGGTGGGGCGGACGCACTGGTCGGCCGGGCGCGGAGGCTACCACCAATTGCCCACACGCCGCGGAAATATCTTCTCCGGCACTGGACCGGATCATGACGGTCAGATGTGCCTCACGCAATTGCTGCACGACCTCCTGCAGCCTTGGTGACGGGCGAAGGGGTGCGCCCGGACTGTCCGGATGTGTGAACGAAACGGTATGATACGGAATCACATTCAGTTTTGACGGTACGGCGCGGGCAAACCGTATAAGCCGCCGGATTTCTTCGGGCGTATCGTTGATCCCGTCGAACAGGACCACCTCATAGGTGATCCGCTGCTTGACCCTGCCATAGTACGACGTCACTGCAGCGAGGAGCGACGACAACGGGAACCGCCGTGCGACCGGCATGAGCGCTTTGCGTGTCCCGTCAACAGCACTGTGGAGTGAGACCGCGAGTTTCATGCGCCGTTTCTCTTCTCCCATGCGGCGAATCCCATCGACCCATCCGGCGGTGGAGACCGTGATCCGCCGTGCCGCGATGCCGATGCCTTCCGTCAGAATGTCGGCTGCCTGCATCACGGCATCATAGTTGAGCATCGGCTCGCCCATCCCCATGAAGACGACGTTGGTGAGGGTTTTGCCGGTGGACCGCCGGA
>Ga0209253_10001397_pt1 | contig 21162 bp, 18 predicted proteins | sample FrelakmetBRP12BR_FD_187145 | JGI IMG/M metagenome (GOLD analysis project Ga0209253, IMG submission 187145) | Freshwater lake sediment microbial communities from the University of Notre Dame, USA, for methane emissions studies - BRP12 BR (SPAdes)... | ecosystem: Environmental > Aquatic >...
GAGAATCATCGTGAGCCAGTTGATCGGCGCGTGTTCGTCACGCACCGGAGATTCGTTTTGCATCAGAGGGTTACCAGCGCAGGCAGGGCAAAAAGGTACGTTCAGTTTACTCTGTGGCGATTCGGGCCGCTCGGCTACCGCAAGGCATTGAACCGTAAGGCTTTGATGAGTCTCGTCGCCGGTGCACTCCGGTTGAAACTCCGGCGCCCGCCGCCCGCGACGGCGAAATCAGGCAACACGCCGCCCGGATTCGGGGTCCGCCGGCGGGTCCTGCGGGCTGGCAGCAGGCCGAGCTTCCTGTGGCGAAGTGCGGCCCAGCAGGCGATCGAGCCACTCCGGCGTGGCGGTCCACTGTTCGGTCACCGCCCCGACCGATCCGACCGGGACCGGCGCCGTCACTCCGGCAATCGCTTCAGCGGAGTGCTGCGAGACGGGCCTCGTGCCCCGGGCGCGGTCCGCCAGCCAGCGGACGGCGGGTTCGGAGGGGTCCCGGGCGAGGCGCGCCATAATGACCAGGAGGGCCATGACCGCGACCGCGACCATCAAACCGATCTCGGCCTGCATCAGGCGGACGGTAGCAAACCACTCGCGTTCCATTCTGGGCTCCATGGGCCGTTTACGACCCGGGGTTTTCGACGGGTTTCATGCTACACAGGATTTGTTGCACTGCAATAACGGTATTGCTGCGCTCTTCTCAAGCACATGATTACAAAGGTTTTATTACGCCAGGGAGGCTTGGATTCGGCCGGGCCAGGCCTCAAAGACACTCCCAGGGGCCGGGTTGGGCGACGATCGGAGATGCAGGCGGAAGATCGGCGATCCAGGGGAATGATGGCCCCGTTTGCCTGGGGGTAAACCGTGCTTCAATCCATGGGTGCGCGAGCCGATTGTTACCGACCGCCTCCCGGCGGACGGGCCTGAGGAGGGAAGCAATGAAATATCGACTTCTAGGTAAGACCGGCCTCTACGTCTCCGAGATGTGCCTAGGCACCATGACCTTCGGCAGCGAAGGCTTCTGGAAGGTGATGGGCGGGCTGGGCCAGGAGCCGGTCAACACCCTGGTCGGCCAGGCGTTCGAGCAAGGGATCAATTTCTTCGACACCGCCAACGTCTACGCGATCGGCCAGGCGGAGTCGCTGGTCGGCCAGGCGTTCAAGGACCTGCGCCTGCCGCGGGACCAGATCGTGGTCGCGACCAAGGCCACCGGCAGCATGGACGAGTCGCCGAACGGCCGCGGACAGTCGCGGTACCACCTCATGAACTCGCTGGATGCGAGCTTGAAGCGGCTGCAGCTCGACCACGTCGACCTCTACCAGCTGCACGGCTTCGACCCGCTGACGCCGCTCGAGGACACGCTCTCCACGCTGAACGACATGGTGCGGAGCGGGAAGGTGCGTTACGTGGGCCTCTGCAATCTCGCGGCCTGGCAGGTGATGAAGGCGCTCGCGATCTCGGACCAGCGAAGCTGGGCGCGGTTCGTGAGCGTTCAGGCGTACTACACGCTGGCGGGTCGCGATCTGGAGCGTGAGCTGCTCCCGCTGATCCGGGACCAGCAGCTCGGCCTCATGGTGTGGAGCCCGCTGGCCGGCGGCCTGCTCACCGGCAAGTTCGCCCGCGACGGCAAGGGACCGGGCGACAGCCGTCGCGACACCTTCGACTTCCCGCCGGTAGACAAGCCGCGTGCATTCGACTGCGTGGATGCGATGCGCCCGATCGCCGCGCGGCACGGCGTGTCGGTCGCGCAGGTGGCGCTCGCGTGGCTGCTGGCGCGGCCCGTCGTCTCGTCTGTGATCATCGGCGCGAAGACCGCGGCGCAACTCACGGACAACATCGCCGCGACGAAGCTAGTGCTATCCGCCGAGGACCTTGCGACTCTGGAGAAGGTGAGCCAGCTGCCGGCGGAGTATCCGGGCTGGATGATTGGGCTTCAGGGTGGGTACCGGGCGAAGGTGCCCGAGCGCGGCTGAGCCGGTCGAGTGCATCACGCTGGGCGCGATTGCCCCGATGCATTCGCCCTGCCCCGCGGTTGCTGCGGTCAGGATTCGAGGTCGCCGATCTGCTGGAGCAGGTAGAGCGCGACAGAACTCAGCATCACGATTGCGATCACGCCCATGACAATTCTCCGTTCGTGCCTTGTTGGCGCGACGAACAGGATGGGCGTCGTGCTGCTGCAGTGCAACAATACGGCAGCTGCAGTGCGAATATTCGTGCAGTCGATCACAGGAACAGGAAGGACGGCACTCAAGAGTCATCCAGTTGCGATCCGGCTGGCGCACTCGGGATCGCAGTGACAATGGCGAATCAGGCGTGGGTCTCGGCAACTCCGACCGCGCAGAGACTGGCCAACTTCGGCCAGGCCGCCTGGAGGTGTGCCGCGGCGTCGCGGCTCAGTCCCTCCCCCAGCTCGAACGATTCCCCTCGCACGCACAGGATCGTGGCCGGCGGTGGCGCCTCGCCCTTGATTCGCAGGTAAGTGGCAAGCACGGCTTCCGGCGACAGCGCGTGGGACGTGTGCAGAAAGTCGGCGGCAGGCGTGGCTTCACGAACCTCGAAGGGAGCGCGTGTGCCGACGCCGGCATCGACGAAGATCACCCGCTCCCGGCCTTCGAGGTCGAGCGCGTTCTCGACCTGCAGCTGAAACTCGGTGATGACCTCGACCCCGGGCAGCGCCGCGGCCGCGAGCCGGTCCGCGAGCAGGGGCCCCAGCGCGTCGTCGCCGCGGCTCGGGTTGCCGACCGCCAGCACCAGCACCGGCGCGGGATGTTGCCTCATCGGACCACCGGCGAAGGCTTCCCGTTCATCCGCGCACCAGCGTGTCCACGAGCGTGCCGTCGGCGTCCACGAGCTGCACGGACAGCGGCATCTTGCCCATGGCGTGCGTTGCGCAGGAGAGGCACGGATCGAAGGCGCGCACCGCGACCTCGATGTGGTTCAGGAGCCCCTCGGTGAGCGTGCGGCCGTCCAGGTAGCGCCGCGCCACCTCGCGGATCGCGTTGTTCATCGCCTGGTTGTTGTGGGTCGTCGAGACGATCAGGTTGGCGCGCGCCACCTGGTCGTTCTCGTCCACGCGGTAGTGGTGGATGAGCGTGCCGCGCGGAGCCTCGATCACGCCCACGCCGCGCGCCTGCCGCTCGCCACCGGCCATGAGGTCGTGGCCGAGCACGTCGTCATCGTGCAGCAGGTCCTTGATGCTCTCCGCGGCGTGCAGCATCTCGATCATGCGCGCCCAGTGGAAGCCGAGCGTGGCCAGCGCCGCGCGACCCTCGTCGAAGGCCAGGAACTCGCGACGCTCGCGGTCGGCGAGCGGTGTCGGGATGAAGTCGCAGCGCGTCACGCGCGTGAGCGGACCCACACGGTACCAGCCATCCTCGGGCCCGAGCGAACGCAGGAACGGGAACTTCATGTAGGACCAGTCCTTCACTTCCTCGGAGATCTGGTCCCAGTAACGCGAGTAGTCCACGTGGTCGAAGATCCGGCGGTTGTCCGCATCGCGCGCGCGCAGGCCTCCGTGGTAGAGGTCGAGCGCACCGTCGGCGCGCACCAGGCAGAGCGTGTGGGCGCGGAAACTGCCGAAGGCGCGGAACTCGTCGAGGCTCGCCTCGAAGAGCTGGCGCACCAGCCGCACCGCGTCCCGGCTCCAGCCCACGATCTGGTAGATGTCGCGCAGGAGCTCGTCGCGCTCGGCGACGGTCAGGCTCTTGTTCACGCCGCCCGGCACCGAGCCCGTGCCGTGGATGCGCTTGCCTGCCGTGTGGCGGATGATCTCCTGCCCGTATTTGCGGAGCAGCACGCCCTGCCGCGCCACGTCGGGGTAGGCCGCGGCGACGCCCATGATGTTGCGCCGCGCGACGTCGGAGTCGAACCCGAACAGCAGGTCCGGCGACGAGAGGTGGAAGAAGTGCAGCGCGTGCGACTGCAGGATCTGCCCGTAGTGCATGAGGCGGCGGATCTTCTCGGCCGTCGGCGTGAGATGCTTCGCGCCGACGACCTGGTCGAGCGCCTTGGATGCGGCGAGGTGATGGCTCACCGGGCAGATGCCGCACAGGCGCTGGACCATGACCGGCACTTCCCAGTACGGCCGCCCCTGGATGAACTTCTCGAAGGCCCGGAACTCGACGATGTGCAGCCGCGCCTGCTGCACGTGGCCGTCCTCGTCCAGGAGGAGCGTGACCTTGCCGTGTCCCTCGACGCGTGACAGCGGCTCGATGACGACGCGGCGCAGGCCGTCCTTGTTTCGCGCGGTCTCGAGTGCGGCAGGGCTCATGGCGGTCGTTCGTCCATGTCAGTCGTAGCTGATCAGGCCGTGGCCGAGCTTCGGCGTGCGGCCCTCGATCAGGTCGGTGAGGAACTTCCAGATCGCGTCCCCCGAGGGCGGACAGCCCGGGATGAAGTAGTCCACCCGCACGACCTCGTGCAGCGGGTGCACCTTGTCGAGCGGCAGCGGCAGCTCGGGGTCGCTCGGCACGCGGCCGAGGCCGACGCCGGGATCGGTGACGTACACCTCCTGCAGGCACTGGCCGAGGTCGAGGTGATTGCGCTGCGCCGGCAGCCCGCCCGTCACCGCGCAGGCGCCCATCGCCACCAGCACCTTGCAGTTGGCGCGGAACTCGCGCAGCACGTGCACGTTCTCGGCGTTGCAGAGCCCGCCCTCGATGATGCCGATGTCGCAGGGGCCGCAGTGCTTGATGTCGGTGAGCGGCGATCGATCGAATTCGACGCGCTCGAGCAGCGTGAAGATCCGCTCGTCGATGTCGAGGAACGACATGTGGCAGCCGAAGCAGCCTGCGAGCGAGGTGGTCGCGATACGCAGCTTCAGCGGGGCGGCGGCGGGCACTGCGGGTACGACGGGAACGTCAGGCATTTCCGCCTCCGTCGGGCGGACGCGGCGCATCGTCGAGTGCCTGCGCGCTGATCGGTCGCTTGTCGTACCGGCGCTGGCCGATCGGCTTTGCGAACCCGACACGCTTGCGCAGGATTACGCCCACCGGGCAGACCTCCACCGCCTTGTCGGTCACCGCCACGTCGGTGTCGGCGAGGCGCCCGCTCTCGGAATTCACGATCAGGTGCTTGGTGAGCCCGCGACCCGAAAGCGCGAAAACGCTCTTGCCGTCCACGTCGCGCGAGGCCCGGACGCACAGCTCGCAGAGCACGCAGCGGTTGAAGTCGAGCAGCAGCTCCGGGTGCGAGGCATCCACCGGGCGGTCCGGGTAGAGGTGCCGGAACCCGGCTGTCATCACGCCGAGATCGTAGCCGAGCGCCTGCAACACGCAGTTGCCGCTCTTCTCGCAGGACGGGCAGAAGTGGTTGCCCTCGGCGAACAGCATCTGCACCAGCGTGCGCCGCAGGTCGTTCAGCTCCTGGGTGTTGCTCTCGACCTCGATGGCCGACTCGGCGGGCGTGGTGCAGGAGGCGACCGTGCGGCCGTTCACCTTCGCGGTGCAGACCTTGCAGCTGCCGTGCGGCGTGAACTCCGGGTGATAGCAGAGGTGCGGAATGTAGCGGCCGGCGGTGAGCGCTGCCTGCAGCACCGTCTGTCCCGGCGTGAAGGGGACCTCCTCGCCGTCGAGCAGGAAGGCCGGACGCTCGCTCACGGCTGGTTCTCCAGGTGCGCGCCCGGGTCGTCGCGACCGGTCATCTGGCGCGCGCGGCCGAGCGCAGCATCGAGGTCGAAGGCCGGCGCGAAGTCGCGCGAGCGCAGGCGACGCTCGTACATGGGCCGGAACTTCTTCATCGTGTCCAGGATCGGGTTGCAGGCCGTGTGGCCCAGGCCGCAGTGCGCGGACATGAGCAGCACACGGTTCAGCCTTGCGATCTCGCGCAGGTCGTGCAGCGTGCCGTTGCCGTCGCGGATCTTTTCCATTGAGTGCATCAACATCGAGGTGCCGGCGCGGCAGGGCGTGCAGAAGCCGCAGCTCTCGTGCGCGAAGAACTGCGTGTAGGCGCGCGCCACCTCGAACATGTCGCGGCTCGTATCGAAGATCGTGAAGGCGCCCGCGGTCGGCAGGTCTTCGAACGCGATGCGCCGGTCGAACTCGTCCTCGTCCACGCAGGTGCCGGATGGCCCGCTCACCTGCACGGCCTGCACCTGCGCGGCACCGCAGTCCTCGAGCACCTGTCGCAGCGTCACGCCGAACGGGTACTCGTAGAGACCCGGACGTGCGCAATCGCCAGCGACGGACAGGATCTTCGTGCCCGAGGACTTGAGCGTGCCGATCGAGCGGTACCAGTCGCCGCCACGCACCGCAATGAGCGCCGCGGCGCAGAGCGTCTCGACATTGTTCACGATGGTGGGCTGCTGCAGGTAGCCGCTCGTGACCGGGAACGGCGGGCGGTTGCGCGGCACGCCGCGCTTGCCTTCCAGCGACTCGATCAGCGCGGACTCCTCGCCGCAGACGTACGAGCCCGCGCCCACGTGGATCTCGATGTCGAAGTCGAAGCCCGGCCGGCCGCAGATGGCGGCCCCGAGCAGGTTCGCGGCGCGGCGCCGCTCGAGCACCTCGTGCAGGTGGTCGAGGAGATAGCGGTACTCACCACGCAGGTACACGAAGCCCTGGGCCGCACCGACCGCGTAAGCGGCGACCGTCATGCCGTCGAACAGCAGGTCGGCGTGGCTCGAGAGCAGCACGCGGTCCTTGAAGGTCCCGGGCTCGCCCTCGTCCGCGTTGCAGATCACGTAGCGAGCGCTTCCGGTCGCGTGCCGGCAGGCTTCCCACTTGATGCCGGTCGTGAAACCCGCGCCGCCGCGCCCGCGCAGGTTCGAGCGCTTCACCTCCTCGAGCACGGCCAGGGGCCCGAGCGCAGCACCCACGTAGCCTTCGCGCCACGAACGCTCGTTTGCGGCGTCCTCCGCGCGTCCTTGGGCGCCGCGGTTCAACGCCGCACGGATCGCATCGCCCGGCTCGAGGCCGTGTCCGAGCAGCGCGTCGGACCGGCGCACGTTGTCCTCGACGACGAAGAATTCCCGCGGCCAGTCGGCCAGCGGGACGCAGCTCAGGATCAGGCCGCAGACCTGCTCGACTTTCTCGGAAGTGAGCCGCCCGATCGCGCGTCCGTTCACCAGCATGCCCGGCCCCTGGTCGCAGAGGCCGGTGCAGGAGGTCGTCGCGACGCTGACCAGCCCGTCCTCCGAGACCTTGCCGGGCTCGACCCAGAGGCGATGGCACATCGCCGCAAGCAGTCGCTCGCTGCCCTGCATGCGATCCGTGACGTTGTCCGAGAAGAGCACGCGGTAGCGGCCCCAGGGCTCGATCGAGAGGAAGGAGTAGAAACCTGCGACGCCCTTCACGCGCGACAGCGGCAGCCGAAGCAACTGCGCGATCAGCGACAGTGCGCGCGGTGGCACGTGATTCAAGGCTTCCTGGACTTCCCGCAGGACCTGGACCAGTCGCGACGGGTCCTGGCGCCAGTGCGCGATCGCCTTTCGCACCAGCGCCTCGACGTCCGGTGCCTGCTGCGCCGCCTGAGACATTGTCCTCGCCGCCTGCCGATCCTGTTCCCGGAATGCAGGCTGCGCCGAGGGCGCCGCTCAGGCAATTTCGGAAAACCGCTCCAGAAGCGCGTGAATCCGCTTGCGCAGCACGGGAATCACGTCCTGCTCGAACCACGGATTGACGGCGAGCCAGCGGGTGTTGCGGGGTGACGGGTGCGGCAAGGGCAGGAATTCCGGGAGATATTCGCCCCAGGCCCGGACCGTGTCGGTGAGCGTGCTCTTCCGCCGGCCGCCCAGGTAAAAGGCCTGCGCGTACTGGCCGACCAGCAGGGTGAGCCCGATGTCCGGCAGCAGCGCACGGAGCCTCGGGTGCCAGAGCGGTGCGCATTCCGGCCGGGGCGGGAGGTCGCCCGAGCGCCCGCGCCCGGGATAGCAGAGGCCGGCCGGGATGATCGCGAAGCGCCGCTCGTCGTAGAACGCGTCGCGATCCACGGCCAGCCAGGCGCGCAGGCGATCACCGCTGGGATCGTTCCAGGGAATGCCGGTCGCGTGCACCCGCGTACCCGGCGCCTGCCCCACGATCAGGACACGCGCACCTGCGTCGGCCCGAAGCACCGGCCGCGGACCGAGCGGCAGGTGCGCCTCACAGAGGCGGCAAGCGCGTACCTGGATGAGCAAAGTCGCCAGCGCGTCGTCTTTCGGCATCATGAATGGGGACATTCCCCCGCCTCCGTCCAGTCTCCCACGCGCATCCCGGCAACCAAGGGGAATGTCCCCCGCACCCGCTTGCGGTGACGGGTTCCCTCTTCCACTATCCGCTATCCGCTATCCGCCAGTCACTTCCCCCTGTGCGCGCCATCTTCCTCGACTACGCCACGGTGAGCTTCAAGGGCGACCTCGACCCGGGCCCGCTGCACCGGGCGCTGCCCGGCCTCGAGATCCGCGACCACGCGCGGCAGGAGGACGTGGCCGCGAGCATCGCGGGTCACGCCGTCGTGCTGCTCAACAAGCTGCGCCTCACGCGCGAGATCATCACGGCGACGCCATCGCTCAAGCTGATCGCGCTCACCGCCACCGGCACCAACAACGTGGACCTCGCCGCCGCGACCGAACGCGGCATCGCGGTCTGCAACCTGCGTGATTACTGCACGGCCTCGGTCGTGCAGCACGTCTTCGGCACGCTGCTCATGCTGACGCAGCGGCTTCGCGAGTACGACGCGCTGGTGCGCGGCGGCGCGTGGCAGCGAGGCGACCAGTTCTGCCTGCTCGACTTCCCCGTGCGCGAGCTCACGGGCCGCACGCTCGGCATCGTGGGCCACGGCACGCTCGGCCGCGGCGTTACGCATGCCGCCACCGCATTCGGGATGAACGTGCTCGTCGCGAACCGCCTCGGCGGCGAACGCCAGGCGGGACGCGTGGACCTCGACGAGCTCCTGCCGCGCGTGGACGTCCTTTCCCTTCACTGCCCGCTCACCCCGGCGACGCAGGGAATGCTCAGCGCGGCGCGCCTCGCGCGCATGAAGCCCGATGCGGTCCTCATCAACACGGCACGAGGCGCGCTCGTGGATTCCGTGGCACTGGCTGAAGCCCTGCGCGCAGGTCGCCTGGGCGGTGCGGCCATCGACGTGCTGGCCCAGGAACCGCCGGTGGACGGCGACCCGCTGCTGGCCGGCGACATCCCGAACCTGGTCGTGACGCCGCACATAGCCTGGGCGGCGCGCGAGGCGCGCCAACGCTGCCTCGACGAGCTGGCCGCGAACGTCGAGGACTTCAGGCGGGGCGGTCGACGGGGCCGGGTGGCCTGAGGTCCAGCGCCTCTGCGGCCCACTTGAGCACCGGCTGCAGGCGCGGTGTCACGAGTTCCCGCGCCTCCTCGAGGCTAACCCAGCGAAACTCCGTGTGCTCTGGCCGCCCGATCTCGGGGTTGACCGCGAGTTCGACTTCGATCGTCCGCGTGCTCGCGATGAAATACTGCGCAACCTTGCCACGGCTGTAGGGGCCGGTCTGCGTCGAGCACTCGCCCCACTCGAACTCGAGGTCCGCGATGCACGACTCCTCCCGGACCTCGCGCACGGCGGCTGCGAGCGGCTCCTCCCCCGCCTCGACCATCCCCTTCGGGAAGTCCCAGTGGTTGAACGCGCGCAGCAGCAGGAACCGCCATCCCCCGGCCGTGGGCAGGACGACGACGACACCGGCGGACAGCCTCTGGCGGCGCGGATTCATCCCGAAAGTATAGAGGATGCCGGTCGCGGCTCAGGCGCCCCGGACCAAGCCTTTCGTAAAGCCCTCGCCGGCGCGTACGATCGGTGCCGTGTGGAGGCAATCCACCACCGGGGCGACGGCGATCGAACCCGCCCTCGGCGTGATTCGCGCGGTGATGAAACAGGAGCCAGGCAGATTATGGATCGAATGCGGAAAAGCCTGACGACTCTCGTCCTGCTGGCCCTGCCAGCAATCGCAACCGCCGGCGCGCCGACGGTCTCGGACGCCTGGGCCCGCGCCACACCGCCGGGCGTAGACGTGGGCGCGGCCTACCTCTCGATCACCGGCGGATCGGCCGACGACCGACTCGTGGGCGCGAGCACGCAACGCGCCTCCATGGTCCACCTGCACGTGGCCGAGGATTCGGGCGGCGTCGCGACGATGCGCGCGGTGGACGGCATCGACGTGCCTGCGGGCAAGCGGGTGGTGCTGGCCCCCAAGGGCACGCACATCATGCTCATGGGCCTCGCCCGGCCACTCGCGGCCGGCGAGACGTTCCCCCTGGTTCTCAAGTTCGAGGGCGCGGGCGAACAGACGGTGCAGGTCACGGTCCGACCCGCCGGAGACCCGGGGCCCGCGGCTCCGGCCCCGCACTGAGAGCCGGTCGGGCGCGCACGGACCATGGACAGGCGCGCCGCCCTGCCCCTGCACCGCCTGCACGACGAGGACGTCGAGGGCCTGCTCGCGAGGGGCGAGCGCAGGGCCGAACTCGCCGCGGCCTTCGGAACGCGCGGTCATCGTGAACTCTCGCTGCTCGCGCAGCGGGCCGCTGTAACGAGGTGGCGTGACGGCCCGGTCGTCTACGTCCTGCCGGGGCTCATGGGCTCGCGCATCGGCACGCGCGGACGCCTGCTCGACGACGTAGTCTGGCTCGACCCGGCCGAGATCGTGGCCGGACACCTGACGCGGCTCGCGTTGCCGCGCGGCGCGCACCTCTCGGCGCTGGGCGTGATGCTGCTCAATGCCCTCAAGCTGAAGCTCTCGCTCAGGATTGCCGGCTTCGACGCACGCTTCCACGCCTACGACTGGCGGCTCGGCGTCGAGGCGCTTGCGGCGGAACTGAACGCACGCATCGCGGCCGACGGCGCACGCGACGTCATGCTGGTCGCGCACAGCATGGGCGGCGTGGTAGCACGCGTCGCGCTCGGCGCAGGCCCGGGACGCATCGCGCGCGTGGTGCAGGTCGGGGCGCCGAACTCGGGCTCGTTCGCCGCCGTGCTCGCACTGCGCGGCGTGTACACGACGGTGCGCAAGCTCGCCGCGCTCGACCTGCGCCACGACGCGGAGGACCTCGCGCGCCTCGTGTTCCGGAGCCTGCCCTCGCTGCACGAGCTGCTGCCGGACCCGGCGCTCGCCGGAGGACCGGACTTCTTCGGCCTCTCGAACTGGCCCCGGGACGGGCTGCGTCCGGACGCGCGGCTGCTCGTCGAAGCCGCGGCGGCGCGACGGCGATGGCCCGCCGGCGATCCCCGCTGCCTGCACATCGTGGGCGTGCGCCAGGAGACGGTGACGGGCGCGGAACGCAGTGCAGGCGGATTCCGCTTCCGCCTGAGCGCCGACGGTGACGGCACGGTGCCGCGCGTGCTGGCGGAAATCCCGGGTGCCGCGACGTGGTTCGTGGCCGAGAAGCACGGCGGGCTGCCGAACAACGGTCGCGTGATCTCCGCGATCGTGGACCTGCTGCGCGAAGGCCGCACGGCGCGCCTGCCGTCGGCCACCCGGCGCGCGAAGACGCCGCGTGCGCGCATCGTCGCCGAGGCGACACTCCGCCGCGTAGCACCGCACAAGGTCCGCTGGCAGGACCTGTCGGCCGACGCAAAGCGGCGCCTGCTCGAGCCCGTCGTGTCCCCCGAGTTCCACGGCGCGGTGTCGAAGAGAGCGCTGCGGGCCCCCGCGGGCGCGCCCGCCGGCACACCGACAGCATCTCGCGCCGGAGCCGTGATCGCAGCGCCGCGGCAACGGCGCGTGATCGAGATTCGCCTGAGCGACGGCAGCATCGTGGACGCGAATGCACGCGCCCTGGTGCTCGGCGTGTTCCGCAACGTGGACCCGTCCGGGGCGGCCGCCGCGATCGACGCCCGTCTCGACGGCGCGGTGCGCGAATTCACGCTGCGACGCATGCTGTCCGGGCACCTCGGTGAGACCTTCGTGCTGCCCTGCGCGCGCAGCCCGCTGCTCGCGGAGTTCGTGCTGTTCGCCGGGCTGGGCGATTGCCGCGACTTCGGCGCCGAGGGCCACACGTTCGCTGCCGAGAACGCCGTGCGCACCCTGGCCCGCGCGCGGGCGCAGGATTTCGCGACCGTGCTGTTCGGCACGGGCTCCGGCGTCCCGGTGGCGGCGGCGCTGGAGCGCCAGCTCAGGGGATTCTTCTCCGGACTGCGCAGCGCGGACGGCGATCATGTCATTCGCCGCATCACGATCTGCGAGGTCGACCCGCGCAGGTACGCGACGATACGCCGCAGCCTGCCGCGCATCGTCGCGCGCCTCGCAGGCGCAGACTTCGAGGTCGCCGTGGACGAGGCCACGCCGGCCCTGCCCGTCGAGCCGCAGATCGGACGGGCGCCCGCGCGGCCCGCCGACGCGCGCTCCCCGCGCCGCACGGGCAACGCCGGCGATCCCGCATACCTGCTCGTGTCGCTCAGCGAACGCGGGCGCAGCGACTACGAGTGCCGCAGCTCGCTGCTCACCGCCGGCGCGAAGGCCGCGGTGCTGAGCGGCACGGTGCGGGTTGGACGATCGGCGCTGCGCTCGACGCTGGCGGGCGCCGGACCCGATTCGCTCACGAGCCGCGACATGGCCCGTTACGGCGGCGCACTCGCGAAGTTGCTGCTCGCCGATACGGTGCGTGACGGGCTCGCCGCGATGCTCCGCCGGCCACTGGTGGTGGTGCACGATCGCGAGGCTTCACGAGTGCCCTGGGAAACACTGCAGGTTGGCGGCGCCCATCCCGCGCTGGAGCGCGGCCTGAGCCGGCGCTACGCGAGCGAGGGCTTGAGCGTCGCGCGCTGGAGCGAAGACCGCCCCGCGGACGGGCCGCCGCGCGTGCTGATGGTAGTGAACCCCACGCTCGACCTGCCCGGCGCAGCGCGGGAAGGCGCGGCGCTCCGCGAGGCGCTGCTCCGTGCCGGCGCGCAGGTGGACACCCTCGAGGGCACGGCCGCGGTGCGCGCGCGCGTGCTGCGCGAGATGGGGTCGGGAACCTACGACGTACTCCACTTCGCCGGGCACGGCTTTTTCGACACGAGCGATCCCGGGGCCAGCGGTCTCGTTTGCGCGAACGGCGCGGTGCTGCGCGGCTCCGACCTCGCTGGGATTGCGAGCCTGCCGACGCTCGTGTTCTTCAACGCCTGCGAAGCCGCGCGGGTGCGCCGACCCGGCCGGTCGGCGCGGGCGCGACTCTTCGGCCTGCGCCGGTCGAGCAGCCTCGCGGAGGCGATCCTGGACGGAGGCGTCGCGAATTTCGTCGGCACGCACTGGCCGGTCGGCGACGATGCGGCGCTGGCCTTCTCGAGCCGCTTCTACGAAGGCCTGCTCGGCGGCGCTCGCCTGGGAGAGACGATGCTGGCGGCGCGCCGCGTCGTGGCCGCCGCCGGCTCGATCGACTGGGCCGACTACGTGCACTACGGCAACCCTGCGTTTCGGCTGGGGCCCCAGGGCGACTAGCGCGGCGCGGCGCGGGAACCGTTGCCCGCAAGACTGTGACGCAATTCCGCTGCGACTGTAATGTCGTAGCGGCCTCGACAGCCGCCGAATCCCACGCGGCCGTTCACATGTCAAAACGCGACGCCCGTCACGACGCCGGTCATCCTCGGTAACGAGAATTCATCCCAAGTGAGCAAGGGCGCGCCCAAGGGACCACACGAATCCCAGGAGCAGCCCTGAATTCACCGGCTCCGGGCTCGTCATCGCCGCCACACGCGGCCAGGTGGGGAATGCGGGGCGCAAACAAACCAAACCATCATCAGACGAGGACGCAACATGCGTAGACATACCATTGCCCCTATTGCCGCTGGAATCCTCCTGGCCCTTGCCGGCAGCGCGGAGGCCGCTACCAGGACGGCGCCCTTCACCGTGAGCGCGAGCGTGGCCTCCAACTGCCTGATTTCAGCCACGAACCTGGCCTTCGGCCCGTACACGGGCGTTGCGGAGCTCACGAGCACCTCGGGTGTCACCGTGCGCTGCACGAACGGGCTCGGCTACACGGTGAGGCTGAGCTCCGGCGGCGGCAGCTACGGCACGCGCCTGCTGTCGGACGGCGGCACCAATACGTTGCAGTACAACCTGTACACGTCGGCCGCCAACACCTCGATCTGGGGCGACGGCGCGACGGGCAGCACGGCGGCGGTGACAGGCACGGGCAGCGGCCTCGCGGCCGGAAGCGCGGTTACCCACACCGTGTACGGCACGCTGCCTGACAACGGCACGAACCAGGCTGCGCCGGTCGGATCGTACACCGACTCGATCACGGCCACCGTCGAGTACTGACGGACCGCGATGCGCCACTACGCGGCAATCGCCAGCGTCCTCGCGTCGGCGGCAGCCTTCTGGCTGCCGCCGGCGTCCGCAGGATCTTTCACGATCTCGCCACTGCGCGCGGACCTGTCGCAGCAGTCGACGACGGCCGCCATTACCGTGCGCAACGAGGACGCCGCGCCGGTGATCATTCAGGCCGAGGCTTTCGCGTGGTCGCAGTCAGCGGGCGAGGACAAGCTCGAGGCGACCAAGGACCTGCTGGTCTCACCCGCCGTTTTCACGCTGCCGCCGAAGGGTGCGCAGCTCGTGCGCGTGGCGCTGCGACGGCCTGCCGATCCCAAGCGGGAACTCTCCTACCGACTCACGCTGCTGGAAGTGCCGCCGCAGGCGAGCCCTGACTTCGTCGGCCTCACGGTGGCGCTCAAGTTGAGCCTGCCGGTATTCGTCGCCTCGATGTCGCCCTCGCCTGCCGAGCTCACCTGGTCGGCCACGCGCAACCCGGTCGGCGAGCTCGTGCTCCGCGCCGCGAACGACGGCGAAACGCACGCGCGAATCCTCAGCTACTCCCTGACGCCACTGACCGGAACTGCAGGACCGCTGCAGCAGTCGGTGGCCGCCTACGTCCTGCCGGGCGCGGCACGGACCTGGACGATCGATACCAACAACAAGAATCCGGACGGCAGCACCGCCACCGCGGACCGCTACAGGTTGAAGGCGAACACCGAGCGGGGCGAGGTCGACGCGGAGCTGACGGTCGCACGGTAGCCCCATGCGACTGCGCCTGCCCGTCGCCGTCGCTCTCGCCCTCGCGGGCGCGGCCGCGCATGCGGAACTGGCACCGGATGCATTCTCGGAATCCGTCCTCGAAGTGACGGTGAACGGCGAGCACCTCGCCTCTCCGCTGGTCGTGCGACGCGACGCAGACGGCACGCTCCTCGTCCGCGCGGAGGACCTGAAGGCGCTGCGTATCAAGACCCCCGCCCACGGCTCGATGACGGTGAACGGCCAGCTCTACTACCGCGTCGGCATGGACATCGGCGCGAACGTCAGCTTCGACGAGGCGACGCAGAGCGTGGACGTGAACCTGCCGGCGCAGGCCTTCGTGCCCACGAGCGCCCGGTACGCGTCGGCGGACGCGCCGCACAGGGCCGACGTCCAGCCCGGCGCTTTCGTCAACTACGACGTCTCGGCCCAGCGCGTCTCCGGCGAGACCAGCGCCGGCACTTTCGTCGAAGTCGGCATCTTCGGCTCCAAGGGCGTGGTCACGGCCTCGGCCGTCGGGCGCACCGGCCCCGACCGGTCGGACGGCGTGCGCCTCGACACGGCCTGGACGCGCGACTTCCCGGACCGCATGGAGACGCTGCGCATCGGGGACTCGATTTCATCGGCCGGCTCCTGGGGCCGCTCGGCCCGCTTTGCCGGTATCCAGTACGGAACCAACTTCAGCACGCAGCCCTCGTTCGTGACCACGCCGCTGCTCTCTGCCAGCGGCGACGCCGTCCTGCCCTCGACGGTGGACGTGTTCGTGAACGGCAATCCCGTGGCGAGCGAGACTGTGCAGCCCGGCCCGTTCCAGATCGAGGGGGTGCCCGCCGTGAATGGCGCGGGACAGATCCAGGTCGTCGTCACGGACGCGCTCGGCCGCGAACAGGTGGTGTCGCAACCCTACTATGCAGGCACGGCGCTGCTGCGTGAAGGCCTGACCGAGTACTCGGTCGAGGCCGGCGCCATCCGGCAGGACTACGCTACGAAGAGCAACGACTACGGCAACGCCGTGGGCGCTGCGACGTATCGTCATGGCGTCACGGATTACTTCACCGCCGAGGTGCACGGCGAGGCGCAGGGGAACGGCGCCGAGGCCGGCGGCGTGAGCGGCGCCGTGCAGCTTGGCACGCTCGGCATCGTGAGCGCGACAGGCGCGGTCGGCGGCGACGGCAACGGCAACGGTCCCGGCTGGCTGGCAGGTTTCGGCTTCGAGAGCAACGGCCAGCGGCTCAGCCTATACGCGCGCACGCTCTACGCCTCCGAGTCGTTCGCACAGCTTGGCGAAAACACCACTCGGGTGCGCCCGCGCAGCCGGACCTTCGGCGGCGTCGGCCTCAACCTGAACCGATTCGGCAGCCTGCAGTTCGCCTACGGGCGCCAGGAGAACTGGGGGGCACCGGGTGCGCAGACCTTCGGTCTCGGCTATTCCCTGGAGCTCGGACTCCTCGGCATGCTCAACCTGTTCGCCAACCACTCGGACTCGGACGACGCGACCACCGACGTATTCCTCACCTGGACCATGCCGTTCGGCGAGCGCGGCTCGGCGAGCACGTCGCTGCAGCAGAGCTCGGGCGGCGACGGGACCCAGGACGGATTCTCGGCCGCGGCCACGGTGCAGCAGAGTCTCCCGGTGGGCCCGGGGACGGGCTACGTCGCGTCGGTGTCGAGCGAACGCGACTACCGGCTCGGCTACGCCTACCAGGGCCGCGCGGGCCTCGTGACCGCGGACTACGCCAGCGCGAACGGCCAGGAAGGCCTGCGCGTCGGCGGCGTCGGCGGCGTCGCCATCACGGGCCTGGGCGTCATGCCCGCGCGCCGCCTCGACCAGAGCTTCGCGATGGTCAAGGTCGCGGACTACGCCGGCCTGCAGGTGTACGTGGACAACCAACCCGTCGGCCGCACGGACAGCCAGGGCCGGGTGCTGCTCGACAACCTGCTGCCCTACCAGGCGAACGAGGTCAGCATCGACCCGACGGAACTGCCGATGGACGCGACGATCGCTACGCCGTCCATGACCGTGACACCGGCCTATCGCAGCGGCGTGAGCGTCAAGTTCCCGGTGAGCCGCGCCGACTCCATGACCATGCGGCTCGTGCAGGCCGACGGCCGGCCGGTACCTGCGGGCGCCGAGGTCATGTTCGAGGGCAACGCGTTCCCGGTGGCGATGAACGGGCTCGTGTACCTGAGCGGCGTGGCCACGAACGTGCACGCCAGCGTAACGTGGCGCGACGGCAAGTGCGGCGCAGATTTCACGCGGCCGAGCGGCGGCGGGCCCATTCCGGACCTCGGTGACGTGCAGTGTCGCTGAAGACCATGGATGCGAACGAGCGCAAGCGCTCCCCGCGTGTGCTCCTGTGCGTGCTGGCAATGCCTGCCCTGCTCCTCGCCGGGCGCGTCCAGGCCTCCGCCGACTGCAACGTTGCCGTGGGCGGAGTCGCCTTCGGCGTGTACGACCCACTTGCGACCACGCCCGATGATTCCACGGGCACCGTCACCGTGACCTGCGTCAACACAGGGCCCGCCAACACGCGCGTCAACTATTCGGTCGCGCTGTCCACCGGAGCGAGTGGCGCCTATTCCCAGAGATACATGAGGGCGGGCACGCCGCGACTCAATTACAACCTGTACCGCGATGCGGCACGCACCATCGTCTGGGGCAACGGCACCGGTGGCAGCTCGCTCATCACGGGGACGCTCGCGGTCGGCCCTGGCCAGGGCAACGGCACGAAGTCGGCGACGTACACGGTCTACGGGCGTGCGCCGGCCCTGCAGGACGCGGCGCCGGGCACGTATGCGGACACGATCGTCATCACGCTGACGTTCTGACGCGGCGCGGGCGCTGGCCCGCGGGCTAGAGAGTCGCGACCGACACCTGCACCGGCAGCGGGTAGATGCCCGCAGTCGCTCCCGGATCGAGCGTGAGGCGGAACCTCAGGTTGAGGTCGCGGGCCTGCAGGGCCGCCGGCTGCGTCACCTCCACCACGTCTTCCCTCATCACGACCGGGGTCGCGAGGCCGCTGACCTCGATCGCGCTCGTGAGCCCGACCAGTGGCACGAGTCGCAGCAGGTAGCCGGCCGGGTCGTTGTTCCTGACGCGGTAGGCGGCGGCGACGTCCACGTAGCCTCGCGCCACGTCGTCCTCGGACACCGAGAGCAACGCAGGCTGGGTAACAGCTTCGAGGCTCGCACGGGCGGGAACGACTGCGGAGACGACGAAATTCGCGCGCACGTCACCGGCGTCGGCCGCCAGGGGAATGGCCGCCAGGAGAGTCAACGCTGCAATGCAGGTCCTCACCCAGTTACCTCGGGGAATCCGCTCCGCGAAGACGGCACGGCTCCCATCCGCGACTTCACTTGTCTCACGTCCCCGTCGGCCCTGCATAAGGGCTAATTACTAGAAGTTGTGTCGGCGGTCACAAATCTACCTCGTGCGTCTTGACGCATGGGGGCAAGCCGACATAACCGACAAGACCCGTCCGCCGTGCTGCGTCGCAGCAGCGGACCCGCCGGACGGTTGCGCGCCCCGGCAGAACCGCTAAGCTGCCGCCCTTGTCTCCGGACGCTTGGACTCACCCGCTCGTGCAACCGACCGACACGACGAACCCGGACTATTTCCACCGGGTCGTGGACTGCCAGTGGGCCTGCCCGGCTCACACCGACGTCCCTGAATACATCCGCCTGATCGCGCTCGGGCAGTTCTCGGAGGCCTACGTGGTCAACCGGGAGTCAAACGTGTTCCCGGGCATCCTCGGTCGCGTGTGCGACCGGCCCTGTGAGCCGGCCTGCCGGCGCGGCCGCGTCGAAGACAAGCCGGTGGCGATCTGCCGACTTAAGCGCGTCGCCGCAGACCACAAGGATTCCATCGTCGACCGGCTGCCGGTCGTGCCGGAAAAGAAGAACGGCAAGCGCGTGGCCTGCATCGGCGCGGGGCCCGCCTCGCTCACGGTGGCGAACGACCTGCTGCCGCTCGGCTACGAGGTCGTGATCCTCGAGCAGTGGGCCAGGCCCGGCGGCCTCATGCGCACCAACATCCCGGCCTTCCGCCTGCCGGAGAGCGTGATCGACGAGGAGATCGGCTACATCACGGGCATGGGCGCCGAGATCCGCTACGACTCGCGTGTCGAGAGCCTGCGGAAACTGCTCGCGACGGGCGGCTTTGACGCAGTCTTCGTCGGCAGCGGCGCGCCCAAGGGCAAGGAGCTCACGCTCCCGGGTCGCAAGGAAGGCGCGGCCAACATCCACATCGGCATCGACTGGCTCGAGTCCGTCGCGTTCAAGCACCTCGATAAGATCGGCGAGCGGGTGCTCATCATCGGCGTCGGCAACACCGCGATGGACTGCTGCCGCTCCTCGCTGCGCCTCGGCGCGAAGGACGTGAAGGTGATGGCGCGCAAGCCACGCCAGTTCTTCAAGGCCTCCGAATGGGAACTGGAGGACGCGGAATCAGAGAACGTCGAGATCGTCGTCAACCACGCGCCGAAGAGCTTCGTCGTCGAGAACGGCCGCCTCACCGGCATGCTGTTCGACAGGATGCAGTACGAGATCGACGCGCGCGGGCGCATCGTCGCGGAGCAGGTCGTGGGCGAGGAGTTCTTCCCGGCCGACGACGTGATCCTCGCCATCGGGCAGGAAAACGCCTTCCCCTGGATCGAGGACGACGCCGGCGTGAAGTTCGACAAGTGGCACGTGCCAGTGGTGGACAAGGTCACCTTCCAGTCCACTCGCCCCGAGGTATTCTTCGGCGGCGATGCGGCGTTCGGCCCGAAGAACATCATCTGGGCGGTCGAGCACGGTCACCAGGCCGCGATCTCGATCCATAATTTCTGCATGGGCCAGCCGGTCACCGAGCGGCTGCCGCCGACCATGAACCTCTCCTCCCGCAAGATGGGCCTGCACGAGTGGTCGTACAAGAACGACTACAACCCCGTCGAGCGGCGGCTCGTGCCGCACGTGAGCCTCAAGGAGCGATTCAAGCAGCTCAACATCGAGGTCGAGCTCGGCTTCGACGCCGAGCAGGCCGCGGCCGAAGTGCAGCGCTGCCTCAACTGCGACGTGCAGACCGTGTTCGACACGAAGCTCTGCATCGAGTGCGACGCCTGCATCGACATCTGCCCGACCGACTGCCTCACCATCACCCGCGACGGCGAGGAAGCCGAGCTCTCGACCCGGCTCAAGGCCCCGCGCAGGAATCCAGGCCAGACGCTGTACGTGTCGGCTCCCCTGAAGCAGACGGGCCGCGTCATGGTGAAGGACGAGGACCTCTGCGTGCACTGCGGACTCTGCGCCGAGCGCTGCCCGACGGCCGCCTGGGACATGCAGAAGTCGAAGATCAACCTGCCCCACGCCAGCGACCACACATGGCCCAGCCCGCAAAGCCGCAAGACCGCGTAAACGACTTCGTCATCAAGCTGGCGAATGTGAATGGCACGGGCTCCGCCAGTGCCAATTCGCTGCTGATGAAGGCCATCTTCCGCATGGGCGTGCCCGTGATGGGGAAGAACTTCTTCCCGTCCAACATCCAGGGACTGCCCACCTGGTACGAGATCCGCGTGACGAAGGACGGCTACGTCGCGCGCTCCGGCCGCGTGGACCTCATGGTCGCGATGAACGGCGAGACCTACCAGAAGGACGTGCGCGAGGTCTCGCAGGGCGGATACCTGGTCTACGACTCCACCTGGCCGCGATCGGCGGTGCTCGCCCGCGAGGACATCACGATCCTCGGCGTGCCGTTCGCCCGGATCTGCAACGAGAACTTCGTCGGCGTGCGAAATCGCATCCTGATGAAGAACGTGATGTACGCGGGCGTGCTGGCGGCGCTGCTCGACATCGACGTCGAGGTGATCCGGCAGCTCCTGACCGAGAGCTACGCGAAGAAGCCCGCGCTCGTGGACGCCAACATGAAGGCCGTGCAGCTGGGCTACGACTACGCGAAGGCGAGCCTGCCCTGCCCGCTCACCCTGCGGGTCGAGCGCATGGACAAGACCGCCGGGCACGTCATGATCGACGGCAACACCGCGGCCGGCCTCGGCGCCGTGTACGCCGGAGCGACCGTCGGCCCCTGGTACCCGATCACGCCGTCCACCTCGCTCATGGACGCGTTCAAGTCGTTCTGCGCGAAGCTGCGCGTCGACCCGGAGACCGGCAAGGCCAACTACGCGGTGATCCAGGCCGAGGACGAGCTCTCGGCGATCGGCATGGTGCTCGGCGCCAACTGGAACGGCGCGCGCGCCTTC
>Ga0209253_10001398_pt1 | contig 21132 bp, 23 predicted proteins | sample FrelakmetBRP12BR_FD_187145 | JGI IMG/M metagenome (GOLD analysis project Ga0209253, IMG submission 187145) | Freshwater lake sediment microbial communities from the University of Notre Dame, USA, for methane emissions studies - BRP12 BR (SPAdes)... | ecosystem: Environmental > Aquatic >...
CGTGCTTTTGTAGACATGGCCGCATTTTGTGCACCGGTACTTGTACCATTTCAGTTCATCCATGTCAAGATTTATGGCACCACCAACGGAACACATGCCTCATCACCTCACATAACTCCATACTGATGTAACCAGAAAAACGTTGTGCTCCAGGCACCGTATGCCCCCATGCCTAATCAGAGCCAGAGTTGAGACCGGATTAGCTGATCCTTGGTACCCGGGTTGCACAACATGACGAATTATTGCATATGGTTTTAAACAATCGATTATTGCAGTTTTTTTGCCAGACTACGATATAAAAGCGTTTGAAAATGTTCCTTGACAGGCCCTTTTGGACGGCAGGTATCATGACCGATTGACTGATATTACCGATACATGAAAAAACCTCTGTTTTCTGGGTCAGAGATGTCCAGGTTCTGCCAGTGTTAAAAAGTGTACAAGAGGTAATTTTTTAAACCGGCATACCGGGAAAAGTATCTATGAAAAGAAGAACAGAGGAAATTACCATGCCGGAAAAAAAGAAATGTGAATACTGTGAAAAGGACGCCATCGGGTACCAGGGATTCGCATGCTGTTCGGCATATGTATGCCTGGACCATGCCGATAATTTTCTTCGTGCTCTCAAACCCGGGGAAAAACTGGTATCTGGTGAATGTTATTTTGAGCGGTTTGCCTTAACAGAATAAAACAACTCACCGGAAATAATTCCTGGATTTCTGATACCGTAAAAGGGGAGAGGTTGAAAGAAGGCAGTTTTGTCCTTTGGACCGGACCTTCACAGGTTGTGCACAGGTGCACAATGATTTCCCGTATATGACACAACCGGTCGTGGCAGGTCAATGTCCAGTACCGCTTTTAAGACCTCTTCAACAGTTTCTACCGTCACAAAGGCAAGTTCACTCCTGACATCTTCGGGCACTTCTTCAAGGTCTCTCTCGTTCTCTTTTGGCAGAATGACTCTTTTTATCCCTGCCCGGTGTGCTGCGAGGATCTTCTCCTTTATGCCCCCTACAGGCAAAACGGTACCGCTTAACGTAATTTCCCCGGTCATGGCAGTTTTTGGGTCAACGGTTTTGCCAATAATTAAGGAGGTCAGGGCAGTGAAGAGTGTCACACCCGCTGACGGGCCGTCCTTTGGTGTTGCACCTGATGGCACGTGGATATGAACATCGCTTGAAATAAAATCAAAACTATTGGCCGTGTGTGCAAGCCGTGACCTGATAAGACTCAGTGATATCTTTGCAGACTCTTTCATCACATCCCCCAGCTGGCCGGTAAGTGTAAGCTTTCCGGTTCCCGGCATGAATGTACATTCGATGAAGAGAATATCGCCTCCGACCGGCGTCCATGCGAGTCCTGTGGCTATGCCAGGCACATGTTCTTTCCTGGCCTCTTCCAGCCGGATCACCTCTTTTCCAAGGATACCGGTGAGCATATCTGCCTTCACCACGTACGGCAGGCCGGCATTCCCCGAGACTATCTTTTCCGACACAAACCGTGCAATCCTGGCAAGCTGTTTTTTAAGCCACCTGACTCCTGCCTCGCGGGTGTATTTTTCAATGATAACCCGTAACGCCTCATCTTCAAGCTTGAGTTTATCCGCATCAAGGCCGTGTTCTTCGAGGGTCTTTGGCAGCAGATGGTCTTTTGCAATGGCAAACTTCTCATTTTTCGTGTAACCCGAGATCTCGATATGCTCCATCCGGTCAAGAAGCGGCGCCGGGATCGTTGCGAGTGAATTGGCAGTGGCGATGAACAATACATCAGACAGGTCATAGGGGACTTCAAGGTAGTGGTCTGAGAATGTGTTGTTCTGTTCGGGATCAAGGACTTCCAGGAGAGCACTTGCCGGATCTCCGGCATATGAGATTGCCAGCTTATCGATCTCGTCAAGGATAAAGACGGGATTTTTCGTGCCTGCCCGCTTTATGCCCTGGATAATTCTTCCCGGCAGGGCCCCGACATACGTCCTCCGGTGTCCCCGGATCTCTGCTTCGTCCCGAACGCCGCCTAGGCTGATCCGGACATATTTTCGGCCAAGGGCATCGGCAATGCTCTTTCCGAGGCTCGTTTTCCCCGTGCCGGGCGGACCTGACAGGAGCAGGATCGAACCCTGTTTTTCCTGTTTTAATTTCATTACTGCCAGGTGCTGGATGATCCGTTCCTTGACCTTTTCAAGCCCGTTATGATTGCTCTCAAGCACGCGGCGGGCTTCTGCGATATCGATGTTCTTTCTCTCTTCTGTTGCCCAGGGAAGGTCGAGCAGGAGGTCAAGGTAATTTCTGATCACCGGACTTTCATGATTCTGGCTTCCGCCTGTTTCAAGTTTCCTGAGCTCCGAGAGTGCCTTTTTTCTCACCTCATCAGGCATCTTTGCATGTTCAATTCGTTCCCGATATCCTCCGTCACCTGAACCAGAGCCATCACTTTCATTGAGTTCTTCCTGGATCACCCTGAGTTGTTCCCGCAGCATTGCCTCCCGGTTTGACTTATTTACCTTTTCGGATACTTTCCTTGCCATCTCGATACGGAAGGTGATGTTCTCTTTTGCCCTGATAAGGATCTCAAGGAACGTGATGTAGCGCTGCCGGACCGAAACAATCTCAAGAAGCGCCTGCTTTTCGGCAAGGTTGACCGGCAGGAAGGGCATGACAAACCCCATGATCTGGTCGACAGAGTCCATCCGGTCGATCGGCTGGGTGAACTGTTCGGAGCCCTGGAACCGGCTGCTGATCTCGTGAATGGTGCTTTTTATGTCCGCGAGGATCCGGGCCTTCAGATCTTCTTCGAGGTCCTGCAGGTCCGGGACCGGCTCGTATACGGCATAGAACTGCCCGTCCTTTTCAGACAAAGAGATTGCCTTTACCCTCTGCACGACGTGTGCACAGATCAGGTACCCGTCGTCAGCAGGCTGCATATGCGAGATCCGGAACAGGTTACCGGTTGTATAGAGCGACTCGCTGGTGACTTCTGAAGTCCGCGTGCCGCTTTTCAATGTCAGGCCGACTGCAAAAGCAGATTCGGGATCCTTTATTCCGGCCAGCAGGAGTTCACCGGTGGCCCGATCAACCTGGAATTTTGTGCGGCTGTTCGGGTAGACGACGATCTCAAAGAGTGGTATGACAATTTTTTTCCCTGTATCATGAGTGTGTGCTGGTTGCATGTTCTCCTCAATAATTTAGTTCGATGTTACCTAACTAAAGTGCAGGACAAAAAAATTACCTGACTTTCTGCAGGATCCCGATCAGGAGATCCATCTCGTGTTCATCCAGTGAATTCACCATATGTTCAATCACCCGGCGCAAAGCGGTATGTTCGGCGTGTGCAATTTTCTTTCCCTTCTCGGTCAGGCGGATATACAGGATCCTCCCGTCATCGGGGCAACGTTCCCGGTACACGCATTCCTTCCGTTCAAATTTGTTGATCATCTCCGTGATCGTGGGTTTTGAGTTCCTGGTGATCTCGGCAAGCCTGCTGAAGGTGATCTCCCCCTGTTCACCGATGGTCTTCAGATAGGTGACCTGTTTTACCGTCATATCCGTGAGGCCGCATTCGGAGAAGATAGTGCAGGAGCATTCGTTCCTGATCCTGAGTATGTTTTCAAACACTTCGAACAGATGCTCTTCTCTCTCCAGCATACTCCGATCCTTCGTTAGTTAGGTTATACCTAATCATAAACGTTCCGGTCAGGGTATGCCTGACCTGAAACGATCTTGGACGGGCTATGAATGAGGGGAGACGGAAGAGAGGGGGCTATCCTTCTGTCAGGGAGTAGGAAACGATGACTCTCTCAAAGGGAAACGGGCTGATGAAGGAATGCTGGAAAAATTTCAGGATAGTGTAAAACTGTTCTTTGCAATAATTTATTAACAGGCCATCACCATTACCCCTGTGGTGCACTATGGATAAGTTCGAACAGATGGTCCAGATGTGGCAAAAGAAGACGCCGGAAGAGCAGAAGAAAGGTCTGGAAATGGAAAAAGGGAAATGTATATGTCCAAGCTGCCCAACCTACACCACCTGTGCAAAGAATGCCAAAGAACTCCTTTTTTGCGCAACCGGCAAGAGCTTCATGTGTATCGTAGAGGATAGGGGCTGCAAGTGCCCGACCTGCCCTGTCACACCAGAATATGGTATGAAATACCAGAAGTTCTGCCTCCGCGGTTCCGAGATGGCCCAGCGGTACGAGAACACCCTCTGGGGAACCTCACTGAACAGGTAACACCTTCTCTTGTCAGATACTCATCAGGGCGCGAGTGCATGTGCGGACTCCAGCAGCCGCATAGGCAGCAATCCGCTCTTTTTCCTGCACCACTCATTTTTTTTACTGTCAACGGATTGAGTATCCTCCGTCCCAAGATAGCAGGGATTACGTATAGTATCCTGCAGCTCTGCATTACGGTAACATTGTGTGTGATCGCGATCGGACGCATCACAGCAGTCGAGACCTGCTCTCCTTCCGGCCCACACTTCATCCCAATCAGGCGTGCCGTCCGCCCGAATAAGGGGGTTGCATTGCCGTTCTTCCTTAGGGTAAACCGGCCGGAAGACAGAAGCACTCTTCTTCTTTTTACAATGCAATTATATATCCGGATACACCTGTTTCTGTACCAATATTGGAGGGACCAAATAGCATGATAACGCAGGATATTGTCAGGAAACTCTGGGATGAAGCGGGGAATGGGAATGTCGCCCTATGGGAAAACGATACCATCACGGTGGTGCCGGTAGATTATTCCGGTGAAACTGCCGGAAAAAAGCCGCTGGTCATTCTCAAACCGATTGCGCTGGTGAACCGTTTTGAGCTGCTTGATTTTGCCCTCAAGGATGAAGAGCTGCTCACAAAAATTGAAGAAACAATCCGGGCTGCCGGTGGTCAGGTGACCCGGGGTTCAGAACCATAACCCCATTATACCGTGTCCGGGTGTGTCCACAATGAACCTGACTCCTGCTGCCAGAACCCTGCTGGAAACCCGGTACCTTCTGCCGCACGAAACTCCGGACGGCCTTTTTTGCAGGGTGGCAGAGACAGTTGATACCCCCCGGTCAAAGGATTTCCTTCAGGTGATGAAGGAATTAATGTTCATCCCCAATTCGCCGACCCTGATGAATGCCGGCATCCCCATCGGCCAGCTCTCCGCCTGTTTTGTGTTACCAGTCGAAGATTCCCTGCAGGGGATATTTTCCACGCTTGCCACCATGGCCCTGATCCACCAGAGCGGCGGAGGTACCGGGTTCTCGTTCAGCCATATCCGACCGGCCGGCGATCCCGTCTCCTCGACCCGCGGAGCGGCAAGCGGCCCGCTCCCGTTCATCCGCGTCTTTGATGAGGCGACCAATGCCGTGAAACAGGGAGGGAAACGGCGGGGGGCAAACATGGCGGTGCTTGCCAGTTCCCATCCCGATATCATTGACTTTATCAACGCAAAAAACCGGGGCGGCCTTGCCAATTTCAACCTTTCCGTCGGGTTTGATGCAGAGTTTTTCCACTGCCTGGAGCATGGCCTGACGTATGACCTGATCAATCCCCGGGACGGTTCGGTAAAAAACAGCATCGACGCCCGTGAACTCTGGCACGCACTCGGCTCGGCGGCATGGCAGTCCGGTGATCCCGGCGTGCTCTTTCTCGATAGCATCAACCGGAAGAATACCGTGCCGGGGCTGGGAAGCATTGAGGCGACGAATCCCTGCGGTGAGCAGCCGCTGTTGCCCTACGAGAGCTGCAACCTCGGAAGCGTCAACCTCTCCCGCTGCATCGCAAAGGGGGAACTGGATGAGGAGCTGGTGCAGACCATTACCCGCCGTGGAGTACAGTTCCTTGATGCTGTCATTGACGTAAACAGGTTCCCGCTCGAAAAGATCAGGGAAAAAACCCTGCTGACCCGGAAGATCGGGCTTGGCATCATGGGACTTGCCGATGCCCTCATCCTTTCAGAGATCCCGTACGAATCGAAAGAAGCGCTCCGTTTTGCCGGCCGCACGATGGCGCTCGTCTCCCGCGAGGCACATGAGACATCAAGGGAACTGGGAGAGGAGAAGGGCTCGTTTCCCGCGATCGATCAGAGCATCTACTCAGGCGCAATGCGCAATGCCACCGTGACGACCATTGCCCCTACGGGCTCGCTCCATCTCATTGCCGGTACCAGCAGCGGAATCGAACCCGTGTTCTCCCTTGCCGGCACCCGGCGGATCGGCAACCGGTCATTCACCATCATTCACCCGCTCCTTAAAAAATATTTAAAAACCCTCAGCTCCGGCAGGGATATCCTTGCGCAGGTAAAGCGGACAGGTACTCTCAGTTCTGCGCCGGTTCCCGAAACCATCAAAGAGCTCTACAAGACCGCAACCGAGATCTCGCCGGACCACCATATCCATATGCAGGCAGCAATCCAGAACCATGTCGACAATGCGGTCTCAAAAACCGTGAATTTGCCCGAAAATGCCGGGGTGGACGAGATCTGCCGGATCTTCCTGCTTGCCCGGTCGCTCGGATGTAAGGGAGTCACCATCTACCGGTACAACAGCAGGAAAGACCAGGTGCTCTCACGGGGCTGCGAGATGTGCCGGGTGGACACGTGACCGGAGCTGATGATCCAGTGCCGGACAGGGTTGGAGTTGTTCGTTATCCTCTCACCACAACCGAGGCCGATTCGTCGAACGGATTTGTCCGCATGGCAAGGCTGAAGAGGTACGGGTAATGGTTTTTCAGATATTCCATGTACTTCAGCCACTCCGGGACCAGCAGGGCATACACGCGCTGGATGTCAGATGAGAGGTGATTTATGTCAGCGGGCGGGAGGGCTGAAAGGTCCTGCCGGGCCTTGAGCTCCTCGGTCAGGTGGTTGATGGCAAGGATGAGCCCGGTAAAGGACTCGTGCTCAAAGACCATCGGGTTCTCGACCAGCCGGATGATGAACTCCTCGCGGCCGAGCAGGAATGACCGCAGGGCTTCCCGGTCGATCCGGTCACCGGCAATGGCGCAGGCATGGGAGTCGAGGCACACCTGCACATCATGGAACCGGCCGGCGCCCCAGTCTGCTCCGATAATAAGGTTTGACCGGACGGTACCGATGCCGGGATCGGCGCTGGACACCATAGCAAGGAGCGGGGTCCCAAGCGTTGAGAAGAACGTGCCGATCACCATGTTTAACTTCTCCATCCGGGCCTTCTTCTCCCGGGCCTCCAGCAGCTGGTCGATGATCAGCGTAACGATCAGGATCTCTAGGGGGATGAACGCAAGGTCGCCGATAAAGAAGATGAAGAGATGGTGCTCGTCCTGGAAGATCAGGTAGTGGGCGGTGTACATGGCAAGGGAAAGTATGACAAGGCCGATGCCTGCGATCAGTTTCCACCGCGTATCTTCTTTCATGACAGAGTGTTTGGCGGGATGAAGGAAAAAAATACCTGTCGCGGCCGGCCGGTTAAAAGGGGGGCTGATGGGTAAGAGCCGCTTGCTCTGTTCATTCCCCTGTCCCGCACACAACCGCATCATCCCGCTCAGGGCATCTGCGGTGCGGATCGGTTTTTGTGATAATCCGCTCTCACAAAATTCTCGTCTCTTCGGTGGGCTTTGGCACTTTGACGACCAGCACCCGGAAGATGGCGTTGCTCTCGTTTATCCACCGGTGCGGGACCTTTGCCGGGCTCTCGATGAGCATGTCCTTGGTGCAGCCCGCCCGTTCATTGCCAATCTCGACGGTGCCGATGCCTTCGAGCACATAGAAGAAGACATCGACCGGCGTGCTGTGTTTTTTGAGCGACTCGCCGGGCTGGAGCGTGATGACAACCGCCATGGCATGGGGCGATTCATAGATCTTGCGGGCGTCCACATGGTGGGGGTTTGGGCCCGATACGACGTCTGCAACTTTTGTAATTTTCATGTTCATTTCACCTTCTCAACCGGTATATAGGGAAGTAATGTCAGCAGCTCGGATTTGAGCGTGTCGATCCCGATATGGACCATGGACGGGGGCGATCCTCTCTGATGTGCGAAGAGATGCGATTTGGATGCGCGAAAAATCTTCCCGGTACAAGCGATCGATGCCGGATCACCGATACCTTTAGGTTTGCCGGGTGAATTCTCAGTATGAAGACTCACCACCTCTCCGGCGTTTTTCTGCTCGTTGCCATCTTCATTCTCATCTGCGGGTGCATGGAGCCGCCGATCAAAGAACCTTCGGTCTCAGTAACGGATATTGCAGTATCGGATGTCTCGTTACAGACCATGACAGTAAACACGACTGTTGTCATTAATAATCCGAATCCTATCGGAGCAAAACTCAATAAAGTGACGTTCGATGTGTATTACCTTGACGGGGGCGAGAACTACCTTGGCCACGGGGAACGATCCGGTATTGATGTGAAGGAGAACGGGAACACAACGGTGACAATACCCGTAACCATCGGAAATATCCCGGCACTAAAGGCAATGGGATCGCTTGTACAGAAGGGATCCATGACGCTCAACGTCAATGGCTCGGCATTTATTGATGTGAAGGTGACATCGTTCGAGAAGCCGTTTAAGCAGAGCAGGCAATTCCAGTTAAGCGATTTTTCCGGTCTCCTCCCGGTGACAAGCATTCCGGGAACCTCCATCAACGTCACGGATAAGTTGCAGCAGCTCGGAGGACTGCTGGGTGCAGTATCGGGATGAGGGGTGTCTGACAACCCGGGCACATCGATCAACCAGGAATATGTGACCAATGATGCAGATTTTTACTAAAAGGGAACGCAACAATTAAATTTATTTTCTCAACTTCTATATTACCCCTCATGGCAGACCAGATTGCTGAGTTTTGCGGGCATTGCGGCGCTCCCGTACACTGTGAATCTAATTACTGCTCTGCCTGTGGAACAGGTATCCCGAGGGCCGGGGAGATTCGTGAGAGAAATGCCAGGATGGATAATGACATTGGTTCCCGTATTTTACGCCTTGAATCAAAATTGGATGAAATAAACCACTTACTTTCTCAGGATAACCGGATTTTAAACAAAGACTCTCCCACGTACATCGACCGGCTTCTTGATTATATGCCTACCTATTATGTGACCCTCGTCAGTATCATCCAGTCAATTGCACTGGGTCTTTTGTTTGCTGCATTATTTAACGAGGTGTCAGGCATTACCCGAGGTACCTTTGATCCAATCTGGACCATTCTGATCATCGGGACATTCTTCCTTATCATCAGTATCTGGATAACGTATACGAGAACAGTACCTGCGATGAGGGTTATACCACAGACACTGGATGCAATCGTTCCCTTTTTTTTTGGTTTGACCCAGGCCCTTGCGATATTCTGCATCAGCTTACATGAGATTGCATGGTTTTACTTTTCGTTGAGTTCATGTGCTGTTGTTGCAATCTTACAATACATTCACTCATTTCGTCAGGCACGATTACATTATGAAAAGAACAGGGAGTTCCTTGAAAAGATGGGACCCTGGGACCGGAAAGCCATCCTGATGGCGGTTATCCGTGGTTCAATTTTCATCATCTTTGGTCTGTCAGAAGCGTTTTTTGAGCTGAAATCGCTCTATTTTGCAATATTTTTTTTACTGATCAACGTCTTGTTGATTATGTTTCTTCACCGCAGTTTTAAGACGTTGTCGAACTATTAAGAATCAAGGGGAACATACTATTTTAATACCGAATTGATACATAAAACCTTCCGTAAATAACCCCCCGGTCGAGTTTTTCTCTCGACGGGTAGCGATGGTGATTTTACGTTCGTACTCTGAAGAAGCGTATTATTCTCCATCACACTATCCCTTCATGGTGAATACCAGTATGGATCAAGTAGAGGAGACGGAAAAGAACCAGGAGATCTGCAGGAAGTATTGCGGGGCCTGCCCGACATACAAGCGCAACATTCTTGCACGATATAAACCGGCTGCACTATTCTGCGCACACGGAACATCATCGGCCCTCTCAAAAGTAAAAACGATGGGGTGCTTTTGTCCGGCATGCGAGATCTTTACGGACCACGGGCTCGTCATCGGGTACTTCTGCGCCAATCGATGAAGAAATTTTTTCCGTTTTGTTTTGCGGAAAGCCGGGATGGATACCTTCTCTGCGACCTCCACGACAGATGCGGGACGCTGAACGTGGATAAGGAGGAACCGGGCCGCACAATGTGTCCGGCCTGTGATGTAAAGCCGCGATGCGTTGAGACAGGGACGGCGGAGGAACTGTTGTGAGCGGGGGGATGCCTGCCCGGAATGTGGCCCGATGTGTAAAAAATCAGGGTATTGGTTTTGGTGGTTTCATCAGGGTGACCGCGATGATACTACCGGCTGCTGCAAGCGCGAGCACCCAGGGGAATACCCCGATATAGGATCCCGTCGACGTCTTGATGAACCCTGCCAGCTGGGGCCCGGCAATCGCGCCGGCGCCATACGCGAGGTAGACAGCTCCGTAACACCTCGGGTAGTCGCAGGTGCCAAAATACCTGCCGGTAGTTGTCGGTGCGATGGCCAGCCAGCCCCCAAGGCATCCCCAGAGTACGGCAAAGGCAAAGATGTACACCGGTGCGATCGGGATCTGCCACATCAGAAGTGATGCGAATGCGATCAGGATGAACGATACCATGGCAGCATTCCGGGGCGTAATTCTATCGGTGAGTGCACCAAAGACGGGACGCCCGCCGCCGTTGAAGATCGCAAAGAACCCGACGAGGAATGTAGCAAGTCCTTCTTCAATGCCCACATCGGTGCCGACCGGTTTTGCGATCGAGATTGCCATGAGGCCGGAAAGACTGCCGATGAAGTAACATGCCCAGAGGCCGTAGAATGCTGATGTTCTGATCATCTGAGAACGGGTGAATTCGCAGGATTTTTCCTCACCGGGTTTCAAAGCAGGGGGCATCCACCCTGCCGGGACCCAGCCGGAGGCCGGGAATGTCAATGGCAGCGCAAACAGTGTCGTGAGAATAATAATCGCGATACCAAAGATCCTGAACGTGGCCATCACACCCCAGGCGCCGATGGACCAGCCTGCGATATTTGCGGTAAAGAACGCGGAGAAGCCGACCCCGAGAACCGTGAGCCCGACCGCAAGGCCTCGTTTGTCAGGGAACCACCGTGCCGGAACCGCAACCAGCACACTGTATGCAATGCCCACACCGATTCCCCCGATCACGCCAAACAGCACAGAGAGCATCAGGACAGATGACGAAAAGGAAGCCAGGATCCAGCCAAGGCCGTTCAGCACACAGCCGAGGATTGTCACATTCCGGGGCCCGTACCTCTCGATGATCTTCCCGGTAAACGGCATGCTCATTGCAAAAAATGCAAGAACCAGTGAGAACGGCATCAGGATATCATTTGCAGTCACTGACAGGCCAAGGTCAATTGTATAATACTCAGTGAGCGGCTCGACAAAGATACTCCACGCATAAATCGAACCCAGGCACAGGTTGATAACCAGGCATACTGCAACGAGCACCCATCTCCCCTTCTCGAGGGGCATCCCGAAAAGGGATGGTACGTCCCTCATTGGATCAGCCAGCATACCGTTACTTCCCTGAATTAAAAAATTGTATGGCTATATACTAATCTCCCTACCGGACTACAATATCTCCGGCTTCCAGAGGCCGATCACATTTCCTTCGGAGTCCCGGATGACCGCCGCCAGCCCGACCCCCTGATCTCCTCATCAGGCATAGTGATCTTCCCACCCAGGTTCTCCAACTTCGAGAGCACCTTGTCGATCTCCCCGACCTCCACGAACGTGAGGGTGGGCTCCGTCCTATGCCGCTTGTACAACCCGCCCGTGTTTAGCGTGCCTACCTTTGCCGCCCCTGTGCTGATATCGTAGTACTGCATCCCTGCAATCTTTGACGGGTCCATGAGGTTTTTGGCCGGTTCGAACCTCAACCCGGGAAGGGTGTGGTAAAAGTGCTTTGCCCGCTCGACGTTATCGGCCGGGATCATGAAGTGGGCAATGTTTGGCATGGGCAGGTATTGAACACCGGATCATATTCAGGTTTTGGGTACGGTGGTATGATATACGTCATACCCGGGTGGAGAAGACTTCGAAGAATCCTAGTGGATTCTTCTCATCCTCAACGTTCAGATGAACGTTTCGGAATCCGGCGGCATCTTAGACCCTCGATCCCTGTTTTCCCCAACCGATCGGGATTTGCCATTGGAGGGAACCGACAGGGATCGAAGAGGTGTCTAATTTCCGCAGCTGACCGGAGTATATGATTCGACAAGGATGATCTCACAACCGGCGGGATACGCATCGTTTCTCACCGTACTTGTATCAACACGGTACGTTTTGCCATGAGAAGTACCACGGATATCCACCAGTTTCCCCGTGATGATCAGGCAGCTGCCGACCTGCGCCTTCTTTACCTCACTCTCGAGTGCAGGATCCAGGAAGACGAGGTGGTTGTTGCTGATGTGTTCGTCGATGTACTCCTCAGTGAGGCCGGTATACTTCGGAACATCATAGCTGTATTCAAGCGTGTGGCTCCCCATCGTGATCGTGAAATACGAGAGGATCCCGGGCCTGAGCAGATCGCCGTTCACGACCGCGAGATCGAGCGGGATGATGCCGTCCGGTATCGTGGCCGGGTACTCGTGCCTTCCGACAACCTTGCCGGCAAGGGTATAGATATTGGATGCCAGGAAGGTGAACTGCCATCCGCCCGCATCTTTTGTGAACTGCTGCTGACTGGAGAGCCGGCTTTGGTAGAAGCCGCCGTTACCTTCAGGGAGCCCCGAGGGCTGGGTATCAGATGGTCCTGCACCAACGATAAAACTGTAGATTAAAAATCCGATGATAATGAACACGGCGAGGATGACCGTCCATTCCAAAAGGGTGCGGATGCGGCTCATAGGTACAACCCGGTAGCGGGGTAAGGAGGAGAATCTGTTCCTGATAGTGTATTTCCCCGGTCCCACAAATAGTAACGCACGAATCCAGGCCGGTCTTACTGCACATTTTTATCAATCGGAGCCGGCATTCATCAACGCGCGAACACGTATGCCGCCGCATTGTGACACACGGGACGGCCCGGTCGTGAAGGCAGCAAACCATGCGGGCCGGAAATTCCGGTGATAGGGATGGTGGAGTGGGAGCTCTTCATTTGAGGGTGCACGTGGTGCCACAGTTTGATACCGGTGGAAGAAAGGAGAAATAGTAACCAATCCAAGGACAGGATCTGCGACGCTGCCTGACTCTTTCATAAGGGTATCGCACCGGAACCGTATTCTGTTGTATTAAAAAAAGTTAAATAAAACGTAACACCATCTCTCTCCAACCATCGGGCAGATGGTTCGTGGTCTGTATGGAAAGTGAAGGGTTTTATCAGATTTTTGCATCCTATAATACAACGTATCTCCCCGCTCTTGGAATATTCTGGGTTCTCCTTCTCATCTCCGCCGTTCTCGTTTTGGTGCGGCCAAATCGGCGGACAAATACGTTGATCAAGGTATCTCTTGCCATAGGCTTTCTCTGGTCCGGCGTCGTGTTCTTTCCTTTCTACTTGACAATGATTGCTGTTCCCGGAGCAATAACCTCACTGGGTGTTGGCATCCTCTTTGCGATCGATGCATTCAGGAACAGGATCGCTATTTGTCTTCCAAAACAAGGCTGGCTTAAGTATGTGACCATTATCCTCGTCGTCTGGGCACTTGGTCTGTACACGCTCACCGGTTATACACTGGGGCATCCATATCCGCAAGGTCCACTCCCGGTTGCACCCTGTCCCATGACCATTCTTTCGATTGCATTGATCTCCACCTCCATGGATACATTGCAGAAAGACCGGTGGCCGTTCACGCTCCTTTTTGTCCTGCTTATATGGTGGGGATTTTTCTCAGGCCTGGGTGCTCCGTTCCTGTATGGATTCTATACGGATCTCACGCTCTTCCTCACCGGGTTATATGGCCTGTTTATGCTCGCCCGCCACTGGAACGTCGCTGTCCCGGCACTATAAAAAAATCAAATTTTGATTCACGTCTGGAATTTACCGTTGCAATTTCATTCATGACGCTGCAGCACAATTGGACGGATTTCTATTGGCCTGCGCCAGCCTAGACCTTGGGGGGGATCCCGGGGGTGTCGTCGTGTTGTCCGGATTTTCAAACGGCAGTATCCGGGCTCTTGTCAGCCCGGGGAGTCCCCTTGTCAGTGAGGGGGGCCAGGGTCGGGTTTTGCTTACTAAAAGGATCCGTTTTACTTTTTTCAACCGAAGAGTTCCCCGGGAGGCAGGAGACCCTGCAAAGTAACTTAAAAAAATGGTATTAATCAACCTCAAGAATCTGTTTCAGGTTGATCAAACTTTTCTTGAGCTCTTTTTTCATTGTGCTTACTATAATCGGAGACATCAGCATCAGAAATCCGTTCACTTTGACGTCATATGCAATGGTGAATCTCAAACCTTTCTCCGTTGGTACATAGGTGTTGTGTTGTTCGATCAAGACAGATCCTGATGTAATGTTTTTTCCAAATTTCTTTGCCGGCTCGTATTCGGTTGTGCTGGCAGTCCATTGCATTGTACGTCCCATCATGCGGTTGGTACCTCTGAATGTGATACCGACACCGGCCGGTCCCGGTGTAGTCTGCTCCGCTTCCTGAATGATCGACTGCCATTTATTCCAGTTCCCTGCATCGGTCGTAAAGGCAAATGCCTTCTCGACCGGACAGTTAATCTCTATGCCCTCCTCAATCCGTGACATTTTACCCCCATCTCATGTAAAACCTGGTCATTCGGTTCTGGCTCCCTTCCCTTCACCTGCTCTGATGAACCATGGCACCATTAAAAAGTCGGGAAGATCTCTCCAGAAAATCCCTGCGAACCTTTCAGAGCATGTATCCACTTATACCAAGTTGCCATAAAACTATCGTAAACTTTGCAGGTATCAGCCATACCGGGGATACCGGGGGGACCGGGAGGGGGTGCTGTCAACAGAGGCGCCATTTCAGCCTCCGATTACCCCTGCCTGAGGTATGATTGACAATATTTCCACAGAAAACGCATCGCTTACCAAAAGGATCCGTTTTACTTTTTTCACCGGATTGCGACTTAAAAATTTTTAATCAGGGATCGAATTCAAAGAAACCCGAATGTTTCTTTTCCTTCAGATCAGATGACTTTTCGGATTTGAAAATTTCCGGGCAGGATTTAATTGATACTAAGCAAATGGGATCATTGTGCCACTGAAGGCAATTGTTGATGGAGAAACAATTATCGGCCCCGACCTTTCCAAAGAGGAATGGACAAAACTGAAATCCCGGCATAAAAAAGGACTGCCTGTCATGATGGGTTGCTGCGGAGCGGCAGGACATTTAAGGATTTCAAAAAAAGGAACTCAACACTTCTATCACGCTGCTAACACGGATTGTGATTGGGAACATGAAACTTTAGAGCATCTGGAAATTAAAAATAAGATATACCGGATTTGTAAATCCGAACAATGGGAGACGGACGTCGAATTTCCGGCACCGGACCGGACATGGGTCTCGGATGTATACGCAATCAAGGATGGCAGGAAAATTGTTTTTGAGATACAGATAAGTTCCATTTCTCCATATGACCTGGAAGACAGGGATAAGAAATACCGGAACGAAGGAATTGAATCCTACTGGTTACTGGATAATTTTTTAGAGCGATCAAGGGATTTTGAATCCTGGTATCATTCCCATCTTTACGAAGAAGACGACCGGCTTGAGGAAACAATCCCCTATATCGACGATTCAATTTTTGAGACCGGTCCTGAAAATCATATTTTCATCTCAAAGGGCATCCGGAGTGTTGGATTGAATGCAAAGAACCAGACGCTTTTTACCACAAACAACCCGGAAATTTCACTCGCGGTCTGGGTCAGGGAAGTCCTGAAGGGAAATTACCAGAAATATCTCCAAGAAACTTCCGCTGCCTATCATCAGAAGCGCCAGTTAAAAAATCTGGCAGCGCCGGCGCTTATTCAGTTCAGGGATTTTTACGAGAAAATCATCCGTCATGGAACATACAAGGAAAAGGTCGGGCACTATTACCATATTTTCAAAACTGATACAATACTGATGAACGACAAGGCACTGCAAAAAAAGTTCCACGACTTGTATTCTGAAATCGACTGGCTGGATACGGAATATCGTTCTTATGTGTCTGAAAGTTTTGGATTGTTTGCGTGGAAAAAGATCCCGGAATATGATACGCGACGACCTTATTTCAGGCTTGAATCGGAATCAAAAATCAAAAAATTACAGGATTGTGTGAAGGTGTTCAATCAATGGGAAACGTCTTTTACTCTTGCATTCAGCAATCTTGAGCGGGAATTCTCCCCTAAATTAAAACGATATGATGAAAGAGATTAGAGTCTCGGGATATTCTATGTCGGTTTCGACGGTACAATCCTGGCTGAGAGGACATGCGGTTCCGGCAAGACCCTTCTCGATCGAAGAGTCCAAGGGACTCTTCTCCTGCTTCAGGTCGAAGAACCATTCAGTTCTTCTCCTCTTTCAGGTCTGATGACCTTCAAGATTCTAATGACCTGTCGCACGTCGGAGGACTGCCCCGTGGACCATACCCGTGAAGCAAAAACAGCGCAAATTCCCGGAAAAACGCCCGGAATGACAGGACAAATTCGCCCGGAAATTACCTGTTTTACTTCGTAAACACAACACCCGGAAGTACGGACGCTAATAGACGCTATTGGACGGCCGATCGGTTTTTCTTCATGGAGAGGGGGGTCTGCTTTTTCATCACCGGGGTATTCGGTCTGATCGATCTCCAGGAAGCCGGACCATTAACCCGGAGGAACAGCACGTAGGGACAGGGGATTGGGGGGAAGGTGGCACCCCATTTACCATTGCGGTGATACCGGGGTGAAAATACGTGGGTTTCGGGAAGCACGGTGAAATGCCACTTGAGCGTATGGTGAAAATTCAATCCGGGTCAGACGAATAATCTCACAATGGTCGCGACACCCAGGATTATTGTTACCACGGCGATTGCCCTTCGTAATGATTTCCCGTCTGATTTTTTTATAATAAACGCAGCGACAGGCGCTGATGCTGCTACACCAACAGAAAGCGAGAGGGTCAGATCCCAGTTTACGGCAGATCCATACACGAGAAAGGTAACAAAGCCGATGAGGCTGATGAAAAGTTCAGAAAAACTCTGGACAGAGACCGCTTCCTTCTCACTGATCTTCATATATAACAGGCCGGTGGTGACGATCGGGCCAAAACCGCTGCCACTTATTCCCTTGTTGAAACTGCCAAAAAGGCCAAGAAGCGCAATCTTTGCCCAGCTGAAGTCAATGACCAGGGATCTGTTCAGGAGGAGAAACAGCCCCGTGCCCGTTATCAGGGTGCCGATGTAGAGCCCGAGGTAGTAGTTTGAGATCTCCGTGTTTAACGTGGCCCCGGCGATGCTGCCTGCAATGCCGACCGCTCCGATGAGGATGACAATCTTAAAGAGGTGGCCGCCGGGTGTGAAGTCGGCATTTTTTAAGCGGTGGTTGAAGAAGCTGCTCAGGATATTGCCGATGAGACTGCTGAGCAGGAGCGCCGGTACGATCTCCTTTGGTGTGTGGTTTAAAAAGAGCAGGATGGGTGTCATCGTCAACCCGAAACCCATACCAAAGATTATATCGATGACGGCGGTCAGGAACGCAAGTATCAGCAGCAGGGGATCGAAGACCATCGATTCACACCCATGGCTCGTTTATGCAGATTTTAATCGTGTTCTCCTGAACGCTTAATTCCTGTCTCTGATGAATCTGCCCCTGATGTAAGCGCCGAGGAACATGAACGCAAGACCAACGATAATGGGCCAGTTTCCGGTGCCGAGGCTTGCAACTGCCGAACCGGGGCACTGGCCGGAAATTCCCCACCCTATACCGAATATTGCTGCACCGATCAGCGTGTTTCCTGTCAATACGCTGACCCGGGGCCTGAAAGATCCCCCGAGTGCAGGGGCTTTCATGAGTTTTGGCACAATGTTTATTGCGAGGAAGGTGACCACCGCTGCACCGCCCATGACGAAAATGAGGCCAAGATCATCCAGCCTGAGGAAACTGAGGACAACCTCCGGACGGGTCATGCCACTGCAGGCGAGGCCAAAACCAAAGAGGATGCCTCCCCCGTAGACCGCGATGTTCCTGGCGTTCATTACAGGACCCCCATGAATTCGAGGAGGTGGGCCGTTATGATGCCGAACACGAGGAAGGTAATGACGGCGTAGAGTGAGGTGGTTGAGAGGGAAGCGATACCGCTTATGCCATGACCAGAAGTGCAACCGTTTGAGAGCCGTGTGCCGAAACCAACGAGCAGCCCGCCCAGTGCCAGCCTCCAGGAGTCGACACCGGTGATAAACATGCCGGAAGGTGACATGGTGAAGGTGTAGACTACGGCGCCTGATATGAGACCGAGGCACAGCGCAAGTCGCCAGTCGCGCTCGCTGATGTTTCTCTCTTCCTGGAAGTGCGGCAGCTTCGAGAACCATGAGAGCGTTGTTGTGAAAAAGCTGCTCTGCGTCGCGTGAAGCCCGGTCAGGACATAGATGAGGCTGACGCCCAGGCCGATGATGATCCCACCGATGAGGTAGGGTTCTATACCGAGGGGAAACATGTGTTCAGCTTGGTATCGTGGATAATAAACCTTGAGTTCAGTCTTTTGCCAGCGGGTAGCCGAGGTTCTTCCAGGAGTCGATGCCGCCGAGGAGGTTGTACACCCTCGTCCTGCCCGCCTTCAGGAGGATGCTTGCAGCGAAGCTGGAGCGTGTCCCTGTCTTGCACTGGAGGACGACGGGTTTTCCCTCAGGGATCTCGGCCAGCCTCTCCGGGAGCCTGCCAAGATAGATGTGGGTCGCTCCCTCGATATGCCCTTCGTCCCACTCGCTGTACCTGCGAACGTCGACGATCACCGGCGGTTCTTTTGACCTGATGAGCGTAGTCAGCTGCTGGCATGTCAGCAGATCCACCCGGGAGAGCGGGTTTCCCCCCTTATACCATGCCTCGATCCCGCCTTCGAGGTAACCGCAAAAGGAGGTGTATCCCATCCGGTAGAGGTTCCTGACAGCGAAGTCAAGCGCCCGGGAATCATCGACGACGAGGAGCACCTCTTTTTCAACAGGAGCGACCCAGCCGGCGTTTGACAGCCTCGATGGCGGGAGACTGTAGGAGCCTTCAATGTGTGCTCCTCCAAACGCAGGAGGGGCCCGGGTATCAATGATGGGAATCCCCCGTGCAGCAGCTGCCCTGAACCCGGCCGGTTTGAGAGCAGGGGGTACAGGCAGGTGTGCCGGACTTGGCGGCCCCCCGAGGTTGTATCTCTCCATGACGCTGAAATAGGGTGGCGTCTCGTGCTTCTCACCGACCTTTCGCGTAACGAACTCGTCCCGTGTAAGCTTCAGCATTGGGTTCATCGCCCTCTCGGCGCCTATAGTGCTGATCTCCCGTTCACCTATCGTACCGCCGCAGACCGAGCCATAGCCGTGGGCGGGCAGGACCACCACGCCGTCACCAAGGGTAAGCAGCTTCCCGTGGAGGCTGTCGTAGAGATTCCGGGACATCAGCGGTGTTTTGTCGGGGCCGAGGAAATCCGTCCTGCCGACGTCGCCGACAAAAAGCGTGTCACCGGTAAAGACCATCACGGGGCGGTCCCCGCTCTCCCTGTCGTAGAGGACATAGCATGTGCTGTCCGGGGAATGCCCCGGGGTATGCAGGGCGACGAGCTTCAATGCCCCGATCCTGAACTCCTCACCATCGCGGAGCGTTTCCCCGTAGGCCCAGTTGAGCCCCGGACCATGGTGTATCCTGGCACCGGTGATCCGGGAGAGTCCACGGGATCCGACGACGTAGTCCTCGTTCCGGTGAGTCTCGAAGATCTCCCGGATCCTGATCCCATGGTCCTGTGCGATCCCGCTGTAGACATCGCAGTCTCTCCGGGGGTCGACGACAAAAGCCTCTCCCTTCGAGCCGATTATGTAGCTCAAATGAGAGACTATCTCCGATCTCACGGTCAGAAACAGCATCGTGATAGTCCCTTGGGGCTCTTTTTTCTTTAAACTTTGCGAGACTTTTTCACTCCCGGACTCATGTGTGAGAAAAACAAGAGAGGATCCGATGGTCCCGGTGTTTTTGTTTTGGCATAATTATGGCATACAATTTTAACCGGAAAAACCTTTGTAAAAGGCTCCGATTTGATACATTCTAAAACAACCGATTTAATAAAACACTGTCAACAGTGTATTCTTAAAAAAAAATGCTATTCCTGTGGATGGATGATAACTTTTAAACTACCGTCCCGGTGCCGGGCAGTCAAGAGAAAACCTTCAACCGTTTCTTTTAAGGGAAAAACATGGGTTATCATATCGGTCACATTTATTCTTTTATGCTGAATCCATTTCAGGGCAGTTGTCAGATTATGGAAATCGGCAGCATAGGAATGGGTAATCGTAACCTCCTTCTGCCACAGGTTCCAGAGATTGATTTCGGATTGGATTTCAGGATTTGTAGGGGCAAAAAACAAGATCGTGCCCCCGTGGGCGACTGCTTCAAGGGACTGTTTCACGCAAACGGGAACCGGTGCAGTCATGATAACGGTGTCTGCGCCCAGCCCGCCGTTTAATTCCTTAAACTTCCTGGGAACATCTTCCGTAGCGGAAATGGTTGCATCGGCACCGAATTTTTTGGCGACCTTTAACCGATCGGGACTCGGGTTGGAGACAGCAATAAATCCCGCACCATTCAGACGGGCTGCCTGAAGATGCAGCAATCCGGTGATACCGGCACCGATGATGAGGACTGACCGGCCATCCGAGGTCGGAGCCCATTGCTGCCCCCGCACAACGCATCCAAGGGGTTCAACAAAGGTTCCCGCATCAAAAGAAACCGATTCGGGAAGGCGTAAGATACCCCGGTCCACGTTGATCTCGGGCAACACCACATATTCTGCAAACGCCCCAAACGCATTCTTGAATTTTGTTGTTTGCAGTATGTCACATGCGGTCGTATGCCCGCGGATACACGCGTTACACGTGTTACATGGTACATGATGGGTGACCACGACCCGGTCTCCCACGTTCCATTTCGGGTCTACGCTGGAACCGGCTTCTGCAATGATTCCTGTGCATTCGTGCCCGAACGCTCCAATACCACCAGGTCTTCCCGCAC
>Ga0209253_10001399_pt1 | contig 21122 bp, 14 predicted proteins | sample FrelakmetBRP12BR_FD_187145 | JGI IMG/M metagenome (GOLD analysis project Ga0209253, IMG submission 187145) | Freshwater lake sediment microbial communities from the University of Notre Dame, USA, for methane emissions studies - BRP12 BR (SPAdes)... | ecosystem: Environmental > Aquatic >...
GGACTTCTTCAACAATCACATCCACGATTTCTGACTCCTTCACCCGGCGGATGACCTCACCCTTGCGATAAAGGATTCCTACACCCTTCCCCGCCGCAATGCCGATATCGGCTTCGCTCGCTTCGCCCGGCCCGTTTACGACGCACCCGAGTACGGCGATCTTCACAGGCTTCTTGACTCCCTCCAGCCTCTTCTCCAGCTCCGCCATGATCGCGAAGAGATCCACCTCGAGTCTTCCGCACGTCGGGCAGGCAATAAGCTCGACGTTTCGTGTGGCAAGCCCAAGCGACCGGAGGATTTCTTTGCCGACCTCCACCTCTTTCACCGGCTCATCGGTCAGCGATACGCGGATCGTATCCCCGATCCCCTCGGCCAGCAGCGTACCGATGCCGACAGCAGACTTGATCGTGCCAATTCGGGTTGTCCCCGCTTCCGTCACGCCGAGGTGAAGCGGAATGTCCGTCCGCTGCGCAACGAGGCGGTAAGCCTCGATCATGAGGCGGACGTCGGTAGACTTGACCGAAATGATGATGTCGCGGAAACCAAGGTCGTCACAAATCCCCACGTGCCGCATCGCGCTCTCGTACAGCGCTTCGGCGGTCGGATACCCGTGTTTCTCGAGGATGTCTTCTTCCAGCGATCCGGAATTCACGCCGATCCGGATGGGTATCCCTTTGTCTTTCGCAGCGCCAAGAACCTGGTGTATCCGGTCCCTGCTCCCGATGTTGCCCGGGTTAATCCTCACCTTCGCGACGTTTGCTTCAATCGCCTTGAGGGCGAAGACATGATTGAAATGAATGTCGGCCACGACCGGAATCGGGGAGCGGCGGACAATCTCTTCCATCGCATCCGCCGCTTCCTTGTCGTTCACCGTCACGCGGACTATGTCGCACCCCGCATCCGCAGCCTGGACGATCTGGGCGACGGTGCCATCGACGTCGGAGGTTTTGGTCTTGGTCATGGTCTGGACGGAGATGGGCGCACCACCGCCGACCTTGATGCCGCCGATGGTGACCTGGCGTGTCTGCCGCCGTACGCCTACCTTGTGCGGGGGTTGCAGAGCCACGACCGGCTTATCGGCAAGATTGAGAACGGGAATTTCCATGGATCCTTTTAATGAATGCGTCTGCTCGCTTCGTTCAATATGCGTTTCTCTTCCTCGGACAGACTCTGGTAGCCACCTTTGCCGATCTTGTCGAGAATCGCGTCGATAACCTCCTGAGTAACTTCCGGCTCACGGTCCAGAGGCTTGCCGGAGTTGATGTCGTAGAACTTCGCGTCCTGAACCTCATCGCGCTGGCCAATCCGGCTCCCGGCGGGAGGCTTTTCACTTTTCGATCCCCCCACAATGGTGGTGGGCCGACGGAAGGAAGGCAAATTCATCTTCGTGACGAGATACACGAACCCGACGGCAGCGCCCCCCAGATGGGCGAAATGGGCGACACCGTCCGTCGTTCCGGTAACCCCGAGATAGAGCTCGAGCCCGATGTAGAAGGCGATGAAGTACTTCGCCTTGACGGGAAGCAGGAAATAGATGTAGATCGGGCGGTCCGGGAAAAGCATGCCGAACGCCAGGAGGACGCCGAAGACTGCACCCGATGCGCCCACGGTCGGCGCGCCCTGTCCGACGAGCGACGCCACAAGGAGGTTGGCAATTCCGCCGCCGACGCCGCAGAGCAGGTAATAGGTCAGGAACTTCTTCGAACCCCAGATGTGCTCGAGCTCCGCGCCGAACATCCAGAGGGCAAGCATGTTCATGAAGAGGTGCCAGAACCCCCCGTGCATGAACATGTAAGTAACGAGCTGCCAGGGATAGAAATGAGGGCCGAAAGGCCAGAGCGCAAGGTGGGCCGCCAGGATATCGAATATCGGCACACCTCCGAAGGTGAACGGAAGGAGGAGAAGATCAAATGCAAGCCAGATGGCCACGTTGCTGATAAGCAGCCACTTGATCACCGGAGGGAAGAAGGCAAACCCTCCGAAAAAACTTGGCCGGTAGTAAGAACCGGCCGAAGTTGAACGCGAAAAAAATGACATCGATTTCCTCTCTCCCGGGCTTCCTCTCAGAACACCGTTCCCGGCGGTTTAGTTCACCGCGTGTCGAGCGCCGCCAGACCGGGGAGCGTCTTCCCTTCGAGAAACTCCAGGGAGGCACCACCGCCGGTAGACACATGGGAAACAGCGTTCTCCAGCCCCGCCTGTGCGATCGCCGCAGCGGAATCCCCGCCTCCCACGATCGTCGTCGCCCCCGCTTTCGTGGCATCCGCCAGGAGCTTTGCCACCTCGAGCGTCCCGTTCGCGAAATTCGGCATCTCAAACACCCCCATGGGGCCATTCCAGACGATCGTCTTCGCACGACGGAGTTCCATGTTGATGATCTTCACCGTCTCGGGACCGATATCGAGCCCCCGCCAACCGGACGGAATCTTCGACACGGAGACGATTTTTCGCTGTGCGTCGTTCTCGAACCGGTCGGCGACCACACAGTCGACCGGAAGAATCAAGCGCATATGTTTCGCCTTGCACTCTTCGAGGATCTTCTTCGCCAGCGGGAGCTTCTCCTGTTCGACGAGCGAATCGCCGATCTCGAATCCCTCCGCCTGGAAGAAGGTGAACGCCATCCCTCCGCCGATAATCAGGGCATCGATCTTCGGAAGCAAGTTCTGGATGACGTCGATCTTCCCGGAGATCTTGGCGCCACCCATGATGGCGACGTAGGGGCGACCCGGGTTCAGGACCGCTTTGCTCAGATATTCGATCTCCTTCTTCATCAGATAGCCAGCCACGCTCGGTTTCAGGAACCGGGTGATTCCTTCCGTTGAAGCATGGGCGCGGTGAGCCGTGCCGAAGGCATCGTTCACGTACATGTCGCCGTAGCCGGCAAGCTCCTTCGCAAAGTCGAGATCGTTCTTCTCTTCCTGCGCGTAGAAGCGGAGGTTCTCCAGCATCAGAACCTCCCCGGGCTTCAGGTCCTCCACCATCTGTTTCGTTGCGCGGCCGATGCAGTCCGGGGCGAACTTCACGGGCATGTTCAGAAGAACCCCGAGATGCTCCGCCACCGGCTTCAGGGAAAACTCCGAACTCGGTTTCCCCTTGGGACGACCCAGATGACTCATCAGGATCGCTGCGCCGCCGTCTTTGATGATCTTTCGGATGGTCGTCAATGACTCCACAATCCGCTTGTCGTCGGCAACCTTGAGATCGGGTGTCAGCGGGACGTTGAAGTCCACGCGAACGAGCACCTTCTTGCCCCGGAGGACAATGTCATCAATGGTCAGTGTGTCCATGTGGTTTCCCTCCCGATCACGCGATTTTCTTGAGCAGATCGATAACGCGGCAGGAGAATCCCCATTCGTTGTCATACCATCCGAAGACCTTCACGGTCGAACCCTGCGCCATGGTCAGCTTGGAGTCGAAGATGCAGGAGTGATCATTGCCGATGATGTCGGAGGAGACGAGTTCGTCTTCCGTGTACTGCATGATCCCCTTCAGGGAGGTGCTCGCCGCCTTCTTCATGGCGTCATTGACCTGTTCCTTCGTCGCCGGTTTCTTCAGGACAGCCACGAGATCGGTGATGGAGGCGTCCGGCGTCGGGACGCGAAGCGAAAATCCGTCGAGCTTCCCTTTGAGTTCGGGAATGACTTTGCCAACCGTGCGTGCGGCACCGGTTGTGGTCGGGATGATGTTGAGGCCCGCGGCGCGGGCGCGGCGGAGATCCTTGTGCGGGAGGTCGAGCACACGCTGATCGTTCGTGTACGAGTGGATTGTCGTCATGTACCCGTGGTCCACCCCGAAGGTCTCATGGAGCACTTTCACCATTGGTGCGAGGCAATTCGTCGTGCAGGAGGCATTCGAGAGGAAGACTTCCTTCCCGGTCAGGATGTTGTCGTTCACACCGAGAACCACTGTGGCGTCAATTTCGTCTTTTGCGGGGGCCGTGAGGAGAACCTTCTTCGCGCCTGCCGTGATGTGCATCTGGAGTTTCTCCCGGCTGGTGAAGATCCCCGTCCCTTCGATCACGAGATCCGCGCCGAGGGACTTCCACGGAAGCTTCGACGGATCCTTCTCCGCCATAACCTTGTACTTCTTGCCATCAACGATGATGCTCTCAGCATCGGACGTCACCTCCGACGGGAGCACACCGTGGACCGAGTCATATTTCAGCAGATACGCAAGGGTCTTGGCGTCCGTGATGTCATTGATTCCGACGATGTTGAATCCGCCCGTCTGGAGCATGCGGCGGAAGACGAGACGACCGATACGGCCAAATCCGTTGATACCGACATTAATAGCCATGATCAACCTCCCAGGGATTCGATTGGATAATGAGCCTCAGGAATGCATTACGGGAAAAGGCACTGGTAGAACGATAAATCGCTATAATCTATTAAGAATCGCGCAGATTGTCAAGAAATCCGGTCCAGACGACAGCCCCCGGTTCCGTCTTCAGCCAGCCAGCGCCACGGAGCAGGCATACGCCCGCGCCGCACCGCCGTTCAGGAGCACCCGGGAACACTCGCGGATCGTGGAACCCGTCGTGATCACGTCATCCACGATCAGAAACGTTCCTCCGCCTACCGACTGTCGTGCGGGTGGGAGAATGGAGAAAGCCTCTTCAACGTTCCTCCGCCGCTCGTCGACGCTCAGCGCCGTTTGCGACTCGGTGTACTTCGCGCGGCGGAGAACGCGGCTGCAAACGGGAAATCCGGTCACCGCAGAGATTCCCCGGGCGATCTGTTCGCTCTGGTTGTATCCCCGTTCACGCAGACGCGCGCGGTGGAGGGGAACAGGGATGATTCCGTTGATGTGCGGCTCGACCGGGAGGTCCCGCACACTCACGGCAACCTCGCGTCCGAGCTCGACGCCGACTGCGGTCATCCCCCCGTACTTCAGCTGGTGAATCAGGGATTGCAGCGGCCCATCTTTTTCAAAGTAGAACCGGGATGCAAGCCCTGTCACCAGACCGTCGGCAGCCAGGGCTGCGAGCGTCTCTTCGTAGGCCCTGTCACCGGGTCCGACAGTGTTCACAGCGTTCCAGCAACAGGGGCAGAGCCGGCCCCCGCCTGCATCGAGGCGTTCGCCACAGTGATAGCAGACCGGAGGAAAGACAAATTCGAACAGTGGACGGAAGAGACGGGCAGGGAGTGTCAAAGGAAGTGAGGTCACCCCTTGTCACCGCCGCATTGGGGGTTTGCGAGAACCCCCGGGATCCGACGCCCCCGACATCGCCTCAAGTTTCTGGATCTCGTCACGAAGGCCAGCCGCGCGTTCGAATTCAAGGTCCCGCGAAGCCCTGACCATCTCGCCGCGGAGCTCTTCGATGAGGTCACGCCGCTGGTCCGCTGTAAGATAACGGACAACGCTTTCGGCCACCTTGGGCATTTTCGCGCGCTCGCGCCGCTGATCACGGGCGGCCTTGACGTCCGCCACGCCGGTCGCCGCAAGAACATCCTCAATCGATTTGTACACCGTCGTAGGCGAAATGTTGTGTTCGACATTGTACTTGAGCTGTCTCTCCCTGCGCCGCCGGGTCTCGTCGAGCATCCGCTGCATGGAGCCCGTCGTCGTATCAGCGTAGAGAATGACAAGACCATTGAGATTCCGTGCTGTGCGACCCGCCGTCTGAATGAGCGACTTCTCCGAGCGGAGGAAGCCCTCCTTGTCCGCGTCCAGGATCGCGACGAGCGAAACCTCGGGGAGATCCAGTCCTTCACGCAGAAGATTGACACCCACCAGAACGTCAAAGTCACCCAGGCGGAGATCCCGCAGGATCTCCACACGTTCCAGAGCGTCGACCTCCGAGTGGACGTACCGTACCCTGATGCCGATATCGACGAGGTACTCTGTCAGGTCTTCCGCCATCCGTTTCGTGAGCGTGGTAACGAGCACGCGTTCCTTGCGCGCGGAACGCTGGCGGATCTCAGCAATCAAGTCGTCGATCTGGTTCTTGACCGGCCGGATGACCACCTCGGGGTCCACCAAACCCGTCGGGCGAATGACCTGTTCCACCACTACGCCCTTGCTCTTCTCCAGCTCGTAGTCTCCCGGGGTCGCGCTGACGAAGACCACCTGTCTGACCATCTGTTCCCACTCGTCGAACGTGAGCGGACGATTGTCCAGAGCCGACGGCAGCCGGAAACCGTGCTCCACGAGAGTCAGTTTCCGCGAGCGATCGCCATAGTACATGCCAGAGACCTGAGGGACGGTCACGTGGGACTCGTCGATCACTACCAGGAAATCCTCCGGGAAATAGTCGAACAGACAGGCGGGACGTGATCCGGGGGGACGGCCGGAAATGTGCCGCGAGTAGTTCTCGATGCCCGAACAATATCCCACCTCCCGCATCATTTCCAGATCGAACCGCGTCCTCTGTTCGAGCCGCTGCGCCTCGAGCAGCTTCCCTGCATTCCGGAGTTCAGCGAGACGCTCTTCGAGCTCGAGTTCGATCCCCCGGGAGGCCCGCTCCAGCGTGTCCTTCGACGTGACGAACTGCTTCGCGGGGTAGATGACCTCGTAGTCGGTTTCGCCAAGCACTTTACCGTCAAGCCGGTTGATGGAACAGAGCCGTTCAATCAGATCGCCGAAGAACTCGATCCGGATCGCCTCCTCATTTTCGGAGGCCGGGATCACCTCCACCACGTCACCCCGGACGCGCATTGTCCCCCGGCCAAATTCGAAATCGTTCCGAACGTAATAAATGTTGAGCAGCTTCCGGAGAAGATCGTTCCGCTCGATCCGTTCCCCCTTTCGTACCACTACGATCTGCTTCGCCCATTCCTCAGGGGCGCCGATGCCATAAATCGAACTGACCGACGCAACGACAATGACATTCCTGTCGCCGCTCAGAAGTGCGCTCGTTGCCCGGAGCCTTAGCCTATCGATCTCATCATTGATGGACGCGTCCTTCGCGATGTACGTATCGGTGGCTGGGACGTAGGCCTCAGGTTGGTAGTAGTCGTAATAACTGATAAAGAACTCGACACGGTCGTGTGGGAAAAAACCCTTGAATTCACTGTAGAGCTGCGCCGCCAGGGTTTTGTTGTGGGACATCACCAGCACGGGCTTGTCGACCGCGTGGATGACGTTGGCCATCGTGAAGGTCTTCCCGCTCCCCGTCACGCCGAGAAGGGTCTGGTATCGGTCCCCGCGGAGGACACCTTCGGTTAGCTCTCGGATCGCCTCGGGTTGATCCCCTGTGGGAGAGAATTCAGCTTTCAGACTGAACAGGCTCACGCGCGCCCCTTCATCTAGTATTACCCCAGAATTGGAGAATTACGATGCGCCGACCCGGAATCTTCACCCTGGTCCAGCTCTTGGGAACAGCAATCTCAGAATGGGAGTCTGACTTATGAGTCAGGCTAATGAGTCAGACTCAGTCCTCAGACTCGATGGCCAGACCACGCAGTCCCTCATCAGTATAGGGAATTTCGTGGATTCTTTCATGGCACGCGGACCTGCGGGAGGGATTTTCAGGAGGGAAGAAGAGACCTTTGCGATCCGTGGTCGATCTCAGACCTTACCGGACAGACTGGTCCTGGAATCGAATTCCCAGTTTCTTGAGGAAGTCAAACGGCATCTCGCCGCCGGCACAGACAAAGACGTAGTCATTCTTGATGTCCCGGACACCATCAGGGGTTTCCAGGACCACGGCATGCTCCGCGATTTGTTTGACCTGGGAACGAAATGCAATCTGAATCTTTCTCCCGCGGACCGCATCGTTCAGATGTTTCGCGTTCCGTTCCTTGATGCGTGCGAATTCCCCGTTGCGATACGACAACATCACCCGGTTCGTCTCTTGATGGGCAAGTCCAAGAGCCGCTTCGACGGCCGAGTCGCCACCGCCGACGACGATCAGGTCAGAATCCCGGTACGTTTCTGCATCGAGGAGCTGGTACATGACTTTCCCGAGCTCTTCTCCGCGGACGCCCAGCTTTCGGGGCGTACCCCGCCGGCCAAGGGCAAGGACGATATGCCGCGCCCTGTAGGAGCCTTGCCCTGATTTGATGTCAAATGCCCCGTCGGCGCGCTGGATATCGATGACCCGTTCGTGGGTATTCACCTTGAGGCCGGTGGTCTTCAGGATATCGTGCCACACCTCCAGAAGCGACTCTTTGGTAGTCTCAGTTATTCGCAATTTCCCCCAGAGCGGTATTTCCACCGGCGAAGTCATCACGATTTTCCTCCGGGGATATTTGAGGATTGTCCCGCCAACATCGCCTTGCTCAAGGAGAATATACTTCAACCCATGCTGTTTCGCCGTGAGTGCAGCAGCAAGACCCGCAGGGCCGGCCCCGATTACGGCGATGTCGTAGATGCCGTTCGACCCCCTGTGCCGGCTCGCGATATACTCCACCGCCTGGCGGCCCTGCGTTACCGCGTTCTTGATCAACCCTATCCCCCCCAGTTCTCCAACAATGAACATATTCTCGACATTGGTCTGGAAGTGTTCATCGAGAATTGGAAGGTCTGCGCTCTTTCCGGGAGCGGCCATCATGAGCGTGATGGCCCCGACGGGGCACGCTTCTGCACACAGCCCGTGCCCCACACACTTCGAACCGTGAACCAGCGTCGCCTTGCCGTCAATCACCGCCAGGACATCCCCTTCGGGACAGGCGGAAACGCATGTACCGCAGCCAATGCAATGCAAGGCATCGATATGAGGGTGCATGGTGACAGCGGCGTGGAGACCGGTCACCTTGAGCCGCTCGAACCGGTCGCGCGCCTCGTGCTCCCGGCGCCGGACCTTCCGGTAATACGGAAGGACCGTGGCACCTATCAGCACTGCAGCAACGGCGACCGTGATGATGGAATCGATGGTCATGACGCTCCCCGAACAATAGCCGAAAACTCTCTATGCACCAGGTCTTTTCATTGGGCCCGATCAAAAGTGGTAGCTGATTTCGCCAAAGGCCCTGAAACTGTTCCGCGATGGATCCCAGACTCTGTCAAATGTCAGCATCACATACCATGAACGCGTCAGACTGATATTCACGTTTGCCCCGGCGGTGCTGGTGACGGCTGAACCGGGCTGCTGGACGTACGCGTATGCGTACCGGTCGACGCGCAGCGAAAGATAGACTGAAGGCGTGATCCAGCGATCGATGTCGAACGACACGTCCTCACCGTCCGTGTACAGACCCCGGATCCTGAGATACTGCGCCCCGACGTTTACCTCCGAGCCTCCGATGTCGCTCATCCGGAAGCTGCCGCCAATCGTCCGCGCCGAGAGACCATTGCCCGAAGGGAGTCGATAGTTCGCCGTTCCTGAAATGCTCATCCGGAGAGGGAGACGAAACGACAGGCCCGCGCGGACTCCTTGCTGAAGCTCCCTGTCGACCAGCGTGTCGGGAAACGTCTTCATGCTTTCGAACAGCAGGAAGTTTCTTGTGGCATCGTAGCCGGCGTTCGCGGTGAGCCAGGAAAGCGGCATGTATGATAGTGTCACAAACGTGTTCGTGAGCCGGAATGCTTGCGAACGGATGCTGTCCTTCATGTCATGCAGGTCAACCTCACTGCTCTGATAGAGGAAGAGGGTCGATCCCAGGTTGAAGGTATTCTGAAGGTAAAGGAAATCCCTGTCGAGCCTCCCCTTAAAGAGCTGCTGGCCATAGGCAATCGTGGAGTTGTTTGAACGGAAGACATCCCCCCCCCATGCGTAGTTCACAAAGGCGGCCATCTTCTGCTGGTCCGTCTGGATGTGAGAAGTCCGATAATCGGGCTGAAAGCCGAGCACAAGTCCGGCACTGAGATCCCCCTGACGGAGATAGACCTGGCCGCCGTCAAACGCGCCGAGGCCTCCGACGTACCTGGAGGTCAGCCGTCCGATGCTGAACCCGTACCATGCGCCAGGATTGTCATACGCAAGGGCCATCTCGAACATTCTCATCCCCCATCGCTCCGATTGGCTCGAGAACGGGGACGTCGGTGCAACGTCGTAGGAGGAGCGACCGTACATGGAAAATGAGAGCCCCCCCGGCATCCTGCTGATATCCAGACGGAGGAGTACTGACGGCTGGGAGAAATCCAGATGGGAATCCAGCGCGCCGGCTCCGGCATACTGGAGACCGACCCGGCCGTGCACGATGATCCCATCTGATTCCAATGCAATCGCCGGTATGCGGCTCGCCTGAGCCACCCCCGGGGCGACCGCCGGCACGCGCGGGAACGGAGTGGTCTTATAGACCATCGCGCTATCGCCCACGGCGATGGAATCCGCCGGCTGGAGCAACTGTGACGCCAAAGAGCTGCTCGAGACCGCTATGACAAGGCCTCTCCCCACCCGTGTTGACCTGCGGAGAATCGTCACGGTGTCCCCGACCTCGACGCCTTTCTCACGTCCCGCATCAACGTAGAAGTTCGAGCCGGAGATGTAGGAAACCACACCCGCGATCCGCGCGGCAGGCATGTCCTGCCCCGAGGAACCCGCGCAGGCGAATCCGAAAAGAAGCAGAACGGCGATTGTTCGTCCTCCACCCGTCATCAGCCCGCCCCCCGTGGATGACAACTGTAACAGGCCTGACTGTCATACCGGTAGTTCGCGACGCCACTATGCTTCGGATTGACGATGGTAGAGGCGTGCTGGTGACAGGTGATGCATGAAAACGTTTTGAAATTCGTCGCAACGGTGTGGCAGTCAGCACATACGCTCCATCGGCCCGGAGAATGCTTGCTCCCCGCCGAAATCGGGAAGAACGGGTCATGCTGGAATGTCGACGGCGTCCAGGCGGTTGTCGAATGACAGGGCTGACAATCCGTAGGAAATCCCGCTGGGGCATGGGCCGGGTTCGTGGTCGCATTGTAACGCGAGAGATGGCAGCTGGCACACTGCTGCGGCGTCCCCGTATACACTCCGTTGACGTGGCATGACGCGCACGGCGTCTGGACATGAGCACCCGTCAATTTGAAACTAGCTTTTGAATGGTCGAATGTCGCGGGCCGCCAGACGGCAGTTCCATGGCAGCCAACGCAATCGGTCGGGAATCCCGGCGAATGTTTCGGGTTGGTCGTGTTCGTGTAGTCCTTCTGATGGCATGTATAACACTGCTGCGGCGTCCCGGTATAGACCCCGTTGACGTGGCAGGAAAGGCACGGAGTCGCAACGTGAGCACCGGTCAGTATGAAATTGGCCTTTGAATGGTCGAACGTCGCGGGGCGCCAGACGGCAGTTCCGTGGCAGCCGACGCAATCGGTCGAAAAGCCCGGCGAATGTTTGGGGTTGATCGTGTTCGTGAAGTCTTTCTGATGGCAGACGAAACACTGCTGCGGCGTCCCCGCATAGACCCCGTTGACATGGCAGGAAAGACACGGAGTCGCGACGTGAGCGCCGGTCAGTTTGAAATTGGCCCGTGAATGATCAAACGTCGCGGGACGCCAGGCTACCGTTCTATGGCAACCCACACAGTCTGTTGAGAACCCCGGCACATGTTTTGGGTTGGCGGTGTTCGTATAGTCCTTCTGGTGGCAGCTCACGCATTGTGTCGGGGTGCCACGAAAACGGTTCCCGACGTGGCACTGACTGCATGGAATCGATTGGTGCGCTCCCGTCAGCGGGAACTGGCTGGTTGCATGGTCAAAGCTCCCGTGCCACTGCAGCGAGCTGATGGAATGACACTGCACACAGTCGGTACCCAGCCCTGATGCCCGGTGCGGCGGGGCCACCGTTGCCTGGTACTCCGGCAGATGGCATGAGACGCATTCGGTCCGCACTCCAACATACTCGTTCTTCTGCTGGTTGATGTGGCACGCCTCGCATGCTGCGGTCATGTGCGCGCCAAGGAGCGAGAATCGCGTCTGGGTGTGACGCTGAACCATGTCCGGGACGAGCCACGACTGGCTTCCATGGCAGCGATCGCAGGACATCCCCAGCTCCCCGCGATGGACATCCTTATGGCAGTCCTTGCATTGGGTAGCAGCACCGGAGAATGTCAGAGTTGTGTGGCACTGCCGGCATGCCACAACGCTATGTTGTCCTTTAAGTGGAAACCGTGTCTTTGCGTGGTTGAACTTCGCCGGCGAGAGCATCTCCTTCCACGAGTTTGCGGTATGGCACTGCTCACAGGGAACGGCGAGTTTCCCGTGGGGCGATGTCTGGGCCGTGAGTCGGAACTCCGGGACCAGGGCAACAAGACCCAAGGCGGCCGCGGCAACGAGAATTCCTTTGATGGCTTGCCCTCTGCGGCTCGCGGTGTTCATAGGGACCCTCCCTGGCTGCTGCTGTGACAATCGGAGCATTTTGTGGTCCGGCCTGCAAATTCCCACTCTCGAACTGGCACCTTTGCACCGGTTCTGTGGCACTGTGCACATGCGACTCGGCCGTGCTTTCCTGTCAGCGGAAAGCGGTTCTTGTCATGAGCGTATCGGACCTCGGTCCATCCACCCGGCGCATGGCAGTCCGCGCATTTCGCCGCAGCGCTTCGGGAGAACTGTCCCCCGTGGACGTCCCGGTGGCAGGTTTCGCACGATGCTTGGCTCGTCCAGCGGAACTGTCGGATGGTTTTACCCTCGACAGGCGTGAGGGTATGACATCGGCCGCATGGAACCGCCCTGTGTCCACCGACCAGAGGGAAGCGCGTTCCCTCATGCATTGCAGCCGAGTAGGTGGAACCCGCAAATCCACTCTCGGTGTGACACGTTTCGCAAGCACCCTTGTCGGTCCGGCCGGCGAACTGCCCAGCGTGGGTATCTGCGTGGCAATCCGCGCAATGTTGAAAGCGCGTAATGTCCAACTTTGGCATTCCCCCTCCTCGCGCCGGGGCGACGAGGTGACACCGTTCGCAGCCCATCGTCGCATGTTTTCCACGGAGCGGGAACCGCGTCGTCGCGTGGTTGAACGACTTCGTCATGCCTTCGCGCCAGCCCTGCTCGTTATGGCAGGACTCGCACGCCCCGCCTCCCTTGCGATTTGCGAATTGCCCGGCATGAGGATCCCTGTGACAGTCGGAGCAAACCTGGAACTTCACAATGGAGAATCGATCGCCTCTGATCGCTCTTCCCGCTGCCTCACTCTTCCCGTGGCATCGTGAGCATTCGATCTGTCCATGCTTGCCGCGAAGCGGAAACCGCGTTGAGGCATGGTTGAAATTCTGTCCTGCACTCTGCCATCCCGAGGTTGCATGACAGCTTTCGCAGGGTTTCTGGAATTTCCCCCGGTGCGGATCAGTGTGACACGACGAACAGGCCGCAAACTGCAGCCCCGCGAATCGGACAGGCACGCCCGGTTCAGTCGCACCCGGGTGGCACCCCTCACACTTTACATCCAGGTGTTTCCCTGAAAGCCGGAACTTCGAGCGGTCGTGGGAGAAGCGCGCCGGCGGTTTCCATGCATCGTTCGTGTGGCACTGACCGCATTGCGCAGAGAGTTGTCCCTTGTGAACATCCACATGACAGGTTCCACAATCACGAGACAGGCCAAGGTACGTCCCGCGGGATATCATCTCCGCATTCTTGAGGACATCCGTCGCCCGGATCTTCTCTTTCACATGGCACTTCTGGCATTCGACCGATTGGTGCTTCCCTTCAAGAACAAATCCTGTCGCCGTGTGGTCAAAGGTCTTTGTATCAACGCGAAGGAGTTGAAAATTCCTGCCGTGATGCTCTTTGTGGCACTCCGTGCAAGGTTTCTGCCTGATCCCGGCATGAAAGCCCTTGCGGGCGTCGATCCGCGATCGCAATTCGGTGTGGCAGCCAAGGCAGTTGTCCCCGGAGATCGCCTTCCCCAGTGCATGGCACACCGTGCAGTTTCCGATCCCCTCCAGCTTGGCGTGTGCCGACGACAATTCTCCCGGCGCGATCTGCGCGTTCGCCATCGACGCAGCAACGACAGCCGCGGCACCCAGAAGAAGAACGATTGTATGTACGGTCCGTTCCATCATCTCACCAGATCCATCGATAGCCGAACGCTATCGCGACCCCGACATGAATGACCAGGATCGCGAACATAATGATGCTGAACGGGAGGTGAATAACGTGCCAGTAGTGAAAGATCCGGTGGAATTGCTCGAGGAACGCAATCCTCCGTGTCAGCACGATCCGTTTGTTCGCAATGCTGCGCAGCCTTCGTATCGCTTCCGGAGGGAAACGCTTGGCCTCCAAGTGGCCGTAGAGCGTGCGGAGCTTTCCGCGCCGCGTCAGATCGTTCACGACAAAGAACCTGAGCGCATAGCCCGGTTTCATTCTTCCCGACAGTCTGGGCGGAAGGGCAATCGCATCGATTTGTTTGATCAGCCCGGAGTCAAGTCCGTACTTCGTACGAAGTGCAACGGCGAGCTTTTCATTCTCTGCGGAAAGTTCCGCCATGGTCAGTTCATTTCCGTGAATCCCGCGCGGGATCTGAACGAAGAGATAGCGACCAATGATTCCGCTCAGGACCACAGCCACCATACTCCAGAAACTGACCGCAACAAGGCCGCCAAATTTGAACGTGGTGTGAAAGATGACCAGGATCGGCCCGGTGAGACAGAGGAAAATATGAAACTCAAGGAAGTGTTTAACTTTTCCAAGACCTGAGAAGATCCGGAGACGCTTGCGCGAAGAGTAGATCGCAACACCGGAGATCACCATCAAAGAACCTATGACGCCATAACCTTGGCCGAGAACCCCGGTGGGTTTCAGAAGCTCATACTGTGGATGAAACGGTCGCTCTTCAAGAGGCGTAAGATAGTAGCCGGCCCCAAAGACACCGACTCCGACCACAATTGAGACTCCTGTTGCAAAAAGCAGCAGTAAGTATGCGATATGGAAAGTCCTTGACATTCCTGCAAATTAATAGATTTTGTAAGAATGTCAAGGATAAGCCATTTTTTGCGAATATGGTGTGCGAGAAGAAAACCAGAAACCGGATAGCTCGGGCTGGGACGCCAATAAGCCAAAGTGGGTCAAATTGCGGGAAAGGGGGAAGAATCAGATTGGCGCGATTTGGAGGAAAATGAGGGCTATTTGGCCTCCCTTTGGGGCCCGCCAACAGACCCCTGCTGGGTGACCGCCAGTCGGACCTGAGCCGAACTTGAGATGGACCTAAGTCGAACCTGAGTTGGACGTCGGTCAGACCTGTCAAACCTCTCAGCTCTTCCCGAGGACCTTAGCCAGTGTCTCCAGCAGCGTCCGGGCCTGGTGGGATCGGGGAATGATCGCGGCAAACCGGGAGGAATCAACGTTTTTGCCTTCCGGATCAACCGTTCCGGTCGCAATGATCGGACAACGGTTTTGCATTCCGCGAACCTTGATTTCCACCGGTGTGCCATCTCCAAGGACGGCTGACGGATCAACGAGAACAGCCCGGATATCATTCTGCGCGTCGGCAAGTAACTCGATGGCCTCTGCCGGTTCAGACGGGCAGAGGGCCCGGTATCCATGCGCATCAAGCGTCACGCGATAGAGCGCTCGTATGGCCGCATCGGCCTGGACGATGAGCACTTGTTCTCCGTTCCCGTCGGGAAGGTCAGCAGTATTGTCCTGGCGTTCATCAATCCCCGTTGTATACGCAATGACCTGTTTCGCCATCTCCGTGGCGCGCCGGGCTTTCCTTCCGATCACTTCCACCAGCCGTCGGGTCTGGTCGTCGACGGCCTTCGCGGAAAGGGAGTCCGAAGCAAGCATGATGGGAGCGAGGAGATCGTCGAGCTCCCGTGCGATTCCATCCGCGACAGAAGATATTCCAACGAGCATCGCCGAACGTCCCGGCGGCGGCTGTTCCTCTCCGCGCCCGGTGACATTCGAATTCATGATCAGAATCGAGCGGGGCGTTCCGCCGGAGTCCCGCACCAGGGTCCAGCGGCTCTCCACAACGACCTCCCTCCCATCCTTCGTCGTCTGCCGTACCTCACCCGTCCACATACCCCGGGCAAGCGTCGCGGCCGTGGCGCCCGATGCCGCGGCGGCGTCTTGCCCGTACAGCAGTGCCGTAACGGTTTTCCCGAAAGCGTCAGCCGACGTCCATCCGTAGAGCTGTTGCGCCCCGGCATTCCAGAAGATGATGCGATCCTCCAGATCGCGGACAATCAGGGCCACGCCGATCCGGTCGAGCAGGGCAAGCTGTTCCCCCGCCGGCGCCGCCGGCAGCGGAACGGTCTCCGCCCGCTCTTCCGTGCGGAGCAGCGCAAGCGTCCCCGAAATCCTCCCCTCGGTGTTTCGGCAGGGTACGGCATACACAGTTACGGGCCGGGTGCTCTTGTCGTTCCTCAGGAGGGTGTCCTGATACTCCTCCTTCAGCAGATCCCAGGCACCGGTCCCGAGGATGAGCGGCCAGGGACGCCGCCCCACAAGCTCCGGAGAGCGATATCCCGTCAACTCTTCAAGCTTCCCGCTGACCAGTGTGATGAGGTCGTTCTCATCCGTCATAACGAGAGCCGCATTCATGCCTTCGAGCCCGGAGCGGAACCTCGCCTCCATCGTTTTCCACGATGATTCTCGTCTCTTGGATTCCTCCGGCCGACCGATTCGCTCGAGTTCGAGCGCGGCGCGCTGTGCGAAGACCTTCAGGATGGATTCTTTTCGGGGGATATCCTCCATGGGCTGGTGATCCATCACGAACAGATGTCCGATCGGCCGGCCGGCACTCCCGAGAAGCGGGGTACCCAAGTAGGACTCCGCATGCATCGCGGCGAGGGCCGTCTCTTTCGGGAACATATTCTGCACGCCATCCATGTAGCAGGAGGTCTCGCCGTCTTTCACGACATGTTCGCACGTCGTGTCGGCGACGTCGTATTCAAAGACCGGCTGAAGGGCGCCGTCGGCCCAGTACGCGATGGATCGGACACGGTCACGCCCGTCGCCGACCACCTCCGACACGAGAGCATAGCGTGTCCCGAGCGCCAGTGCAACATGACGCACCAGGGCGGGGAAAAACTGTTCACCGGCCACACCGGCCGTCCCGGCAATAAGCTCCTCGAGCCCCTTCTGATTCAGGACGCGTTCCGTCACGTCTCGCGAGATCACCACGACCTTCTCGGGCTCTCCTTCCTCATCAGCAATAACACTGCTGTGAGATTCGATGTAGCGTGTATTACCCTCCTTGTCCATCAGCCTGTATTCGGTCTGCAGGCCTACCCCTGTTCCGATCGTCTCTTGAAAACCCCGCCGGATCCTTTCACGGTCTTCGGGATGGATATCGACAAAGGAATCCGTTCCGGCCAGCGTTTCGGGTTCATCCAGGATGTCATTATAGGCCGGATTATTGTAAAGGCGTCGCCCTTCCTTGTTGATGACGGCAATGAGGTCGGGGGCGCTCTCCGCGAGCTGGCGGAAGAGGGAGTCCTCCTCTTTCCCCGGCGCAGCGTCGTCCAGCTCTGTCAGGAGGCTCGGTTCCTCCCGGGACTCCTGCCGTTGTTCCAGAAGCCCTTTTGCGGCGGGTCCGATGCGGGCAATATTTTTCTTCCCGACAAAATCGGACGCCCCGGCTTTCATCATGCTCACGGCAACCTCCTCGTTTCCGGAGGCTCCGACCATGATCCAGGGAACACCCGGCACCACTTTCTTGGCTTCCCCGAGGGCAGCCAGCATGTCGAACTTCGGCACAGTGGTACTCGCAATCACAAGATCTGGCTTCGCATCGCGCACCGTAGCAAGAAACATCTCCTTGCTTCCCACGCGAACCTGGGAGAAGGAAATGCTGGCCTTCCTCAATTGGAGCTCGATAAGCTCCGCCTGGGATGCGTCATTGTCAATGATGATGATGGAGAAGGTCTTTTTCATTGTCCGTCCTGTGGCAGCCCTGGTGAAGTGATTACACGTTGTGTTCTCCCCGTCTCACAATTTCTCAAGGAGATAGTGCGTCATCATCGTATACTGATGCCGCGTAGCATTGTCGCCGGATATGCCGTGGTTCCTCCCCGGATAGAACATCGTCTGGACCTGCTTAAGAAGACGGCAAAAGTCTGGCCCAGTGTCGCGAGCATGTCAGGTCCCGCCAGAATATTGGGAGGCAACGGTAAGAGTCTCAAGCCCGTGGGCATGGGGCCCGGTCTCACTTCTTCTCAAGAGAAAGGCGAAGAGGAGTCCGATGAACCCGAGCGCGGAGAAGATCCACATCCCGAGGGCATAGCCGCCGGGGTTGTCCGCGCTCGCGCTGGAGTAGTCATTGGCCCAACCGATGAGGAGATTGAATCCCGCAAGACCGATATTCTGTATCATCGTCATCAACCCGTAGGCCGTCCCGAGCTTGGACTGCCCCACGATGTAGGCCACCGAGGGCCACATGACCGCCGGGATCAGCGAAAAGGCGACACCCATCATGGCCATCGGAACGAAGAGAGAAATCTTCAGATACGCCATCATCAGGTAGACAGGAATGATGAGAAACGAACCGAACATCATGAACAGAGCCCGCTTGCCAACGCGGTCCACAAGAAGGCCGAACAACGGTGTCGCAATCATGGCGAAGAGCGTCAGCATGCTCGACAGAAAACCTCCCAGCTCCCGCGAAGTCCCGTGAGCCTCCATGAAGAACTTCACTGCGAATGTCTGGAATGGGAACATGGCGGAGTAGAATGTGATACAGAGTGCCACAATGTACCAATACGAGGTTCCGAAGTTGAACAATTCCCGGAAGACCACTTTGTCTGGTTGACCCCCCGCCCCCAGATCGTAGGCTTTCTCCGCTCTCCCTTCAAGAACCCAGTAGATCACCGCACCCGCGATACACACCACGCCGGCGGCGACTGACACCAGCAGCGGAAGGCGCCAGCTCTCGTACAGGGAGGCACCCCAGGAGGGGGAATTGAGAGCCGCGAACGAGCCAAGCCGCGCAATGGTCAGGTTCACGCCGAAGGCAAAACTCAGCTCTTTGCCCCGGAACCACTTGGCAATGGCCGTCGTGACCGCGACAATCAGGGATTCCGCTCCCAGCCCAAACACGAGACGGCCCGCCGCCATGACCTCGAGCTCGCCGCTGGACACCGTGATGACGGCCCCCAGCATGCAAAGCAGCGCAAAGATGAATGTCGACCTCCGTGTCCCGATCCGGTCAATCACCATCCCGCCAATCAGGACCATGAACACATTTGGGATGCTGTAGATGGCGTTGAGCAGGCCGATATTCGAATCCGAGAAGCCCAACTGCGCCTTCAGGACGTCGGCGAGGGGACTGATGCTGTCGTAAATGTAGTAGTTACCGAACATGGCAAGGCTGATCAGCACGAGGACCAACCAGCGGTACCACTGGGGCGGCTCGGGGCGATCACTCTGCACGACTGTCGTCTGCGGCTCTGTCATTGGGGCCTTTGAAGTCGGTCGATCATCAAACGATTATACGGAAAATTCCTTTCCCTTGCATATCCACCAACAGCAAGGGGACGCCGGGTCATTCGCGGCGCCCCCTCTTGTCAGCTCATATTTCAGCTCTTGGTTCTCCTGTCTTTCGTCTCCCCCCTAATTCGCGCTCTTCAGTATGTTGAGGAGAAACATCCAGTACTTCTCGACGGTATCGATATGGATCTTTTCATCCGGCGAATGGACGCCCTCGAGCGTCGGACCCATGGAAACCATATCCATACCGGGATAGCGTTCACCGATGATCCCGCACTCGAGGCCGGCGTGGATCGCTTTGACATCGGGATCCTTCCCGAAAAGCGACCGGTAGGCCGATTTCGCAACCTTGAGGATGGGCGAATCAAGGTTCGGTTTCCAGCCCGGGTACCCGTCGCCGGTTTTTGCGGTGGCTCCGCCGAGTTCAAACACCGACGATACCGAGTGGCAAATATCGAGAATTTCCGAAGCCACGGAACTGCGCTGGCTCGTGGCGATGGTGATCTTCTTCTTGTCAGTCCGGAGGACGGCAACATTGGTCGACGTCTCGACCAGACCGGCAATATCAGCACTCATCTTGATAACGCCATGGGGAAGCGCGGAAATGGTCTGGAGCAACTTCTTCTGCTGTGCTTTTTTGATAACCTTTCCTTTCTTCCCCCTCATTTCCGATAGGACCACGGCGAGGTCCGGCTCAACCGTCGCGAGCTCGGCCTTGATCGTGGCATTCATCTGGTTGACGAGCGACAGGGCGGCCGCCCACTTCTTTTTCGGCACATACACCAGAGCCTCCGCTTCGCGCGGAATGGCGTTGTGCTTGTTTCCACCTTCCACGGATGAAAGACGCACGCCAAGAGGACTCAATCCAATGAGGACCCTATTGATGATCTTGATTGCATTCCCGCGCCCCTTATCGATTTCGAGACCCGAATGCCCCCCCCGGAGGCCGGAGACCTTGAGAAGATGCGGTGCGGTCCCTGGAGGCGCCGCCTCAAACGTGACGTTCCAGCTCCCGACCGTATCCTTGCCGCCGGAGCACCCCACATAAAGTGCGCCTTCCTCTTCCGAGTCCAGATTGATGAGCGTCTTGCTCTCAAGGAAATCGCCGCTGAGGTTGCTTGCGCCGGTCAGGCCGGTTTCCTCGTCGATGGTGAACAAGAACTCCAGCGGTCCGTGTTCCAGGGAGCGGTCCTCCATGATCGCCAGATTTGTCGCCACCGCAATTCCATTGTCAGCGCCAAGTGTCGTCCCATTCGCCATCAGGATGTCTCCGTTCCGGACGAGTTCGATGGGGTCTTTCAGGAAGTTATGCACTTTGTCCTTGTTCTTCTCGCACACCATGTCCAAATGACCCTGCAGGCATATGCTGCGGACCTGTTCTTTGCCGGAGGACGCCGGCTTTTTCACAACCACGGTTCCCAGTTTGTCCGCCTTCGCCTGCAGGCCCAACTTCTTTGCGGTATCCATCACATACTTGCTGATTGCGGCTTCATTTTTGGAGCCACGCGGAATGCGCGAAATTTCGGCAAAATACTTCCACACAAGCTCCGGCTTCAACCCTTCAATGGCATGTGACACGATTGCCTCCTCTGGTTTTCTGTGAGTAGCAGGTTGTCAATCAAAATCGGTACAACACCTCCGCCGAGGCCGGTGGGATTCCCTATCTCCCTCACCAAGAAGCGTAAGTTGATCCGCTTCGGGCAATGACAGTCGGAGGTTTCTCGGCGTTTTTGGATGTTGCCGATTCCCACATTTGTTGAGGGATTTGGTAGCGACGGGTGGAATCGAACCACCGACCTTGGGGTTATGAATCCAGAACTACCCTCTACAGTGACTTATAAATATCCGCAATTGGGCTAAAATCGGCTGGTTAATGGGTTTTC